>WNFM01316186.1_pt3 | contig 16081 bp, 13 predicted proteins | sample 5400271 | NCBI WGS metagenome assembly WNFM01 (sample SAMN13153352, study PRJNA577476) | soil metagenome | isolation source: 60 cm saprolite on Douglas fir-dominated hillslope | place: USA:California | collected 2013-09-17
AGCTTGCCGTATTCGGCAAACGCCGCGTCGGCATCTTCCAGCGCCACGCCCTTCGGCGCCTTCACGCCCGCGATCTCGGCAAAGCGTTTTGCCGCGATCTTGTCGAAGGCAAGGTGCGACGACGCCGAGCCGGAGCCGGTGAAGGCAATCCCGCGCATTTCGCACATCGCCTGCAGCTCGCCGTTCTCCGCCGTGCCGCCGTGCAGGCCAAGCACCAGCACGCGGTCCTCGGCCTTGGCCTGGTCGAGCGCCTGTTCTATCCGGCCGATGCTGGGCGTGCCGGGCCTGAAGGCGTCCTCGAATGGCCGCGAATGATTTTGAAGCGTCTGCGGTGGGGTTTCATGAATGGTGTCGTCGACATCCCAGAACCACAGATCGGCGTCAGGCAGCGCCGCATGCAGCGCCTGCGCGCTCGCCACCGACACCAGCCGCTCCTTGTTCGTGCCGCCGAAAAGAATGGTAATCCGCATCAGTTTCGCTCGATCCCGATCCGCTTGATCTCCCAGTGTAGCTCAATTCCGGAATTTTCCTTCACCCGCGCGCGAACGGTCTCGCCCAGGGTCTCGATATCATGGCCGGTCGCAGCCCCCGTGTTGATCAGGAAATTGCAGTGCATTTCCGACACCTGCGCGCCGCCGACGCGCAGGCCCCGGCAGCCGGCGGCATCGATCAGCTTCCAGGCGCTATTGTCAGGCGGATTTTTGAACGTCGAGCCGCCGGTCTTTTCGCGGATCGGCTGCGCGGTTTCGCGGTGGTTTTGTACCTCGTTCATCCGCGCACGAATGGCATCGGGCGCGGCGAGCGCCCCGCGAAAGCGCGCTGAGGTAAAAATGATCAAAGGATCGACGCCGCTGTTGCGGTAGACGAATTTCATGTCGGCATTTGTGAATTTATGCGTCTTGCCGTCACGACTGACGCCGGTGGCCTCGATCAGGACATCCTTGGTCTCACTGCCGTTGGCGCCGGCGTTCATGCGCAGCGCGCCGCCGATGGTCCCGGGAATGCCGAAGAAAAACTCAAGCCCAGCGATGTTGGCTGCTGCCGCGGTTTCGGCGACGCGCTTGTCAAGCGCGGCGGCTCCGGCGCTGACCATATTGCCCGCAGCGCTGGTCTCGCCGAAGCCGCGCGCTGAGAGCCTGATCACCACGCCAGGCATGCCGCCGTCGCGCACGATCAAATTGGAGCCGACACCGACGACATAGAGGGGAAGTTCGCGCGGCAAATGCGCGAGGAAATAGGCAAGATCGTCCTCGTCCGATGGCGTGAACAGTACTTGCGCCGGACCGCCGACCCGAAACCAGGTCAGCTCGGCGAGCGACTGGTTCGCGAGCAGCCGCCCGCGCAGTTCCGGCATCGCGGCTTTGAGGTCGGGCGTGATGTCGGGGAAGCTCATGCGAACCCGCCACAGCAAATAGCTTCGTCATGGCCGGGCCTGTCCCGGCCATCCACGTCTTGCACTATCTCAGGATGGCAGGCGGGTACGTTTATTTTCTGACCAATCGGCCCAACGGCATCCTTTATGTTGGCGCGACAAATGACCGTGTTCGCCGCATCTTCGAGCATCGCTCCGGATTCGTCGATGGCTTCACCAAGCGACACGGCCTGAAGCGGTTGGTTCACTTCGAAAAATTTGACGACATCCGCGATGCCATCCAGCGCGAGCACAACATCAAGCATTGGCCGCGGGCCTGGAAGGTCCGAAAGATCGTCGTTGATAATCCAAATTAGGACGACCTCTATCCGACGATAGTGCAGTAAAGACGTGGATGGCCGGGCATAGGCGAGCGGAAGCGACGCCGTCCTTTGGACGGCTATGCCCGGCCATGACGAACTCAGGCACCGCGAACCCATCACCCCAGCGCCTTTAATTCGCTCGGCAATGCGTACGCCCATTGCGTGATGTTGCCGGCGCCGAGACAGACCACAAAGTCGCCGGGGCTGGCGATGCCCTTGATCACGCCCGCGAGATCGGCGGATTTCTGCAGCGGAATCACTTCGCGATGGCCGTGCGCGCGCAAGCCGAGCACAAAATGGTCGCGGTCGATGCCCGGTATCGGCGCCTCGCCCGCCGGATAGACTTCGGCGACAACGACGGTATCGGCATCGTTGAAGCAGGTGCAAAATTCCTCGAACAGCGATTGCAGCCGGGTGTAGCGATGCGGCTGCACCACGGCGACGACCTTGCCGTTGGTGGATTCCCGCGCGGCCTTCAGCACCGCCGCGATCTCGACCGGATGATGGCCGTAATCGTCGATGATGGTGACGCCGTTCCATTCGCCGGTTTTGGTGAAGCGACGCTTGACGCCGCCGAAGCCCGCAATTGCCTTGCGGATGGCGTCGTCGGAAAGTCCGAGTTCGTGGGCTACCGCGATCGCCGCCGTCGCGTTCGATGCATTATGGCGTCCCGGCATCGGCAATAGGATGTCAGCGATCTCATGGACGGCGTCGGTCTTGCGGTTTCGGAATACGACCTTGAATTTCGAGCCGCCGCCCATCGCAGTGAGATCGATCAGCCGCGCGTCGGCCTGCGGGTTTTCGCCGTAGGTGATGATGCGGCGATCCTCGATCTTGCCGACGAGGGCCTGCACCACGGGATGGTCGATGCACATCACCGCAAAACCGTAGAACGGCACGTTCTCGACAAAATTGCGAAACGCGTCCTGCACGGCGTCGAAGGTTTTGAAATGGTCGAGATGTTCAGGGTCGACATTCGTAACGATCGCGACATCGGCCGGCAATTTCAAAAATGTGCCGTCGCTCTCGTCGGCCTCCACCACCATCCATTCGCCGGCCCCTAACCTTGCATTGGTGCCATAGGCGTTGATGATGCCGCCATTGATCACGGTGGGATCGAGATCGCCGGCATCGAGCAGCGCCGCGACCATCGAGGTCGTGGTGGTCTTGCCATGGGTGCCGGCGATGGCGACGCAGCTTTTGAGCCGCATCAATTCGGCCAGCATCTCGGCGCGGCGCACCACCGGGATGCGCTGGGCGCGGGCCGCCATCAGTTCGGGATTGTCGCGCTTGATCGCGGTCGACACCACAAGCACATCGGCGCCGGCGACGTTTTGGGCGTTGTGGCCGACGGTGATCTTGATACCCTTGTCGCGCAGCCGGCTGACATTGGCGCCTTCGGAAGCATCCGAGCCCTGCACAGTGTAGCCAAGATTACACAAGACTTCGGCAATGCCGCTCATGCCGATGCCGCCGATCCCGACGAAGTGGATGGGTCCGATCTCGCGCGGCAGTCTCATGGTTGGTTCCTTAAGGCGTCCTCGTCCGCGCATGCGGACGATCCAGTATTCCGCGAAGCCATTAAAATTCAAATCGGCGGCGCGGAGTACTGGATGCCCCGCTTTCGCGGGGCATGACAAGGGCAATTTTGCGCGGAATCGGCTAGATTCCGGCCACTTTCGTCACCAGATCGGCCAGCCGTTCGGCGGCGTCGAGCCGGCCCACGGTGCGGGCGCCCTCCGCCATGGCGACCAGCCGCGCCGGCTCGGCCGCCAGCGCCGAGATTTCCGCAGCCAGCCGGTCGGGCGTGAAGTCGGCTTGCGCAATCCGCAGCGCGCCGCCCACCTGCGCCAGCACGCCGGCATTGGCGAACTGGTCCTGGTCGATCGAACCGGGCAGCGGCACCAGGATCGACGGGCGTCCGATGGCGCCGAGTTCGGCCACCGTGCCGGCGCCGGATCGGGAGATCACCAGCTGGCTCGAGGCCAATCGGGCCGGCAGATCGGGAAAGAACGGCGCCAGCTCGGCGTTGATCTTGAGCCGGTCATAGACCGCGCGCACCCGCGCCATATCTTCTTCGCGCACTTGCTGGGTCAGGATCAGCCTGTTCCACAGCGCAGGCTCCAGCCGCTCGATCGCGCCGGGCACGATATCGGCCATCACGCGCGCGCCCTGGCTGCCGCCGACCACCAGCAACCGAAGCGGACCGGTCGGCTCCGGGGCTGCGAATTTCACCGCGGCCGCCGCCAGGATCGCCGGGCGCATCGGCGTGCCGACGGTGGTTGTCTTCGACGCCAGCGCCGGATCGCGATCCAGCACGCCCGGCAGCGAGGTCGCGATGGCGCTGACGCGGCTCGACAGAAAACGGTTGGCGCGGCCGAGCACCGCATTGGCCTCGTGAATGAGGCCGGGGACGCCAAAAAACCGCGCCGCCATCAGCGGCGGCACCGTCGGATAGCCACCGAAGCCGACCACGGCCGCGGGTTTTAGTCGCCGCATCAAATTGAGCGACACGGCAGCCCCTGCGGCGAGCATCAGGCCGGTATAGGCGAGTGACCACGGCGTGCGGCTGAGCACGGTCTCGCTCGGCACCACGTCGATCATGTCCTTGGAAAACAATCCGCTATAGCGCAGCGCGCGCGCATCGGTCACAAGGCGCACGCGAAAACCGCGCCGGATCAGTTCGACACCGAGCGCCTCGGCGGGAAACAGATGGCCGCCGGTGCCGCCCGCGGCCAGCAGAATGAGAGGTGAAGAGTCCATGGTTGCAATCTGCAGACGAGGAACCGTCATTGCGAGCGAAGCGAAGCAATCCATTAGCCGCAACGTAACAATCGGCTCCGGACTGCTTCGTCGCGGAGCCTGTCATCGGGCGCGCATTCGCGCGACCCGTTGGCTCCTCGCAATGACGAAAAGTCGCCGTGAGGTCAAGCGTAGCTGCGTACCGCATTGGCGTCGCCGATCGATTCCATCTCGGTGCGCGGCCGTTGCCTGGTCAGAGCCAGCATCATGCCGATCCCGTAAGCCAATGAGACGATCGACGAGCCGCCATAGGAGATGAACGGCAGCGTCATGCCCTTGGCCGGTATCAATTGCAGATTGACCGACATGTTGATCGCGGCTTGCACGCCAAATAAAATCGCAAGACCCGCCCCAGCGAACCGCGCGAACATGTCCTCGGTCGCATAGGCACGCAACAGCGCGCGGATCACGATGAAGGCGAACAGCGCCAGCAGCGCCAGGCAAAGGATGATGCCGAATTCTTCCGCCGCCACCGCGAACACGAAATCGGTATGGCTGTCCGGCAGGCTGCGCTTGGCGATACCTTCGCCGGGGCCAAGCCCGAACCAGCCGCCGTTGTAAAAGGCCTCCATCGCGGTATCGACCTGAAAGGTGTCGCCCGAGGCCGGATTCATGAAGCGCTTGATGCGGCCGGCGACATGCGGCACCAGCAAATAGGCCCCGAACAATCCGGCGCCCGCGGCACCCGCAAGTCCCGCCACCCAGATCATCCGCATGCCCGCGATGAAGAACAGCGCGCCCCACACCATCAGGATCAGCATGGTCTGGCCGAAATCAGGTTCCATCACCAACAGCGACACCAGCATCATCAACAGCACCAGCGCCATCGAGGTTGCCGGCATTTCCGGCCGCTTCGCCGATTCCGCAAACAGCCAGGCCGCCAGCACCACGAAGGCGGGCTTGGCGGATTCGGAAGCCTGGATGTTGACGCCGATCAGGGTGATCCAGCGCCGCGAGCCCTTGACCTCCGGCCCGATCAACAGCGTCACCACGATCAGCGCGATCGAGACCGCGAACACGATCAGCGCGGTGCGGCGGATCTGGCGCGGCGACAGGAACGACACGGCGATCAGCACGATGAAGGAGGGCAGCAGAAACAGCACGTGACGATTGAAGAAGTGAAAGGGTTCGAGCCCGATCCGCGTCGCCACCGGCGGACTGGCCGCGAGTGACAAAATAATGCCGCCCAGCATCAGCGCGATGATCGCCGCAAGCTGCAGGCGATCCACGGTCCACCACCATTCGCTCAAGGGGGTGCGTTGTTCACGGGAGATCATGGGCGGTCCCAACAGGCAGAGGTTTGCTCATTGGTCGCCCAGGATGGTTTCTAAGGGGTTAATGAATTGGAATGTTTTGAGCGAGACGGTCCTCGTGCCGGAGCATCGTGAAGGACGCTGCACCCGTCCGAGACACGGCTGCCTCGTGCAACGGGACGTCACACCACCGGCTTGACGCCTGGCAGCGCGGTGACGAGGTCGCGGAAACGGGCGCCGCGAATTTCAAAATTGCGGTACTGGTCGAACGACGCGCAGGCCGGTGACAGCAGCACTACGGGATCGGCCAGGCCGGAAGCTTCCGCGTCGCGCGCGGCACTCGCCACCGCGACATCCAGCGTCTCCGAGATATCGTGCGGCACGGACGTGCCAAGCGTGCCCGCAAATTCCTGCGCGGCTTCGCCGATCAGATAGGCCTTACGGATACGCGGAAAATATTCGGTCAGGCTCATGATGCCGCCTTGCTTCGGCTTGCCGCCGGCGATCCAGAAGATGTCAGGGAAGGACGACAGCGCATGCGCCGCCGCGTCGGCATTGGTGCCCTTGGAATCGTTGACGAACAGCACGTGGCCGCGGCGGCCGACCTGCTCCATGCGGTGCGCCAGCCCGGGAAAACTGCGCAGGCCGTTTTGCAGGACCTCGGTCGAGATCCCGAGCGCCAGCGCGCAAGCCGCAGCACAGGCCGCATTCTGCGCGTTGTGCAAGCCCCGCAGCGAACCGATGCCACCGATCCGCGCGATCTCGCTGCGCGCGCCGCCGGAGGCACGCCAGATGATTTCGCGCTCGACATAGACACCGTCCGGCAGCGGATTTTTCACCGAGACGCGCACCACGCGCTGGCCGGCCCGCTCGATCCGGTCGGCGCTGTTGCGGCTCCAGCCGTCGTCGACGCCGACGATCGCGGTGCCTTGTTTCTGCACGCCGGCGACCAGACGTTCCTTGACCGCGGCATAATGTTCGAGCGTGCCGTGCCGATCGATATGGTCTTCGCTGACATTGAGCAGGATGCCGACGGAAGGATCGAGCGAGGGAGACAGGTCGATCTGATATGACGACATCTCGATCACATGCACCCGCCCCATGCGCGGCGGCTCCAGCGACAGGATCGCGGTGCCGATATTGCCGCCCATCTGGGTGTCGTAGCCGGCAAAGCGCATCAAATGCGCGATCAGCGCCGTCGTGGTCGATTTGCCGTTGGTGCCGGTGATGGCGACGAACGGCGCGTCCGGCGCATGGCGCCGGCGTTCGCGGCAGAACAGTTCGATATCGCCGATCACCTCGACGCCGGCCTGCCGCGCCGCCAGCACGGTCCAATGCGGCGCTGGGTGGGTCAGCGGCGCGCCCGGCGACAAAACCCGCCTGCGCAGCCTCGGTGAGTTTTTCGACACCGTCGTCGCTCGCGATCACTTCCGCGCCGCCCGCCCTCAGGGCGTGACAGCTTGCGAGCCCGGAGCCGCCGAGGCCGAACACCGCGACCGTCTTGCCGGCGAAGGAGGTGACCGGGATCATGATAGGCACGTCATTCCGGAGGCCGCGAAGCGGCAATCCGGAATCTCGAGATTCCGGGTTCGTGCTTCGCACGCCCCGGAATGACGGCTGAGAGGATACAAGGTCATCACCGCAGTTTTAGGGTGGAGAGGCCGGCCAGCGCCAGCATCACCGAGATGATCCAGAACCGGATCACGATCTGCGGTTCAGTCCAGCCCAGTTGCTCGAAATGGTGATGGATCGGCGCCATCCGGAACACGCGCTTGCCGGTCAGCTTGAAGGACACCACCTGCACGATCACCGAGACCGCTTCCAGCACGAACAGCCCGCCGATCACGGCAAGCACGATCTCGTGTTTGACCGCGACCGCAATCGAGCCGAGCATGCCGCCGAGCGCGAGCGAGCCGGTGTCGCCCATGAAGATCGATGCCGGCGGCGCATTGAACCACAGGAATCCCAATCCCGCGCCGAGCACCGCGCCACACAGCACTGCGAGCTCGCCGGTGCCGGCGACATAGTTGATCTGCAGATAATCCGAGAATACCGCGTTGCCGACGAGATAGGCGATCAGGCCAAAACTTGCCGCCGCGATCATGACCGGCACGATCGCGAGACCGTCAAGGCCGTCGGTCAGGTTGACCGCGTTGCCGGCGCCGACAATGATGAACGCGCCGAACAGCACGAAGAACCAGCCGAAATTCAAGATGACATCCTTGAAGAAAGGGATCACAAGGGCGCTCGAGAGCTGCTCGCGTCCGAGCCGGACCAGCGCGTAGCACGCGGCAATCGCGATCACCGCTTCGATCGCGAGCCGGATTCTTCCCGCAAATCCGCTATGGCTCTGTTTTGTCACTTTCAGGTAATCGTCGTAGAAGCCGACAAAGCCGAAGCCGAGCGTCACCGCCAGCACGATCCAGACATAGGGATTGATCGGATTGGCCCACAACAGCGTCGAGACCACCAGTCCGGAAAGGATCATCAGCCCGCCCATGGTCGGCGTGCCGATCTTGGTAATGAGATGAGATTGCGGCCCGTCGGTGCGGATCGGTTGGCCCTTGCCCTGACGAAGCCGCAGATGATCGATGATCCAGGGGCCGAACAGGAACACGAACAGCGCCCCGGTCACCATCGCCCCGCCGGTGCGAAAGGTGATGTAGCGAAACACGTTCAGAAACGTGCGCAGGAAGCCGAAACCGGGAACCGTGTTGGAAAGCTCGATCAACCAGTAAAACATTCAATCCGCCCTATACCGCGGCTTCGTCACGCGCGGTCCTGCCGGGAAAGCGCTTTTCGAGCGCGTTCACAATTGTTTTCATCTTCGATCCCAGCGACCCCTTGATCATGATCACGTCGCCGGCGCGTATCGCGGCGACGGCCTGCGCGTCAAGACTAGCCGCGTTCTCGGCATAGCCGCCCCGTTTACCCGTGGAAAGGGCGTCCCACAAGTTACGCATCAGCGGACCGCAGCAATAAACCAGATCGATGTGGTTGGCCTTGATCGCCTCATTCAGGCCGCGATGCAGCGCCGGACCGGTTGGGCCGAGTTCGAGCATGTCGCCGAGCACCGCGATGCGGCGGCCGCGCGGGCCGACCGCGGCCTGACCGAGCACGTTCAATGCCGCGGCCATCGACGCCGGATTGGCGTTGTAGCTTTCATCGATCAGGGTGGCCTCGCCATTGGCAAGCTCGAGCACGCGGCGGACACCGCGGCCCGCCGCCGGCTCGATCTGCGACAGCGACAGCGCCGCGCGCGCCAGATCAGCGCCGGCCAGCGAGGCGGCCGCCAGCACGGCCAGCGAATTCATCGCCATGTGGCGGCCGGGCATGCCGAGTTTGTAGGTGATGTCATGGCCGAGGATGTTGGCGTGAACGGCCGAACAGGCGGCGTGCAGCGACACGTCGAGCAGCCGGGCGTTCGACTCCTTGTCGGCACCAAACGAGACTATGTGCGAGATGCCGAGCTCCTTTGCGCGCGTCTCAAGCCGGGAAAATTGCGAATTGTCGCGGTTGAGCACGACCGCGCCGCCGGGCTCCAGCCCTGCAAAGATTTCCGCCTTGGCGTCGGCAATCGCCTCGATGCCGGCAAAGAATTCCAGATGCACCGGCTCAACCGTGGTGATGATGGCGACATGCGGCCGTACCATCTTGACCAGCGGCTCGATTTCGCCGGCGTGATTCATGCCGATCTCGAAGATCGCAAAGCGCACTGACGCCGGGCAGCGCGCCAGCGACAGCGGCACGCCCCAGTGGTTGTTGAACGACGCCGCCGAGGCGTGGGTCTCGCCCTGCGTACCCAACACGCGCCGCAGCGCCTCTTTGGTCGAGGTCTTGCCGACGGAGCCGGTGACCGCGATCACCTGCGCGTTCAAGCGCGCGCGCGCGGCATGCGCGAGATCGACGAGACCGGCGAGCACGTCGTCGACCACCAACAGCGGCGCATCGGATGCGAACTTGTGGCGCTGGGCTTTTTCCACCACCGCCAGCGCGGCGCCGGCCTGCAACGCGGCCATGACAAAATCATGCCCGTCATGGACGTCGCCCTTGATGGCAAAATAAGCTTCACCGGCCGCGATGGTGCGGCTGTCGATGGAGAGGCCCGTCACCGCTTCCGGCAAGGCGCCGTTGATCGATGCGCGCATCGCCTCGACCATTGCGCGCGTGGTCCACAGTGGCGTCGCGCTCATGCGACCCTCGATGCAAGCGCTGATGCAACAGCATCATGATCGCTGAACGGCAACACGCGGTCGCCGACGATCTGTCCGGTCTCGTGGCCCTTGCCGGCGATCAGGAGCGCATCGCCCGGCTGCAGAGCGGCGATCGCGGTGCGGATTGCCTCAGCGCGGTCGCCGATTTCCTTTGCACCCTTCGCAGCAGTCAAGATCGCCGCGCGGATCGCTTCCGGATTTTCGCTGCGCGGATTGTCATCGGTGACGATGACGCCGTCGGCATTTTGCATCGCAATCGCGCCCATCAAGGGCCGCTTGCCGGCGTCGCGGTCACCCCCGGCGCCGAACACCACGACCAGTTTGCGCCTGGCGTAAGGCCGCAGTGCCTGCAGCGCTTTTGCCAGCGCATCCGGCTTGTGCGCGTAGTCGACGAATATTGATGCGCCGTTGCGCTCGCCGACCCGCTCCAATCGGCCTTTTGCGCCTTCAAGGTGTTCCAGGGCTTCGAACACCTGATCCGCCTCGCTGCCGGTGCCGATCGCAAGCCCGGCCGACACCAGCGCATTCTCGATCTGGAATTCGCCGACCAGCGGCAGCCGGACCGTTTGCCTGTTGCCGCGATGTTCGAGCGTCAGTTGTTGCGCAAAACCATCGATGTCGGCCCCGACCAGACGAATGCCCTCGCCTGTGCCGTCGCCCTTGCGGCCGACCGCAACGACCCGCAGGTTTTTTGCACGCGCCGCATCGATCACGGCCTGCGAACAATCATGATCGGCCGAGATCACCGCGGCACCACCGGCCGCGATGAGATCGCGGAACAGCCGCAGCTTGGCGTCCAGATAATGCGCGACGTCCGGATGGTAATCCATGTGGTCGCGCGACAGATTGGTAAAGCCGCCGGCAGTGATACGCACGCCGTCGAGCCGGTACTGATCGAGCCCGTGCGACGACGCCTCGAATGCGAGATGGGTGACGCCCTCAGTCGCGATCTCATCGAGCTGCCGATGCAGCGCGATCGGATCCGGCGTCGTCAGCGATCCGTAGATGGTGCGCTTCGGCGACACCAGCCCGATGGTGCCGATGCTGGCCGAGGCATGACCGAGCCGCTGCCAGATCTGGCGCGTAAAGGCGGCGACGGAAGTCTTGCCGCTGGTGCCGGTGACGGCCGCGATGGTTGCGGGCTGCCGCGGATAAAATTTCGCAGCGGCGAGCGCCAGCGCACGGCGCGGATTCGGGGTTACGACGAACGGCACGCGCAAAGCGCCTTGCGGCGGATGATCGCCCGCGACCGCGACCGCGCCGGACGCAATCGCCGCATCGATGAAGCGGGCACCATCGGTCTTGTGGCCGGCCAGCGCGAAAAAGAGATCGCCCGGCTTGGCCAAACGGCTGTCCACGGCGAGGCCGTCGAGCACAACCGCTTCGGCCTTCGGTCTTCCAGTCCGGCCGGCGCGTGATGTTACGCCTTACTGGGTTGTCTTCGATGCCGCAAGAATAAGGCGGTCGGGCGGCGGTAAATCAAAGCGCGGTTCGATGCCCAAAAGCGGCGCAATGCGGGCAATTACATTGCCGCCGGTCGGCACCGCGTTCCAGCCGGAGGTGATGAAGCCGTAGGTTTCCTTCAGCGGCTGCGGCTCGTCCAGCATGACCAGGAGCTGGTACTGGGGATGGTCGGCCGGCAGGATTGCCGTGAAGGCGGTGAGCACGCGTCTCTTGGCGTAGCGGCCGTTGATGACTTTTTCGGCGGTGCCGGTCTTGCCGCCGATATAATAGCCCTTGACGTCGGCTTTTCTGGCGGTGCCGATCTCGGCATTGAGCCGCATCAGGAATCGCATCTTCTCAGATGTCTCCGGCTTGATCACCCGTTTTGCCAGCGCCATCGCTTCCTGCTCGGTGCGTTTCAGGAAGGTCGGCGGAATCAGATAGCCGCCGTTCACCAGCGCATCGATGCCCATCACCGCCTGCAGCGGCGCCACGGCCATGCCGTGCCCGAACGCGATCGTCACTGTGTTCAGTTCGCTCCAGTGTTTCGGCAGGATCGGCGACGCGCTCTCGGGCAATTCGGTGCGCAGCCGTTCGAGCTGCCCCAGCTTGCGCAAAAACGCCTTGTGCGCCTCGACCCCCTGCGACAGCGCGATGCGCGCCGCGCCGACGTTGGACGAGAAGGTAAACACCTCCCTCATATTGAGAAAGCGGCCCTTGGGTTCGTCGTCATGAATGGTGAACTTGCCGTAGTGCAGCGGGCCCCGCGCGTCCCACATCGAGTTGAGATCGGACTTGCCGGAATCCAGCGCCATCGCCAGCGTGAAGGCCTTGAACGTCGATCCCAATTCGTAAACGCCCGTCGTCAGGCGGTTGATGCGATCGGGATCGTGGGCCTCTTTCGGGCTGTTAGGATCGAAATCAGGCACCGAGACCATCGCGACGATCTCGCCGGTCCTGACGTTGGAGACGAGGCCGGAAGCCGCCTTGGCGTGGAATTTGTCTTTGGCCTTCAAGAGTTCGTCGCGCAGCGCGTGCTCGACGCGCAGATCGACCGACAATTCCACCGGCCGCTGCAGGCGATCGGTCGCAAAACCGGCGCGATGCAGATCGGCAAGGCCGTTGCTGTCGAGCCATTTCTCCATTCCAGCGATGCCCTGGTTGTCGATGTTGACGAGACCAATCAAGTGCGCGACTTCGTTGCCGGTGGGATAGACGCGCTTGTTCTCGCGCAGGAAGCCGATGCCGGGAATGCCGAGGCGGTGGATCTCCTGCTGCTGCTGCGGCGTGATTTCGCGCTTCAGCCAGACAAAACCTTTTTTCGACGACAGGCGGTCGCGCACTTCGCCGGTGTCGAGATCCGGCAATGTCGCGGTGAGCAGCTCGATCGCTTCATCGCGGTCGATGATCCGGCGCGGCTCGCCGAACAAACTCGGCGCCTTGACGTCGGTGGCGAGTATTTCGCCGTTGCGGTCGACGATGTCGGGCCGCGCGGTGGCGATGGCGTCCTGCGCCGCGGTCCGCCGCGCGCCGTGACCGTCGGCGCCGACCGCGAACATGACCAGCCGCCCGCCAATCACGGCATAGATCGCCGCGAATGCCAGGATCGCAAATCCGACCCTCGCGCGCGCTTTCGCGGCGCGGTCGACATTGCGCCCGTAGAGCAGGCTGCGGATCAACCGCTGCCGCCAGGGTTCCACGGGCCTGACCGATGGACGCACGGAATCGGTCATTGCTGACCCTCCGGCGCCGGCACCGAGCCCGTTACCGAACCGGCGTCGGCCGCGGCATCGATGGTCTGGATCATCGCGCCGATCGGATCGGGATCGCCCGGCCTGACAAGATTCGGCGGCCGGTCGGGCAGGTTCTTCAATGAATCATATTGCGTGGCGTTGAGGGGTTTTAACGGCAGATGGCGTTCGGCAAGACCCTGCAGCCGCAGCGGCGCGTCAAGCTTGGCCCATTCCGAACGCAGCACCGCGATGGCGTCGCGCTGCTCGCGAATTTCCGTTTGCAGCCGCAGCACGCGCTCGGTGCGCGCCGTGGAATCCATCTTGATCCGATAGACATAAGCGGCGGCGAACACCAGGGTACCAATGACGAGGAGATGGATGATCCGCACGGTCAGCCTCCCCTCATCACGTCATCGAGCGTCGGCCATGCCGGCAACACGGCGGCGGCGTGCGCCGGCGCTTGTGTACGCTCGGCCGCGCGCAGTTTTGCCGACCGCGCGCGCGGATTGGCGGAAATCTCGGCGTCATCCGGCGTGACCGGACGTTTTGTCAGAATGACAAAACTTGGCGCGGCCAGGGCGATTTCCGGCAGATGCCGCGATCCGCCGCCGGCCTTGCCGCGCTCGGCAAAAAAATTCTTGACGATACGGTCTTCGAGCGAATGAAACGAAACCACCACCAGCCGTCCGCCCGGCTTCAGCACCCGTTCCGCCGCCGACAGCGCCAGGTGCAATTCGTCGAGTTCTTCGTTGACGAAAATCCTTAAACCCTGAAACGTCCGGGTCGCCGGGTGAATGTCGCCCGGTTTTGATCGCACCACTTTTGCGATGATGTCGGCCAACGCGCGCGTGGTCGTAATCGGCGCTTGCTTGCGGGCGGCCACGATCGCCCGCGCAACGCCGCGCGAATGCCGCTCTTCGCCAAAAATATAGATGATATTGGCGAGATCGGCCTCGGACGCTTTTGCGATCACGTCGGCCGCGGTCGGGCCGTCATGGCCCATGCGCATGTCGAGCGGGCCGCCCAGCCGAAATGAGAAGCCGCGCTCGGCCTCGTCGAGCTGCATCGAGGACACCCCGACGTCCATCACGACGCCGTCGACCGAGGAGATGCCCTGCGCGGCGCAAATTTCGGCCAGATTCGAAAACCGGTCCTCGACCAGCGTCAGCCGGCTGCCCGACCGGTTGACCAGATCGAACCCGCCCGCAACCGCCGATCGGTCGCGGTCGATGCCGATCACCCGGGTTCCCGCAGTATCGAGGATAGCCCGGCTGTAGCCGCCGGCCCCGAAAGTCGCGTCGACATAGATGCCGCCGTCGCGAGGCCTGAGCATCTCGATCGCCTGGCGGCCGAGGACGGGAACATGGCGCGGGGAAGCCGGATTCATGCCCGGTCTCCCTGCGTGGACCGTCGTGAAAACAGGAAATTGGACGCGAACGGCCCCATTGCGCCTCAAATATATGCGCTTCGCCGGGCTTTTCGTCCCGAAAAGCCGGTGCGACACACGATTGCCGATCCCGTGCGGCCCTGTTCGCAAACCCTGATTGCCGCACGGAATTCTGAGGGCTGCCATGGGATTTCGAGCGTGAAAGAGGGCCTCGGCCGTCCCCCAAACCGGTTCGGCTCTTCACCACTTAGTAACGTCAGTTAGCATTAAGAAAGCGTTGATGGGATGGTTACAATTGCCCGCCCCAGCGGGTAAGGGCCCCGTGGCGGCCTTCCGGTGATGCTTCCCGCACACACTCGGACAAAATGCGAGGCCAGGACCCGTCCCCGCATTGCGCGGATGGCAGGGTAAAGGAATAGTAAACGAGGTTGGTGTTGAAGACGCGAGTTTGCCGTTCTCCTGCCCGGTTTGAGCTATCCTATGTCCCTTGGTTCGTTCGCATCTGTTGGTATTGATTCGAAGCGGCGCGCCCTCCCGCTCCCGAGGCCCAACGCGAACATGAAGACATTCACTCCCGATTCATCGATCGCTTCCGACGTCATCCCGTCGATGAACTATGGCGACCGCCACAAGGGCCGGTTGCCCGACATGATCGTGCTGCATTACACGGGAATGCCGGATGTGGAAGCTGCGATCGCGCAGCTATGCACCGCGGGCACCGACGTCTCGGCACATTACATCGTTCTGGAAGACGGCCGCATCGTGCAATGCGTCCCGGAGGCCAAGCGCGCCTGGCATGCCGGCGTGGCGTCGTGGGGCGGCGAAGAAGACATCAATTCCTGCTCGATCGGCGTCGAGATCGTCAATCGCGGCCATGACTGGGGCTATCCGGACTATCCGCTGCGCCAGATCGCCGCCGTGATCGCGCTGTGCCGGGGCATCATGCTCCGCCGCAAGGTGCCGCCGCATCGCGTGCTCGGGCATTCCGACGTCGCGCCGTCGCGCAAGAAGGACCCCGGCGAGAAGTTTCCCTGGCATTCGCTGGCCAATTCGGGCGTCGGCCACTGGGTGCAGCCGGCCCCGATCGTGCGCGGCGAAACCCTCAAGCTCGGCACCATCAGCGACGACGTCCGCGACCTGCAGCAGGCGCTCGCCAAATACGGCTACGGCATCCCGATCAACGGCAAATATGACGGCGCGACCATGGAAGCCGTCACCGCCTTCCAGCGCCATTTCCGCCCCGCCCGCGTCGACGGCGTCGCCGATCATTCGACACTGACCACGTTGCAAGCGCTGCTGGCGAGCCTCTCGCCTGAGGCCAAGACCGTCGCGGCGAAGTAGGGCCTGCATTTAGCGCCTGCTCGACACAACAACGGAAGTGCGCTCCCTCGCCCCGCCCTTCGCGGGGAGAGGGTTGGGGTCATTTGCGCTAGGTTTAGCTCTGGACACGAGGAATCTTGATATGATTCAAGCTTGGGATGAAGATTCGCCCTGAGATTTTGGATCATTGGCCGG
>WNFM01094884.1_pt4 | contig 16079 bp, 26 predicted proteins | sample 5400271 | NCBI WGS metagenome assembly WNFM01 (sample SAMN13153352, study PRJNA577476) | soil metagenome | isolation source: 60 cm saprolite on Douglas fir-dominated hillslope | place: USA:California | collected 2013-09-17
CGTGCGTGGAGCGCGCACCCACAACCTGCGCGGCATCGACCTGGACCTGCCGCGCGACCAGCTCACCGTATTCACGGGTTTGTCGGGCTCCGGCAAGTCGACGCTGGCCTTCGACACCCTGTACGCCGAGGGCCAGCGGCGCTATGTGGAGTCACTCTCCGCCTACGCCCGCCAGTTCCTCTCGATGATGGACAAGCCGGACGTCGACAGCATCGAGGGCCTGTCCCCGGCCATCGCGATCGAACAGAAGGCCGGATCGCACAATCCGCGCTCCACGGTCGGCACGGTGACCGAGATCTACGATTACCTGCGGCTGCTGTTTGCGCGCGCCGGACTGCCGCGCTGTCCGCACCACGGCATCGACCTGGCGGCCCAGAGCGTCGGACAGATGGTCGATCAGGTGCTGCAGGCGGGGGCGGAGCGCTCCGCGCTGCTGCTGGCACCGCTGGTCAGCGATCGCAAGGGCGAACACGCGCAACTGCTGGGCGAGCTGGCGGCGCAGGGTTTCGTACGCGTGCGCATCGACGGTGAAGTGCTCGAGCTGGAAAACGCACCGCCGCTGGACGCCCGGCGCAAGCACACCATCGAGGCTGTCGTGGACCGCTTCCGGGCCCGCCCCGAGGCCGCGCAGCGCCTGGCCGAATCCTTCGAGACGGCCCTGAAGCTCAGCCAGGGCGCCGCGCGCGTCGTGTTTGCCGAGGATTCCGGGCTCGCGCCGCTGGTGTTCTCCAGCCGCCATGCCTGTCCGGAATGCGGCTTCGCGGTGCCGCCGCTCGAGCCGCGCATGTTTTCCTTCAACAATCCGGCGGGCGCCTGTCCCAGCTGCGGTGGCCTGGGGCTGCAGGAGTTTTTCGATCCACAGCGCGTGGTCTCGCAGCCCCGCCTGTCGCTGGCCGCCGGCGCGGTGCGCGGCTGGGATCGGCATAACAAGCATTACTCCCAGCTCCTGGACGGTCTCGCGCGCCACTACGGTTTCGACATCGATACGCCCTGGGCGGACCTGCCGGAAAGCGTGCGCACGCAGCTGCTGTACGGGAGCGAGGGCGTTGAGATCGAATTCCGCTACCGCGACGCGCGCGGCAGCGCGCAGCGCCGGCGGCACGCCTTCGAGGGCATCATGCCGAATCTGGAACGCCGCTGGCGCGAGAGCGAGTCAGGCGCGGTACATGAAGAGCTCGGCAGGTACCGCGGCCATCGGCCCTGCCCGGACTGCGGCGGCACGCGCCTGAACATCGCCGCGCGCGCGGTGCTGATCGACGGACGCAACATCGCCGAGCTGACACGCCTGACGGTCGGGCAGGCCCTGGCGCATTTCGGTGCGCTGCAGCTGGCCGGCTGGCGCGCGACGGTAGCCGAGCGCATCGTGCGCGACGTCGTGCAGCGCCTGCGCTTTCTGGCCGACGTGGGCATCGACTACCTGGGGCTTGATCGCGCCGCCGATACGCTCTCGGGCGGCGAGACGCAGCGCATCCGGCTCGCCAGCCAGGTGGGCTCGGGTCTGACCGGCGTGATGTACATACTCGATGAGCCCTCGATCGGCCTGCACCAGCACGACAATGCGCGGCTGCTGGCCACGCTCCGCCGCCTGCGCGATCTGGGCAACACTGTCATCGTCGTCGAGCACGACGAGGATGCGATCCGCGGCGCCGACCATGTCGTCGATCTCGGGCCCGGCGCAGGCATACATGGCGGCCAGGTGGTCGCCCAGGGGACGCCTGCCCAGATCGAGGCGAACGCGAACTCCCTCACCGGCCGCTACCTGGCCGGAGTGGAGCAGATTCCCGTGCCGCGCCGGCGGCGCAAGTTCGGCACCGCGGCGATCCTCATCGAGGGCGCCAGCGGCAATAACCTGCGCAATCTCGACGTCCGGCTGCCGGTCGGCCTGCTCACCTGCATCACGGGCGTGTCCGGATCGGGCAAATCCACGCTGATCAACGACACCTTGTTCCGCCACGCTGCGGCGCGCCTCAGCGAGGGGAGCCTGGAGGGCCTCGCGCCCTGCCGTGCCATCACGGGACTGGAACGCTTTGAGCGCGTGATCGACATCGACCAGGCTCCGATCGGGCGCACGCCGCGCTCCAATCCGGCCACGTACACCGGATTGTTCACGGCGATCCGGGAGCTGTTCGCGCAGGTGCCCGAAGCGCGCGCGCGCGGCTACGACGCGGGCCGTTTCAGTTTCAACGTGCGCGGCGGGCGCTGCGAAGCCTGCCAGGGCGACGGCGTGCTGCGCGTGGAAATGCATTTTCTGCCCGATATCTACGTACCCTGTGACATCTGCCGCGGCCGGCGCTACAACCGCGAGACCCTCGAAGTGCGCTATCGGGGCCACAGCATCCACGAGGTGCTCGAACTCACGGTCGAAGATGCCGCGCAGCTGTTCGCCAACGTCCCCGCGGCCGCCAACCGCCTGCGCACGCTGCTCGCCGTGGGCTTAGGCTACGTGCGTCTCGGCCAGAGCGCCACGACGCTCTCGGGCGGTGAGGCGCAACGCATCAAGCTCGCGCGCGAACTGGCCAAGCGCGGCGTGGGCCACACGCTCTACATCCTCGATGAACCGACGACCGGACTGCACTTCCACGACGTCGCGCAACTGCTCGGCGTGCTGCAGCAGCTCGTCGAGGCCGGCAACACCATGGTGGTCATCGAGCACAACCTCGATGTGATCAAGAGCGCCGACTGGGTGATCGATCTCGGCCCGGGCGGCGGCGAAAATGGCGGGCGCGTGATCGCGCAGGGCACGCCGGAACAGGTGGCGGCGAACCGTGAATCGCTGACGGGAAACTACCTGGCCGCGACGCTCGCACGCGCGGCGGCCGGCAGCGCGGCAGCGGCACGCCGCGCCTGAACGCCAGCCTCAGCGCCTGCGCCGGACTCCGGACTCGAAATACTGGTGCATCTCGCCGCTCTCGCCGCGCTCCTGGTATTGGCCGGCGGTGTAGTCCGCGACTACGCGGCGCCAGAAAGCCACCGCCTGCGGGTTGCGCAGGTACTCCTTGATGTGCCAGCGGCCGGCGAAGCGATCGAGGATCAATCGCACCGCTTCCTGGCCCACGCCGCGGCGACGCCAGGGACGGGCGATGAAGAATTCGGCCATCGAGAATTCGGTCGCGTCGCGATCCGGTTGCGAGCGGCCGCTGCGGACCATGGCGAAGCCCACCGGCTGGTCATCCTTCACGATGGTGAGCAGCTGGGCGCTGGAGTCGGCGAACCAGCTGGCGAACTGGTCGGGCTCGCGATGGCCGAATTCGGGCAAGGCGGGGAAGACACCGGTGCCTAGCGGCGCCAGGTCATTCAGGTAATCGCGGTAGACCGACTCCATCCATCGCCGGTCGGCGCGCGAGCCCCGGGTGTCGCGGACACTGATCGCCATGCCATAAAACACGAAAGCCCGCGCAGGCCGGGATACGGCCTGCGCGGGCTTTCATGCCAGACCCGGAAGGATCAGTTTGCCGGAGCAGCCGGAGCCGGAGCAGCCGGAGCGGCAGCGTCGGCAGCCGGAGCGGCGGCCGGAGCAGCAGCGTCAGCAGCCGGAGCAGCGGCAGGAGCGGCGGCGTCGGCAGCCGGAGCGGCCGGGGCCGGAGCTTCCTGGTTGCTGCAGGCGACCAGCGCGAGCGCTGCGACAACAGCGCCAAGAGCGAGCTTAATATTCATCGATGAATCCCCAGATAATCAGAAGTTAATAGCGGCAAACAAACTAGTTTGATCGCGACCTTCCATCGCGGTCGTCGATTCTATAGTAGCCACGGCGCAATTCAATCTGTCGCCCGAAAATAAGGCCCCGGGCGGCCCCCGGAGCCGGGATTTCAGCGCCTGGCCAGGAGATTGCGGATCTCCTCGAGCAGCACTTCCTGCCGCGGGGGTGCCGGCGCGGCGGCCGCCGCGGCCGGAGCCGGTTTCTTGAGCTTATTGAGCGCCTTAATGGCAACGAAAATGACGAAGGCGATGATCAGGAAATCGATGACGGATTGCAGAAACGAGCCGTATTTCAGCATCACGTCTTTGCCGTCCGAGCCGACACCGATCTTTGCGGCCCAGTCGGAAACGTTGACGCCTCCCAGCAGCAAGCCGATCGGCGGCATGAGGACATTTTCGACCAGGGACGCCACGATCTTGCCAAACGCGGCGCCGATGATCACGCCCACGGCCAGGTCGACCACGGGGCCCTTCATGGCAAATTCTTTGAATTCCGATGTAAAACTCATGTCTGTCTCCCCCTTTTCAGCACACCGGTGCTTCCGGCAGACCTGCGGCCCGCATCGGGGACCTCAGGCTCAATTCTTGGGCTTTTTCTTGGCGGCACTCTTCGCCGCGCTCTTGGCCGCGGCTTTCTTCGGCTTCTTGGCGGGCTTCGCCTTGGCAGGCGCTTCCTCTGCGGCCGCCCTGGCCGGCGCGGCCTTCGTCGTGGCGGCCTTGGGCGCCTTGGTCGCGCGGCGCGGCTTGGCTTCCGCGGCGGGAGCGGCGACGGGAGTGACCGCCGCCTGTGCCACCGGCCCGTCCACCAGCTGCATCAGCGCCATCGGCGCGGAATCGCCCGGCCGCGGCATCATGCGCAGGATGCGGGTATAGCCGCCCGGGCGGGCCCGGAAGCGCGGTCCCAGATCCCCGAACAGCTTAGTGACGATGGCGCTGTCGCGCAGCCGCGAGAAGGCCAGCCGGCGGTTCGACTCCGAATCGCGCTTGCCGAGCGTGATCAGGGGCTCGACCACGCGACGCAGCTCCTTGGCCTTCGGCAGCGTGGTGTGAATCGTCTCGTGGCGCAGGAGCGAGCCGGCCATGTTGCGCATCAGCGCATGGCGGTGCGGACTGTTGCGCGAGAGCTGCCGGCCGGTAAGTTTATGACGCATGAATTACTCTGCAGCAGGTGATCAGATCAGTCCGGACTCTTCGTCGCGACGCAGTCCCGCTGGCGGCCAGCCATCCAGGCGCATGCCCAGCATCAGGCCGTGGCTCTGCAGCACTTCCTTGATCTCAGTCAGCGACTTCTTGCCCAGATTCGGTGTGCGCAGCAGCTCGACCTCGGTGCGCTGGACCAGATCCCCGATGTAATGAATGTTCTCGGCCTTGAGACAATTGGCACTGCGCACCGTGAGCTCGAGCTCATCGACCGGGCGCAGCAGGATCGGATCGAACTGCATCTCGGTGATCTTCGAAACCGCCTCATCCTCGCCCTGCAGGTCGACGAACACGGACAGCTGGTCCTTGAGGATGCCCCCGGCGCGGCGAATGGCCTCCTCGGGCTCAATCGTGCCGTTGGTCTCGATATCGATGATCAGCTTGTCCAGATCGGTGCGCTGCTCGACGCGCGCGGCTTCGACCGAATAGGTCACGCGGCGCACCGGCGAGAAGGAGGCGTCGAGCAGCAGGCGGCCGATCGGCCGGGTCTGCTCCTCGAACACCACGCGCTGCACCGCCGGGCGATAGCCGCGGCCGCGCTCGATCTTCATCTGCATGTTCAGCTCGCCCGCCTTGGTGAGGTTGGCGATCACCAGCTCCGGATTGACGACTTCGACGTCGTGATCGGTCTGGATGTCCCCCGCGGTCACCGGCCCCGGGCCGCGCTTGTGCAGGCGCAGCTCGGCTGAACTGCGCGCGTGCATGCGCAGCGCCACGAGCTTGAGGTTGAGCAGCACTTCGACGACGTCTTCCTGCACGCCCTCGATGCTGGTGTACTCGTGCAGCACGCCGTCGATCTCCACCTCGGTGATCGCCGCACCGGGCATGCTCGAGAGCAGCACGCGCCGCAAGGCGTTGCCGAGCGTATGGCCAAAGCCGCGTTCGAACGGTTCGATGACGACCCGCGCCTGTCGCGGCGCAACGGGCTGCACCTTGACGACGCGGGGCTTGAGAAACTCGCTTACTGAAGATTGCATATCGGCTTCACCCTTACTTCGAATACAACTCGACGACCAGATTCTCGTTGATGTCCGGGAGCACATCCTCGCGAGCCGGTACCGCCTTGAATACGCCGCGCATTTCCTTGTCGTTGACCTCGATCCATTCCGGCAGGCCCGCCTGGGTCGCCGAGGCCAGCGCGCCCTGGATCCGCAACTGCTTGCGGGAGCGCTCCCGCACCTGCACGACATCACCCGCGCGGCACTGGTAGGAGGCGATCGAGACGATACCGCCGTTGACCTCGATCGCCTTGTGGCTCACGAGCTGGCGCGCCTCGGCGCGCGTCGCGGCAAAGCCCATGCGGTAGACGACGTTATCGAGGCGCGATTCCAGGAGCTTCAGCAGCTGCTCGCCCGTGGCGCCGGTGCGGCGCGCCGCCTGCTGGTAGTAGCCACGGAACTGCCGCTCGAGCACGCCGTACATGCGACGGAGCTTCTGCTTCTCGCGCAGCTGCAGGCCGTAATCGGACAGCCGCTGCCGCCGCTCGCTCTTGACGCCGCCGGGCGGCACCTGGAACTTGCACTTGCTCTCGAGCGGCTTGGCGCCGCTCTTGAGAAACAGGTCGGTGCCCTCGCGGCGGGCAAGCTTGCATGTAGGACCGGTATATCGCGCCATTTAGCTTTCCTCGGGTCCGCGTCAGACGCGGCGCTTCTTGGGCGGACGGCAGCCGTTGTGCGGAATCGGCGTGACATCCTCGATGCTGGTGATCTTCAGTCCGCAGCCGTTGAGCGCACGTACCGCGGACTCCCTGCCCGGTCCCGGCCCACCGACCCGCACTTCGACGTTCTTCACGCCGTGTTCCTGCGCGGCGACGCCGGCCTTTTCGGCGGCCACCTGGGCCGCAAAGGGCGTGCTCTTGCGCGAACCACGGAAGCCGCAGCCGCCGGAGGTCGCCCAGGACAGCGTATTGCCCTGCCGGTCGGTGATCGTGATGATCGTGTTGTTGAAGGAGGCATGCACGTGCGCGATCGCATCGAGCACGTTCTTGCGCGCCTTCTTCGGCTTCTTGGCGGCAGCCTCCTTCTGGGCGGTCGCGCTGGCCGTGGTCTGCGGTGTCTTCTGTTCAGCCATGTTTCCTGCTTACCTGCGTCAGATCTTGCCCGGCGGGGCGTTGAGTTTTACGGCCTGCTTGCGCGGGCCCTTGCGGGTGCGGGCGTTGGTGCGCGTACGTTGCCCGCGGACCGGCAGCCCCTTGCGATGGCGGATGCCACGCCAGGTGCCCAGGTCCATCAGCCGCTTGATGTTCATCGATACCTCGCGCCGCAGGTCGCCCTCGAGCGGGTAGCGCGACAGCTGCGCACGCAGCGCTGTCACCTCCGCTTCCGTCAGGTCCTTGACCTTGGTGGCCGGGTCGACGCCCGCGGCCGCGCAACTCTCGAGCGCGCGCGTGCGGCCCACGCCAAAGATATGGGTCAGGCCGATCCCGACGTGCTTGTTCATCGGGATGTTGATACCGGCTATGCGTGCCATGCTGTTACCTCGAAACTCCTGCCGCTGACGACTGTGATACTCATCCCTGGCGCTGCTTGTGCCGGGCGTCGGAACAGATCACGTAAACCACGCCGCGACGGCGCACGATCTTGCAGTTCTTGCAGATCTTCTTCACTGACGGACGTACTTTCATCGCTCACCTGTACCCTGGGTGCTGCGTCCGGCACCCAGCAAATTCGCCTTCTTCATCAGGCCCGGATAATGGTGCGACATCATGTGCGCCTGCAGCTGCGCCATAAAATCCATCACCACCACGACCACGATCAGGAGCGAGGTGCCGCCGAACTGGAACGGCACGCCCTGCGAGGAGACCAGCACCTCGGGCAGCAGGCACACCGCCATGATGTAGGTGGCGCCCCACAGCGTCAGGCGCGTGAGCACCTTGTCGATGTACTCGCCGGTCTGCTGACCGGGGCGGATGCCGGGGATGAAGGCCCCGGACTTCTTGAGGTTGTCGGCGGTCTCGCGGGCGTTGAACACCAGCGCGGTGTAGAAAAAGGTAAAGCCGAGAATCAGCGCCGCGTACAGCACCAGGTGGAGCGGCTGGCCGTAGTTGAGCGCCGCCTGGATCCGCTGCAGCACGAAGCTCGTCTTGGTGTCCGACCCGGTGGCGAAGAAACTGGCCATGGTCGCCGGGAACAGCAGCAGGCTCGAGGCGAAGATCGGCGGAATCACGCCCGACATGTTCAGCTTGAAGGGCAGATGGCTGCTCTGCCCCGCATACATGCGGCGGCCGACCTGGCGCTTGGCGTAGTGCACGGCGATGCGCCGCTGGGCGCGCTCGACATACACGCAGAAGCCCGTCACGCCAAGCACGATCGCCACCAGCGCGATGGCGAACATGGGCTGCATCTCGCCGTTGCTCACTGACTCGAAAGTGCGGCTGAGCGCCCCCGAGAGTCCGGCCACGATGCCGGAAAGGATGATCATCGAGATGCCGTTGCCGACGCCCCGCTCGGTAATCTGCTCGCCGAGCCACATCAGGAACATCGTCCCGGTCGTCATGGTGACCGTGGCCACCAGGAGCCACTGTGGGCCGCCACCGCCCTGCACCATGTTGCCGTTCTGCAGGGCCACGGCCGCGCCAAAGGACTGGAACACCGCGAGCCCGACGGTGCAGTAGCGCGTCAGCTGCGTGGTCTTGCGCCGGCCCGCTTCGCCCTCCTTGCGGTACTCCATCAGGGTCGGCACCACCATCGAGAGCATCTGGATAATGATCGAGGCCGAGATGTAGGGCATCACGCCCATCGCGAATATGGACAGGCGCTGCAGCGCGCCGCCGCTGAAACTGTTGACCACGCCGAGGATGCTGTTGGACTGGTCCGTGAAATAGCGCAGCACGGCCGCCTGATTGATGCCCGGCACCTGGATGAAGGTGCCAATGCGGTACACGATCAGGGCGCCCGCCAGGAACAGCAGGCGCGTGCGGATCTCACCGCTCCGTCCTGCGTCGGCGAGTGTTGCCAGGTTGGTGGTCGGCGCGGTGGCCATCAGTCCTCGACCTTGCCGCCGGCGGATTCAATCGCCGCGCGGGCACCTTTGGTGGTAGCGATCCCCTTGAGGTGGACCGCCTTCTTCAGCTCACCGGACAGCACGACTTTGGCGCGCTCGGCCTGCACCGGCACAATCTGCGCCGCCTTGAGCGCCGCGAGATCGATCACGGCGGCCGTCACAGCCGAGAGCTCATGGAGCCGTACCTCGGCGCGCAACCGCTTGATCGCGGAACGGAAGCCCACTTTCGGCATGCGCCGCTGCAGCGGCATCTGGCCGCCCTCGAAGCCGACCTTGTGGTACCCGCCCTTGCGCGCGCGCTGGCCCTTGACCCCGCGGCCACAGGTCTTGCCCTGGCCGGCGGAGGCACCGCGCCCGACACGCAGGCGCGGGCGGCGCGAGCCGGCGGCCGGCTTGATCGTATTCAGTCGCATCAGCTTCGCTCCACTTTGAGCATGTGGGAGGCGGTGTTGATCATGCCGCGGTTCTCGGCGGTATCGGCGATGAGGACACTCTGGTGCGGACGGCGCAGCCCCAGGCCACGCACCGAGGCGCCGATGTGCCGCAGCTGCCCGTGCAGGCTGCGCAGCAGAGTCACCTTCACTTTAGCCGCGGTTGCCATGTCTCACCCGAGAATGTCTTCGAGGGTCTTGCCGCGCTTGGCGGCGATGTCATCCGGCGAACGCACGCTCGCCAGCGCCTTGACCGTGGCGCGCACCACGTTGATGGGATTGCGCGACCCATAGCTCTTGGCCAGCACGTTGCGCACGCCAGCACACTCCAGCACCGCGCGCATGCCGCCGCCGGCGATGACCCCGGTGCCGCTCGAGGCCGGCTGCATGAAGATGCGCGTTGCGCCATGCGCGCCCTTGACCGCGTAGTGCAGGGTGTCGTTCGCCAGACTGACGTTCACCAGGCTCTTGCGCGCCTGCGCCATCGCCTTGGAGATCGCCACCGGTACTTCGCGAGCCTTGCCGAACCCGAAGCCGACACGGCCGGCGCCGTCGCCGACCACGGTCAGCGCGGTAAAGCCGAACTGGCGGCCACCCTTGACGACCTTGGCGGTACGGTTCACCGCGACCAGCTTTTCCATCAGGTCGTCGGCGCTCTGGTTTTTCTCGATTCTTGCCATGCAATCTAGTCCTGGGGGTAGAGCCCTAGAATTCAAGCCCGGCTTCGCGGGCGGCCTCGGCCAGCGCCTTGACGCGGCCGTGGTACTGGAAACCCGAGCGGTCGAAGGCAGCGCGGGCGACGCCCGCCGCCTTGGCCCGCTCAGCGATCGCCCGCCCGACGGCGCGCGCGGCATCGACGTTGCCCGTATATTTCAGGTCCTTGGCCACCGCCTTTTGCACGGTGGAGGCCGCCGCCAGCACTCGCGAGCCGTCGGCCGCGAACAGCTGCGCGTAGATATGGCGCGGCGTGCGGTGCACCGTCAGCCGCGGCGTGCCCAGTTCGCGGATCTTGACGCGGGTCTTGATGGCGCGCCGCATGCGCCGCTCTTTCTTGGTGATGTTCATTGCCTGTTCCTTGCAGCGCTACTTCTTCTTCCCTTCCTTGAGGGAAATCTTTTCGTCGGAGTAACGCACGCCCTTGCCCTTGTACGGCTCCGGCGGGCGGATGCCGCGAATCTCCGCAGCCGTCTGCCCGACGCGCTGCCGGTCCGCGCCCTTGATCAGGATTTCCGTCAGGCTCGGCGTCTCGATGCTGATGCCCTCCGGAATCGGGTAGCTGACCGGATGCGAAAAGCCGAGCGTCAGATTCAGCGCCTTGCCGGTCACCGCGGCGCGAAAGCCGACGCCGACCAGTTCCAGCTTGCGGTCATAGCCGCGCGTCACGCCCAGCACCATGTTCGCCAGGTGCGCACGCGTCGAGCCGGCGCGGATCCGCGCCGTGCCTTCATCCTGGTAGCTCACGGCCAGCTGCTTGTTCTCGTGCGCCACCGCGATGCCCGCACCCACGGGCAGCGTCAACGTGCCCTTGGCGCCCTTGATGGTAACGACGCCCGCGGCGACGGTGACCGTGACGCCGGCGGGTACGGGGATGACTTGCTTTGCGACTCTGGACATATTCGGTATTCCGTCTGCTTGAACTGCGGCGCTGGCCCTCAGGCCACGATGCAGATCACCTCGCCGCCCTGCCCGATGGCGCGCGCCGCCTTGTCGGTCATCACGCCCTTGGGCGTCGACACGATCACGGTGCCCATGCCACCCAGCACGCGCGGCAGGTCCTCCTTGCCGCGGTAGATGCGCAGCCCGGGGCGGCTGACGCGCTCCAGGCGATCGATGACCGGCCGTCCGTCGTAGTACTTCAGGTCGACGGTCAGCAGCGGCTTGCCCTCGTCGTCACCGATATTGAAATCCGCGATGAACCCTTCGCTCTTCAGCACGCGCAGGATGGCGGTCTTCAGCTTCGAAGAGGCCATGGTCACGCTGGTCTTGCGCGCGCTCTGCCCATTGCGTATGCGGGTCAACAGGTCGGCAACCGGATCGGTCATGCTCATCGTCTTGGCTCCTACCAGCTCGCCTTGGCAAGCCCGGGAATCTCACCGCGCGCGGCAACTTCACGGATCTTGCTGCGCGCCAGGCCGAACTTCCGGTACACACCGCGTGAGCGGCCGGTGATTGCGCAACGATTGCGCTGGCGGGTCGGGCTCGCGTCCCGCGGCAGGCTCTGCAGCTTCACCTGCGCCGCCACACGCTCCTCCGGGGAGGACTTGGGGCTGCGGATCGCTTCCTTCAGGCGCGTGCGCACCACGGCGTATTTCTTCGCCACCAGCACCCGGCGCTTGTCGCGTTCGATCATGTTCGTCTTGGCCATGCCAGATCCTTGAGCTCTTAGAGTCCGGTCGGTTACTTGCGGAACGGGAAGTTGAAGGCGCTCAGCAGCGCACGCCCCTGGGCGTTGTCGCGTGCCGAGGTCGTAATGGTGATATCCATGCCGCGCACCTGGTCGATGGCGTCGTACTGGATCTCCGGAAAAATGATCTGCTCCCGCACGCCCAGGGTGTAGTTGCCACGTCCGTCGAAGGCGCGCGGCGAGACGCCGCGGAAGTCGCGGATGCGCGGCATCGCCACGCTGATGAGGCGGTCGAGGAACTCGTACATGCGGGCGCCGCGCAGCGTGACCTTGCAGCCAATCGCCAGGCCCTCGCGCAGCTTGAAAGCGGCGATGGCCTTCTTCGACTTGCAGATCAGGGGCTTCTGGCCGGTGATCTTGGCCAGGTCGGCCACCGCGGCGTCCATCAGCTTGCGGTCGGCCACGGCCTCGCCGACGCCCATGTTGACCGTGATCTTGAGGATCTTCGGCACTTCCATGGGATTGCTCAGCCCGAGCTCGCCCTTGAGCTGCGGGACAATCTTTTCGCGATAAATCTGTTGCAGTCTTGCCATAACTGTTAAACCTGCGAGCGGCGCCCTCAGGCGTCGATGACCTCGCCGTTCGACTTGAAGAAGCGCACCTTCTTCCCGTCGCTCAGCGTCTTGATGCCCACGCGATCGCCCTTCTTGGCGGCCGGATTCCACAACGCCACTTTCGCCCGGGGCAGCGGCATTTCCTTCTCGATAATCCCCCCCGGCTGGTTGGCCTGGGGGTTGGCCTTGGTGTGGCGCTTGACGCGATTGATGTTCTCGACCAGCACCTCGTCTCCGCCCACCTGCAGCACGGCGCCGCGCCGGCCCTTGTCACGGCCGGACAGCACCACCACCTGGTCGCCCTTTCTGATCTTTTCCATGATTCCGCCGTTTACACCCGGCTCACAGCACTTCGGGCGCGAGTGAGATGATCTTCATGAATTGCACCGTGCGCAGCTCGCGCGTCACGGGCCCGAAAATACGCGTGCCGATCGGCTCGAGCTTCGGTGTCAGCAAGACCGCCGCATTGCCGTCGAACTTGATCAGCGACCCGTCGCTGCGGCGCACGCCCTTGCGGGTACGCACCACCACCGCGTCGTACACCTCGCCCTTCTTGACCTTGCCGCGCGGGATCGCATCCTTGATGCTGACCTTGATGACATCACCCACCGAGGCGTAGCGGCGCTTGCTTCCGCCCAGCACCTTGATGCACATCACCGTGCGCGCGCCGCTGTTGTCGGCGGCATTGAGCATGGTACACATCTGAATCATGGCATCGCTTCCGTTGCAGTTCGCAGAGGCGCCTTAGGGCGCCGCGCGTTCGATGATCGCCAGCAGACGCCACGCCTTGCGGCGCGACAGCGGCCGGCAGGGCGTGATCGTCACGGTGTCGCCCTCGCGGGCGGAATTGCTCTCATCGTGCGCCAGCAGCTTGGTGCTGCGGCGCAGGAACTTGCCGTAGGTTTCGTGGCGCACCAGCCGTTCGACCAGCACCGCGATGGTCTTGTCCATCTTGTTGCTGACGACGCGGCCGGTGAGCACGCGCTCACCGCGCTTCTCGACGGTCGTGGTCGCTGTCTGGGCGGTGGTCGTCTCGCTGTTCATTTCTTCCCCCTGCTGGGCTTGGCTGCGACAGCCGGCGCGGCGCCGGCCTGCGCACGAATCGCCGTCTTCAGGCGCGCGATGCGCTTGCGGACTTTGCCGAACTGGTCGGGCTTCACGACCTGACCGGTGACACGCTGCAGGCGCAGCGAGAACTGCTCCTTGCGGAGCTTCAGCAACTCGGCGCGCTGCTCGCTCGTCGGCCGGTTGCGAATGGCTGCCTTCGCGGCAGCTGCAGTGTTGTCCATCAGCGCACCTGCCGTTTGACAAAGGAGGTGGTCACCGACAGTTTCGCGCCGGCAAGCCGGAAGGCCTCGCGCGCGATCTCTTCGGTGACGCCTTCCATTTCGAACAGGACCTTGCCGGGCTTGACTTTCGCGACCCAGAATTCAACGTTGCCCTTGCCGCTCCCCATGCGCACTTCCAGCGGCTTCTTGGTGATCGGCACGTCGGGAAACACGCGCACCCAGATCTGGCCGCCGCGTTTCACGTAGCGCGCCATGGCGCGGCGCGCCGCTTCAATCTCGCGCGCGGTCATGCGTGCGCGCTCGGTCGCCTTGAGGCCGAAATCACCGAAAGCCACGGTGCTGCCGCGCGTCGCGAGGCCGTAGTTCTTGCCCTTGAACTGCTTGCGGTACTTGGTGCGTTTGGGTTGCAGCATTGACGGTTAATCTCTGTGGGGTTCCGCGCGGCTCAAGGCACCACAACAGCAGCCGGAACGGCGGCGGCGGGTGCGGTGGCGGCCACGGGCGGAGCGGCAGCAGCGGCGGCCGCGGCTGCGGCTGCGGCGACCGCCTCAGCGCCCGCCTGGGCACCGCGCTCGAGTTCCGCCTGGTCGAATACCTCGCCCTTGAAGATCCAGCACTTGATGCCAATCACGCCATACGTGGTGCGCGCCTCGGCCAGGCCGTAATCGATATCGGCGCGGAAGGTGTGCAGGGGCACGCGTCCCTCGCGCACCCACTCGGTGCGGGCGATCTCGGCGCCGTTCAGGCGGCCGGACATGCGCACCTTCATGCCGAGTGCGCCGCTGCGCATAGTGCTCATGACCGCGCGCTTCATCGCGCGGCGAAACATCACGCGCTTCTCGATCTGCTGGGCGATGCCCTCGGCCACAAGCTGCGCATCGAGTTCGGGCTTGCGGATCTCGGCGATGTTCAGCCGCACGTCAACCATGGGCATGTTGAGCAGGCGGGCGGTTTCGGCGCGCAGCTTGTCGATGTCCTCGCCCTTCTTGCCGATGACGATGCCGGGGCGCGCGGTCTGGATGGTGATGTTGACTTTCTTGGCGGCCCGTTCGATCAGCACGCGGCTCACCGAGGCCTCGATGAGCTTCTTCTTGAGGAACTCGCGCACGAGGAAGTCGGTGCGCACCAGCAGCGGAAACTGCTTCTTGGTGGCATACCACTTGGACACCCAGTCACGGGTGATCCCTAAGCGTATACCCAGCGGATTGACCTTCTGGCCCATCGTTTAGTCCTTCCGGCCGTCGCCAACCTGGACGGTGATATGACTGTTGCGTTTCACAATGCGGTTGCCCCGGCCCTTGGCGCGTGCATGAAAGCGCTTCAGTACCGGCGCCGCGTCGACCTCGATGCGCACCACCTTAAGCTGATCGATGTCGGCACCCTGGTTGTGCTCGGCATTGGCGATCGCGGATTCCAGCAGCTTGCGCACCAGCTCGGCGCCCTTCTTGGGCGTGAATTTCAGCGTGGCGAGCGCGCCGCCCACGGCCTGTCCGCGCACCAGATCGGCGACCAGCCGGCATTTCTGCGGTGAAATGCGCGCGTAACGCAATGTGGCGGAAACCTGCATGTCCTACTCCACGCTCGAGACTTTCTTGTCGCCGCCGTGCGCCTTGAACACGCGCGTCGGTGCGAACTCGCCCAGCTTGTGGCCGACCATGTTCTCGGTCATCAGCACCGGCAGGTGCTGCTTGCCGTTGTGGATCGCGAGCGTCAGGCCGACCATCTCCGGAATGACCGTGGAACGGCGCGACCAGGTCTTGATGGGCCGGCGATCGCTCTTGCCGGAAGCCACCTGCACCTTCTTGGCCAGGTGCAGATCGACGAACGGACCTTTCTTCAGTGAACGCGGCACGCTTACTTCCTCCGCTGCACGATCATGTTGCTGGTGCGCTTGTTGCGGCGCGTCTTCTTGCCCTTGGTCTGCCAGCCCCATGGCGAGACCGGGTGGGGGTTGCCCTGGCCGGACTTGCCCTCGCCGCCGCCGTGCGGGTGATCGACCGGATTCATCGCCAGGCCGCGCACCGTCGGACGGATACCGCGCCAGCGCTTGGCGCCGGCCTTGCCGTAGGTGCGCAGGTTGTGCTCATCGTTGCCGACCTCGCCCAGCGTGGCGCGGCAGTCGACGTGGACCTTGCGCATTTCGCCCGACTTCAGGCGCACGAAGGCGTGCGTGCCCTCACGCGAGGCATACTGCGCCGAGCTGCCGGCGCTGCGCGCCAGCTGGCCGCCGCGGCCCGGCTTCAGTTCAATGTTGTGGACCACCGAGCCGACCGGGATGTGGCGGAACGCCATGGCATTGCCCGGCTTGATGGGAGCTTCGCTTCCGGAGCGCACCTCGTCACCAACGCTCAGGCCCTTGGGCGCGAGGATGTAGCGGCGCTCGCCGTCGGTGTAACAGACCAGCGCGATGTGGGCGGTGCGATTCGGGTCATATTCAAGCCGCTCTACCACACCCTTGATGCCATCCTTGTCGCGGCGGAAATCGATGAGGCGGTACTTCTGC
>WNFM01266740.1_pt2 | contig 16077 bp, 15 predicted proteins | sample 5400271 | NCBI WGS metagenome assembly WNFM01 (sample SAMN13153352, study PRJNA577476) | soil metagenome | isolation source: 60 cm saprolite on Douglas fir-dominated hillslope | place: USA:California | collected 2013-09-17
CTGCCGGGACACGACGACGATCGACGAGCGTCGAGTCCCCGCGTTTTCACGGAGCCGCCGCAGCAGACCAACGGCCGAGGGGACGTCGACGCCGTCCACCACCACGACGCTGGGGACGAAAGCGCGAGCCACTTCCAGAGCGCCGCTCGCCGTGGACACGAGCGCGCGCTCGATTCCATCCCCCCAGAGAATCGTGCGTTCGAGATCCGAGCCGAGTTCTGCGGAGCCGACGATCAGGACCTTGGGCATTCGTCTGCGCCAACCTCGCCTTGATCACCCCTGGCAACGGCCCTGGTCGATCAGGAGGAACTTCAGCTGAGCTTGAAGAACCTCTTTTTGGAGCAGCGATTCTAGCACGCTGGAGGACCGCCTCCGAATCTCCAACTGAATGCGCGCTCAGGTTTACCGAAATTCGTCTCCTTTCGCCCCTTAGGCCCGTGTCCTTCGTCACGACGGGCACGGAGCGTGATCCCGCGCACACGCGGTCCGGGGCGGGTGACCTAGGTTCTGCCTTGGACGAGACGCCGCTCGATCCCACCTCCTGACTCAGAGCAAACCCGGGGCAACCCGGGGACGCAGAGCCGCGGGGCCCTCGGCAAGAAAGACCGTGGGGCCAGCCGGGCCGCCAGGAGCCGACGCTGCGCAACAGGCCTCGACCGAGGCCGTCCTGAGCGCAGCCGAGAGGAGGTGCCCGATGAAAGCCAGCCCTTTGCGACGCGTGGGCGCTCGCCGAACGGTTCGGGTCGAATCTTCCCGCAATAGCCGCACGGTCCCGGCTTCCGGCGCTCGGACAGCCCGAGGCAGGCGTGAGGAGCAGGCGCGGCTGCGCATGCTCACGGAGCAGATGCCCGCCGTCATCTGGTCCACCGACGTCGAGTTCCGGATCACGTCTTCGCTCGGCGCCGGTCTAGGGGTCATGAACCGGCGCCCCAACGAAGCGGTGGGCCGAACCCTCCTCGAGTACCTGGACACCCAGGACCCCGGGTTTCCGCCCATCGCCGCCCACCAACGCGCCCTCCGGGGCGAATCGGTGAACTACGACCTGGAATGGGGAGGCCGCACGTTCCAGGCGCACGTCGAGCCACTTCGGGACGGCGGGGGCTCTATCGCCGGTACCATCGGCGTCGCCCTCGACATCACCGAGCGCAAGCAGGCGGAAGAACACCTTCGCCACGCCGTCCTTCACGACAGCCTCACCGGCCTGCCGAACCGCGCGCTCTTCCTGGACCGGCTGGGCCACGCCCTGGAGCGGACGCGGCGCAAGGGCAGGCCATTCGGCGCCCTCGTCCTCGACCTGGATCGTTTCAAGCACGTCAACGACGGACTGGGCCACCTGGCGGGCGACCGTCTGCTGGTGGCGGTGGCCCAGAGGTTGAGGGCGTGTGTGCGGCCGCAGGACACGGTCGCCCGCTTCGGCGGCGACGAGTTCACGGTCCTCCTCGAGGACATCGAGGGCGCGGACGACGCGGTCCGCGTCGCGGAGCGGATCCACTACGACCTCTCCCCGCCCCTCGAGGTGGACGGCCACGAGGTCGTGATCGGCGCGAGCGTCGGCATCGCGATCAGTGCCCCAGGCTACCACCGACCGGAGGAGGTCCTCCGGGACGCCGACACCGCCATGTACCGCGCCAAGGCCCGGGGCGGCGGGTGCTGTCAGGTGTTCGACGAGGCCATGCACCAGCGGGCCGTCTCCCTCCTCCGCCTCGAGATGGAGCTGCGGCGGGCCGTGGATCGCCAGGAGCTCCGCGTCCATTACCAGCCCATCGTCTCCCTGGCCGACGGCCGGTTCGCCGGCTTCGAAGGCCTGGTCCGCTGGCAGCACCCGCGGCGGGGCCTCATCCTTCCCGCCGACTTCCTCCCCCTGGCGGAGGAGACGGGCCTCATCCTTCCCATCGGCCGATGGGTCTTCGGCGAGGGATGCCGCCAGATGCAGGCCTGGGAGGCGGAGTCGCGGTCGCAGCTTCCCTGGTCCCTCAGCCTGAACCTGTCCGGCAAGCAGCTCCTGCAGCCGAACCTGGTCGAGGATATGGGCGAGCTACTCCGGCCGGTCGGCGCGCTGTCGCGACGAATGAAGGTCGAGGTGACGGAGGACGTTCTCATGGAGAACGAGCAGTCGGCCGGGGACACCCTGTCCCGCCTGCGGGACCTGGACCTGGGGGTGAGCATCGACGACTTCGGGACGGGCCACTCCTCGCTGAGCCATCTGAACCGTCTCCCCGTGGACACCCTAAAGATCGACCGGTCCTTCGTGGGGAACATGTGCACTCGCCGGGGCAACCTGGAGATCGTCCGCACCATCGTGAACCTCGCCCACAACCTCGGCATGGACGTGGTCGCGGAGGGCGTGGAAACCAAGGAGCAGCTCGCGGAGCTGCGGGCGATGGGCTGCGACTACGGCCAGGGCTATCTGTTCTCGCGGCCCGTGGAAGCCCAGGACGCGCGAGCCTTGATGGAGCGATAGAGGGCTCCTCAGACGGCCGGGAGCAGCTCTTCGATGCGCAGCTGAAGCTCCGCGACCACGGCCCCATCGGTGGAAAAGACGCGTGCGTTGTGGTCGAACGGAAGCCTGGCCAGGATGGTCGCCGCGTGGTCGGCCAGTGCTTCGAGGATCTCCACGTCCATCTGGGTGAAGCTCGGACCGAGCTTGCGGCTGTCGACGTAGATCAAGCCGAGCATCTTCCCCTCCTGGCGGAGGGGGACGCAGGCCAGGGACGCGATGCCGAGGGCCGCCACGCTGGGGCGCTTCCCTAGGCGGGGCTCGGCCCGGACGTCGGAGAGCACGACGGCTGCCCCGGACTCGAGAACCTGTCGCGCCGCCCCGACGCTGCCCCGGAACCGCTCGTCCCGCAGCTCCGCGGGCGAGAAGCCGGCGGCCACCTTGACCCGGAGCTTCCCGTCGGGGCCGATCACCAGGACGAAGCCGCGCTCGGTGCGCGTCAGCTCCATGGCCGATTCCAGGAGGCACACGAGGAGGTCCGCGGGGCCCAGGTCGGGGCGAAGCCGGCGCCGCATCTCTGCGGAGCTGTGGATCCGCACCAGGCGCTCCGCGTCGAGGGTCGCGGCCTGGGCGGCGGAGAGGCGCTCGAAGCGGCCCCCGAGCCGCCCGAATCCGATCCAGTCACCGTCCCGGAGCTCGGCGCCCTGCGCCGGCTCGCCGTTCACAAAAGTACCGTTCTTGCTGCCGACGTCCACCAGCGTCCAGCCACTGCCGTTCCAGCCCAGGCGCGCGTGTCGCCTCGAGGCGCTCGCGTCCTCGATGACGAGGTCACAGGAGAGGTCGCGCCCGATCTCCAGGCTCTCCCCATCCCGTATCACCACGACCCGAGAGACACGCCCCGGACGATGCAGCGTCAGCTTGGCTGGCATTTCTAGACCATCCCCGAGGGACCCCTTTTCCGAGCCGCCAAGCAACAAAAACGCTTCTGCTCGGGGTTTATCGGCTGCGCCGAACCTGGCTTGGGGTCGCTCCACCGCTCGGGGGAGGGTCCTCGACTACCTAAAGGTGGAAGCCCACGACCACCTTCTACCCTTCGCGGGTCGCCTCGTCCAGCCAGGCGAGATACGGCGGGTGGCCTGCCTCCACCGGCAGCGCGATCAGCTCCGGCACTTCGTAGGGATGCAAAGAGACGAGGGCTTCCCGCAGGCCTCGAAGCGGTCGGCCCGGGTCTTGATGACCAGCAGCATCTCGAGGTCCCGCTCGACGGCGCCCTTCCAGCGATAGATCGAGGTCACGCCGGGCACGACGTTGACGCAGGCCGCGAGGCCCCGCTCGACCAGGACGGTGGCGATCCGCTCCGCGTCCAGCGCGGTCGCCACCGTGGAGAGCGCGACGAGCCGCTCGCTCACCCGCGTCCCCGGCTCTCGATCGCCTTCCACTGGGCGGCCGTGAGCGGCACCACCGAGAGCCGCCCCTGCCGGACGAGCGGGCTGTCGTTGAAGACGGCCAGCGCCTTGATCTCGGCCAGGGTCACGGGACTAGCGAGGCCCCCGATCGGCTTCAGGTCCACGACCACGAGCTTCGCGTTGCGGGCCCTCGGATCGGGGTAGGCCGGGCGCGTCACCTCCGCGATCCCCACCGCTGCCTTCTCGGCCCCGGTGTGGTAGATGAACGCGCGGTCTCCGGCCTTCATGGCCCGTAGGTTCTTGAGAGCGACCGGGTTGGTGACCCCGTCCCACACGGACCCGCCCTCCCGCTCCAGGTCCGGGTAGCCAAACTCCGAAGGCTCGGTCTTCAGTAGCCACATGGGCGCTCCTCCCGCCGGCATCTTACACCGCGGTTTCGAGAAACCCGTTGACACGGGCCGATCCGATGTCTAGTCTTACAGTGTTTCTATGAATAGCACTGTAGGAAATTGATGGGCCCGGACGCGATCCGCCGGCGGGTGCGGGAAAAGCTCCAGGAGCAGCGGGAGCTGGTGGAGGAGCTGCTCCGCGAGCGCGAGCAGCTCCGGGGCTCGCTGTTCGCGCGCTTCGGGGTGTGCGGCAAGGAGGGCTGCGCGTGCCGCGAGGGCCGAAAGCACGGGCCCTACTACGTGTTGTCCACCCGAAGCGGGGGCAAGGGCGGCTTCGCCTACCTGGAGGGACACCAGGCGGCCGAAGCGCTCGAGCTGGTGAAGCGCCACCGGGCCTTCAAGGCCGGGATGCGGCGGCTGAAGCGCGTCGGCGAGCAGCTCGTCGTGCTGCTCCGACGCTACCAGGAGGCCATGGCCCGGCAGGGCGGCCGGCGGGTCGGTCTTCCGGCCCAGGCGACTAGCTGAAAAAGTGAGCTATAATAGGCCATTAAGGCTAGTACTTAAAGAAGAAGATCAGGGCTTGCAATTCCCCGACGATCGCGCGCGGACCGAAGTCGGCCTCCGCAAGAGGGCGGCCACCCTGGGCTCTTTGATCGCCCTGATCGCCCTGGTGGTGGGGTCGTTTTTCGGAGACCGCGGGATCCTCCGCATGGTCGCACAGCGCGAGCGCGCCGAGTCGCTCAAGCGGGAGATCGAGCAGCTCCGCACCGAGAACGCGCACCTGGCCGTGGAGATCGCGGCCCTCCGGTCCGACCCGCGCTCCATCGAGCGCCTCGCCCGCGAGGAACTGGGCCTGGCGCGTCCCGGTGAGACGGTATTCTTGATCCGCGAAGAGGAGCCTTCCGGGCGCTGACCGGCCGGAGCGGGAGGCCAGACCTCGCTTCCGAGGCCGTTCTGCGCGGGTGAAAACCGCCTCGCGTGCGTTTCGTGCTTGACAGCGGCGCGCGAAAGCCGTGTAGAATGGCTCGCCTTTCGATGTGCCTCTGGAAACGACCGGAGCACCTCTGACCCGACTCTCATGGAGGAGTAAAACTAGATGGCAGCAAAGCCTTTGACGAAGACGAAGATCGTGGCGGCTCTGGCCGAGAAGGTCGAGATCCCCAAGAAGACCTCGGCAGCCTTCCTCGAGGCCCTGGCGGGCCTTGCGCACAGGGAGGCCAGGAACGGCTTCACGATCCCGGGGGTCGGGAAGCTCGTGGTCCGCAGCTACAAGGCCCGCATGGGGCGCAACCCCCAGACTGGTGAGGCGATCAAGATTCCCGCGCGGAAGCGCCTCAAGTTCGTCGTGGCCAAGGCGGCCAAGGACGCCGTCCTCGCCCAGAAGTAGTCCACTCGGGGAAGGCGCGAGGCACTGACCTCGCGCCTTCGCCCCTCTTGCCCGGCCGCCTCCCCGGCGGCCGGGACCTTCGCCCGATGGGCACACCCGGCCGGAGCCGCGTCGATCTCACACGCGGCGACATCACGCAGGAGACGGTCGACGCGATCGTGAACGCTGCGAACTCGAGCCTCCTCGGTGGAGGTGGCGTGGACGGCGCGATTCACCGCGCGGGCGGGCCGGCGATCCTCGAGGAGTGTCGGCGCATCCGCGACTCGCAGGGACCGCTGCCGCCTGGAGAGGCCGTGATGACGGGCGCCGGCCGCCTCCCTTGCCGCCACGTGATCCACACCGTCGGGCCGGTCTGGACCGGCGGCCGCCATGGGGAGGCGCTGACCCTCGCCCGCTGCTACCGCAACAGCCTGGCGCTCGCCGCGGCCCGTGGCCTTCGGTCGGTCGCGTTCCCCAGCATCTCGACGGGGGCCTACGGCTATCCGGTGGCGGACGCGGCGGCGGTCGCCCTCGCCGCCGTCCGCGAGGTGCTGGACGCAGGCTCACAAGTGGAGCTCGTCCGCTTCGTCCTCTTCAGCGAATCGGACCTAGCGGTGTACCGCTGGGAACTGAAGCGCTATAGCCACCCAGGCTCATAGGCAACAGGCTGCGAGCGGAGCCGAATTCACTTCGGCGGAGCGCGCGGGGGTCTTAGGGGGTGCGGCGCAGCACCCCCTAACTCAATTTAAGGATCTCCGTTTCGAGCCCGGCCACGAACTCGGAGAAATCGCCCTCCGAGTCCACCACGATCTCGATTTTTCCGTTCGGCATGCGCCGGACGCGACCCGGATGGCGCGGCATCAGCGGTATGACCAGCAGCTCGCGTGAGAGACCCATCGGATCGGTGACGGCGAAGATGGCCTCGATCTCGCGGATCGTCACTTCCTTGACCATAGGGCGCCAAGGATTCCAGTCCCATCCCTTCCCGTCAAGCCGGGGGCGGTGATGGTGCGATTGCGCGCTTGAAGCGGCCTGGTTACAGTGGCGGAATGGCCGAAGGTGCGCGGCCTCGCCCGCGAGACCGGGGGCGACCGCGCCGGCCGGGCGGCTGCTCCGGATGCCTCGCTCGACCGCGAGGTGGGCCTCGGCAGCCTGGAGCGCGTCGAGCTGCTCGTCCGGCTGGAGCGGGCCTTCGGCCGTCCCCTCGACGACCGCTACCTGCAGATCGACACCCCGGCCGACCTCGCCCGGGCGCTGCTCGAAGGCGGCGGCTCCGAGAGCCCCCTGCGCCTGCCCGAGCGCGGCGAGGCCCTGGACGCGGTTCGGGTGGCGCCGGTCGAGGCGCTGACCCTCCACGAGTCGCTTTTCCGCCACGCCCAGGCCGACCCCGACCGCCCCACCGTCTTCATGCGCGAGGACGACGGCGTCGAGGCCACGATCACCTACGGCCGGCTGTGGCGCGAGGCGGCCGCGGTGGCGGGGGGGCTCCGCGAGCGCGGAGTGAAGCGGGGCGACACCGTCGCCCTGATGCTGCCCACCGGCATGGATTTCCTGCGCGCCTTCCAGGGGATCCTGATCGCGGGCGCCATCCCGGTGCCGATCTACCCCCCGGTCCGTCTCGACCGCCTCGGCGAGTACGCCCAGCGGCAGTCGGCGATCCTGGCCGACGCCGCGGTTCGCGTGCTGGTCACCATCCCGCGGGCCAGGCCCATCGCGAGCCTGCTGAGGGGCAGTTTGCCCTCGCTGGCCGAGGTCACTACCGCCGACGGTCTCGTGGGCCTCGGAGCGACGTCCTCCGGACCCGAGGGCCGGGGCAGCGACACGGCCTTCATCCAGTACACCTCGGGCAGCACCGGCCACCCGAAAGGCGTGCTGCTCACGCATGAAAACCTGCTCGCCAACATCCGCGCGATCGGGGCGGGGCTCGAGCGGAAGCCGACCGACGTGGGGGTGAGCTGGCTCCCGCTGTACCACGACATGGGGCTGATCGGCTCCTGGCTCTTCTGCATGCACGAGGGCCTGCCCATCGCGATCCTCTCCCCGACCGCCTTTCTCGCGCGGCCCGAGCGCTGGCTGTGGACGCTGCACCAGCGCCGCGGCACTCTCTCCGCCGCCCCGAACTTCGCCTACGAGCTGTGCGTGCGCAAGGTCCCGGACGCCGCCCTCGAGGGGCTCGACCTGTCGTCCTGGCGCTGCGCGCTGAACGGCGCGGAGCCGGTGAACCCCGACACCCTCGAGCGTTTCACCCGCCGGTTCGCCCCCTGCGGCTTCCGGCGCGAGGCCCTGCTCCCGGTCTACGGCCTCGCCGAGAACTCGGTCGCCCTCTGCTTTTCCCCGGTGGGCCGCGGGCCGAAGATCGATCGCGTGGGCCGCGGTCCCTTCCAGAACGAGGGACGCGCGGAGCCGGCCACGCCGGACGACGGCCAGGCTCTGCGCTTCGTGTCGGTGGGAGGGGCGGTGCCGGAGCACGAGGTCCGCGTCGTGGACGAGAGCGGGAAGGACGTGGCGGACCGCGTGGTCGGCCGCCTCGTCTTCCGCGGTCCTTCCATGACGAGCGGCTACTACCAGAAGCCGGAGGCCACCGCCGCCATGACCCTCGCCGACGGCTGGCTCGACACCGGCGACCTCGCCTACCGCGCGGAGGGCGAGATCTACATCGCGGGGCGCAAGAAGGACCTGATCATCAAGGCCGGCCGGAACCTGGTGCCCCAGGAGATCGAGGAGGCCGCGGCCACGGTGGACGGGATCCGCAAGGGCTGCGTGGTGGCGATCGGAGTGGACCACCCCTCCCTCGGCACCGAGAGCCTGGTGGTGGTGGCGGAGACGCGGCAGACCGACGCTGCGGCGCGCGAGCGCCTCGTGGCGGCGGTGATCGACCGCGTGGTGGCGGCGGTGGAGGTGCCTCCCGACGAGGTCTGCCTCGTGGCGCCGGGCGCGGTGCCGAAAACCTCGAGCGGCAAGATCCGCCGCGCGGCCACGAAGGACATGTACCTGAAGGGCGAGCTCGGCCGGCCGGCCGGAGTCTCCCTCGGCTGGCGCCTGCGTCTCGTCGCGGCCGCGGCGGGGGCCGCCCTCAGGAAGCCTGTCACCCGGGCGCTGACCGTTCTCTACATGGCGTACCTCCTGGTGGCGCTGTCCCTTCTCGTCCTGCCGCTCTGGCTGCTGGTCTGGCTCATTCGGAGCCGCCGCGCCGCGTTCGTCCTCGGCCGGCTCACCGTGCGCCTCGGCCTGATGCTCACGGGCTCGCGGCTCTCCGTGGAGGGCCTCGAGCACCTGCCTCCCCGTGGGCCGTTGGTCCTCGCCGCCAACCACGCGTCCTACACCGACGTGCCGTCCCTCATGGCCCTCCTGCCCCTCGACTTCGTGTTCGTGGCGAAGCAGGAGACGCTCGGCTACCCGGTGGTGGGGACGTACGTGAAGCGCGCCCGGCACCTCACCGTGGACCGTCTCGACGCCCAGCAAAGCGTGGCCGACGCCGAGGCCACCGCCCGCGCGCTGGCCGCGGGCGAGGCCGTCCTCTTCTTCCCGGAGGGGACGTTCACCGCGGCCACCGGCCTGCGTCCGTTCCGCCTGGGCGCCTTCAAGGCGGCGGCCGAAGCGCGCGTTCCCGTGGTGCCGATGGCGCTCCGCGGGACGCGCCAGATCCTGCGGGGCGATTCGCCCTGGCCGCGCCCCGGGCGGGTCCACCTCTGGGTCGGTCCACCGGTGATGCCGGAAGGCACGGACTGGAAGGCGATCGTGGCCCTGCGCGACCGCGTGGCCGACGCGATCGCGGCCCACTGCGGCGAGCCGCGGCTCGACCTGGTGGCGGCCGGCCTGCCGCGGCCCGCTTCTTCCTGATGCTCACCCTCCATGAGGTCGAGCGGGCGGCGGCGACCCTCCACCCGCACCTTCGACCGACTCCGCTGCGCCGGTCCGCGCTGTTCCGGGACGCTCCGGTGTACCTCAAGCTCGAGTGCTGGCAGCCCACCGGATCGTTCAAGGTGCGCGGGGCCACGAACGTGATGGCCTCGTTGACGCAGGCGGAACGGGCCCAAGGTGTGGTCGCCGCCTCGGCCGGCAACCACGCCCTCGGCATCGCCTTTGCCGCCCAGGCCATGGGAGGCGCCATCGAAGCCACCGTGTTCGTCCCCGAGACCGCTCCCCGGGCGAAGGTGGACAAGCTGCGGCGCTTCCCGGTCACCGTCCATGAAAAGGGCGCCACCTACGACGACGCGGTGGCCGAAGCGATGGCGTTCCGCGACCGGACCGGCGCGACCTGGGTCCACGCCTTCGAGGACGCGCGAACCGCCGCCGGACAGGGGACGGTCGGCCTCGAAGTCCTCCAGGACCTGAAGGACGTGGATACGATCGTCGTTCCCGTGGGCGGAGGCGGGCTCATCGTGGGGGTCGCGACCGCGGCCAAGGCGCTCTCCCCGGGGGTGCGGGTGGTTGCGGTGCAGCCCGAGGCCTCGCCTTCCCTGCGCGAGTCGCTGCGGCAGGGCCGCGCCCTCCTCACCTACCCTGCCGGGCCGACGCTGGCCGACGGCCTCGCGGGCGGGATCGGGGAGATCGTCTTTGCGCACCGGCACCTGATCGACGAGGTCGTCACGGTCTCCGAGGAAGAGACGGAAGACGCGATCGCCGCCCTGGTCGCCGAAGACCAGGTGGTGAGCGAGGCCTCGGGGGCGGTGGGGGTGGCGGCGCTCCGGGCGGGGCGGATCGCCCCGCGTGACGGCCGGCCGGTCGCGGTGGTGATCACGGGGGGCAACATCGACGCGCGCGTGCTCGCCCGCCTGCTCGCCCGTTACGCGTGACGCCCGACTCGCGGTGAGGATCGACCGCCCGAAGGACCGGTGGCTCGCTCGCCTGGCCGGCGCGATCCTGGTTATCGCCTCCCTCAGCCTGGGCGGGGCCCTTCAAGGCCTGCCCGGGGCCTTCGCGTGCGGCCTGCTCGGGCTCATTCTCGCCCAGGCGCTCGCACGGCTCCTCGAGCGCCGGCGTGCGCGCCGGCGCTCGCGCAGACGGGCCACTCTCGCCTCGCCCTTCCCCGCCGCCTGGCGGGCCTTCCTCGCGGCGCAGTACGACCACTACGAACGCCTGCCCACGCCCCTGCGCGCGCGCTTCGAGGACGACGTGCGGATCCTGCTGGCGGAGACCCGCATCACGGGGGTGGAGGTGGAGGTCACGGACGAGCTGCGGCTGCTCGTGGCCGCCTCCGCGGCGACGCTCAGCCTCGCTTGGCCCAACTACGAGTGGGACCAGCTCACCGAGGTGATCCTCTACCCTGAGAGCTTCGACCACCATTACCGGTTCGCGAGCGACCCCGAGTTCGGCATCGACGTTGGGATGTACGAGGTCGGCCACTGGGGGAAGGAGCTGACGGGTCAGACCAATCCCTGGGGGACCGTGATCCTTTCGGCGCCCAAGCTCCTGGAGAGCTTCGCCGATCCCGACGACGGCTATCACGTCGGCCTCCACGAGTTCGCTCACCTGCTGGACATGAACCAGACTCACTTCGACGGCATACCCGTCGGCCTGAACGCGGCCCGCAGCCGCGAGTGGCTGGCAGTCGTGGACAAGGAGATGGACCGTCTCCGGCAGGGAAAGTCGGCCCTCAACCGCTACGGGAGCGAGAGCCCGGTCGAGTTCCTGGCGGTGGCGGTCGAAGCATTCTTCGAGATGCCGCAGGTCGTGCGGCAGCGGCACCGCGAGGTGTACGCGATCCTGTCGGCCTACTTCGGGCAGGACCCGGCGGCGTGGGACGACGCGCGCGGGCTCGGGACCTGAGCACCCGCGTCCTTATCCGTCACGGGACGGATAGACCACCGGCCTGCCCGCGGCTTGGAGCCGGGCGAGGGCCCTGGAGGGGTGCCCCAGGAGCCCGCTTTCACGGTGGTTCAGCGCGCGAGACTCGGGGACGGTCGGAGCCGTCGTTCCGGCATTTGTTACCTTTCGTACTCGTGCCGGAGCGAGTAACGAAAAGTAACGGCCGCTACCGACGCTAGAGCCCGCGACACGCCACCACACCGGGCCCCTGTTTGAAGGAAGATGGAGAGTCACCATGAGCGGAACACGCCTCGACCTCGCCCTGATCCAGCTCCACCCGAGCCTTTCGCGGCGCAAGGCCAGGGACGTGATCGAGAAGGGGCAGGTCTCGGTCGATGGGCGCCCGGTGCGGGAGCCCGGCGAAACCGTCGGGGAGGACGCGGTCCTCCGCTGGGACCCGCACCGCAAAGCCCTCCCGCGGGCGCGCCTCTCCCTGCCCGTCCTTTTCGAAGACGAGCACCTCCTCGTCGTGGACAAGCCGGCCGGACTTCTCAGCGTCCCCACGGACGAGGACGTCAAGGACGAGGACACGGTCCTCGCCCGGGTCGAACAGTACGTGCGGCACCTTCGACCGCGACGACCCTACGTGGGGCGCGTCCACCGCCTCGACCGCGATACCTCGGGGGCGATCGTGCTCGCCCTCTCCCCGGCCGCGCGGGCGGGCCTGATCCGGCAGTTCGGCGACCACCGGATCGAGCGCCGTTACCGCGTGCTCGTGGACGGCACGCCGCCGGCCGACGAGGGAGTGGTGGACCGGCCCCTGCGCGACGCCTACGTCTCCGGCAAGCGCGCGGTGGCCCGGCCGAACGAGCCCGCTCGTCCCGCGGTCACGCGCTGGCGGGTGGTCGAGCGGTTCCCCCGCGGGGCCCTCCTGGCGGTGGAGCTCCAGACGGGCCGCCAGCATCAGATCCGTGTTCATCTCGCCCACATCAGGCTGCCCGTGCTGGGCGATGCGACCTACGGGCAGACGGCCTCGCGCCACCCTCCGGTTCGCGTGCGCCGGCAGATGCTGCACGCCGGCTCGCTGGCCTTCGTGCATCCCCTCACCGGCGCGTCGGTGCGGGTGGAGAGCCCGCTGCCCGCGGACTTCCGAAAGGCGCTGCAAGAGCTTCGTCGGCTGGTCCCCTCCCCGCCGCCCCCCACGCCGCCGGCACGTCGCCGGCGCGGAGTGTAGTCGGGATAGAATCGCGCGCATCGAGGAGGTCGTCCCCTGATGCTTGCGTCCAAACGCGTCGCGCCGCTCGGCGCCGCTGCCCTCGCGGCCGCCTCCCTCGCCGTGGCCGCCGACCGAAAGCCGCTCACCGTCGAGGACATCTGGAGCGTGCAGCGTGTGGGGGCGCCCGTTCTCTCGCCGGATGGAAAGTCGGTGGCCTACACCTTGGCCACCTATGACATGGACGAGAACCGGAGCAACGCCGACGTCTGGCTGGTCCCGGTGGCGGGCGGTCCGGCCCGCAGGCTCACCACCGGAAAGACCTCGGAGACGTCTCCCGTCTGGAGCCCCGACGGCCGCCGCCTGGCCTTCGTCTCGAAGAGGGAGGGCGATGCGGCGACCCAGATCTACCTCCTCCCCCTCGATGGTGGAGAAGCCGAGCGCCTGACCGAGATGCCGCTGGGCGTCTCGAACCCGAAGTGGCTCCCCGACGGCAGCCGCATCGCCTTCGTGTCGGCGGTGGTCGCGGGCGCGGAGACGCCGGAAGGGACGAAAAAGGCGGTGGACGCCCGCGAGAAGGGCAAGGTGAAGGCTCGGGTGACGGAGAGCCGGCTCTACCGGTTCTGGGACCGCTGGCTCACGGACGACGAGTTCCCCCACATCTTCCTGGTGGATGTCGCGACGCGGAAGGTGACGGACCTCCTCCCGGGCTCCCGGCGCTACTTCGGCCTTCAGGACGGCGAGGGCGACTACGACGTCAGCCCCGACGGCAAGACGATCGTCTTCGCCGCCAACCGCACCGAGCCCCCGTACCGGGAGCTCAACTCCGATCTGTTCGCGGTGAGCATCGAGGGCGGCCCGCCGAGGAACCTGACCGCCGACAACCCGGCGAGCGATAGCGGCCCGCGCTTCAGCCCCGACGGCAGGCGCCTCGCCTACGGCATCGAGCGCAAGGCCGACGGCTGGCCGGACTACACGCGGCTGGCCCTGATGGACATGGCCTCCGGCCGCACGACCGTGCTCACCGAGGGCTGGGACAACTCGGCCGCGGGCTGGACCTGGACCCGCGACGGGCAGACCCTCGTGTTCCACGCCGAGGCGCGGGGCCGCACCAACCTGTACCGGGTCGCGGCGGCCGGGGGAACCCCGAAGGTGATTCACTACGGAGGGACCGCCTCCGGGGCGGAAGTGACGCCCGACGGCAAGATCGTGTTCTCCCGCCAGTCCTTCGACCGGCCTCCCGAGCTGGCCGTGGTCGGCCTCGACGGCGCAGGCTTGCGCCCCCTCACGAGCGTGAACGATGCCCTGGCGGCGACCTGGGATCTCGGGGCCGTCAAGGACCTGACCTTCAAGGGGGCCGGCGGGGAGGACGTGCAGATGTACCTGGTCTTCCCCCCGGGCTTCGCGCCGGGCAGGAAGTACCCGCTGGTCCATCTCGTCCACGGCGGACCCCACAACTCCTTCGGCGACGGCTTCCATTTTCGTTGGAACGCCCACGCCTTCGCCGCCCCCGGGTACGTGGTCGCCCTCGTGAACTTCCACGGCTCTTCGGGGTTCGGCCAGCCGTTCCTCGAGTCGATCCTGGGCGCCCACGGGGACAAGCCGTTCACCGACCTGATGAAGGCCACCGATTTCCTGATCGAGAAGGGCATGGTGGACGGGGACCGCATGGCCGCCGCCGGCGGGTCCTACGGGGGCTACCTCGTGAACTGGATCGCCGGCCACACCGACCGCTTCCGGGCCCTCGTGAGCCACGCCGGCGTCTACAGCCTGCTCGGCCAGTCCGCCTCCGATTCGACCTACGGCCGCCAGCTCTCGTACGGCGGCACCCCCTTCACGAACCTCGAGAACGTGGAACGCTACAGCCCGAACCGCTTCGCGGGAGCTTTCACCACCCCGATGCTGATCCTCCACGGCGAGCGCGATTTCCGCGTGCCGGTGGCGCAGGGGCTCGAGATCTACGGCGCGCTCACCGCGAAGGGTGTGCCCGCCCGGCTGGTGTACTACCCTGACGAGAACCACTGGGTCCTGAAGGGGCAGAACTCGAAGCATTGGTACGGCGAGGCCCTGGGCTGGCTCGCCCGCTGGCTGAAATGAAACAGATCCCCGGTTGAGGCTCTGGCCCCACGTGGCTGAGGAACGCGTCCCCGAGACGATCGGCCGCTACAAGATCCGCCGAGAGCTCGGCCGGGGCATGATGGGCGTCGTCTATGAGGCCCACGACCCCTCGCTGAACCGTCCGCTCGCCCTCAAGGTGGTCCGCCTCCTCTTCGCGATCACCGACGCCGAGAAGGAGAGCTTCGAGCGGCGGTTCCTGTCGGAGGCCCGCATCGCGGCGCGGCTCTCCCATCCCGGCACGACATCGGGCGCGATCCCGAGACGGGCATCCTCTACATCGCCCTCGAGCGCCTGCAGGGGAAGACCCTCGCGGAGATGACCGCGGAGGGGACCCGGCTTCCCTGGCGGGAGGCGCTCGAGATCACCGCAAGGGTGGCGGAGGCCCTCGACTACGCCCACGGCCAGGGCGTCGTCCATCGCGACATCAAGCCCGCGAACGTGATGGTGCTCCCGACGGGCGAGCCGAAGATCATGGACTTCGGCCTGGCCAAGCACGAGGCGGGGCACGAGCTGACCGCGGCCGGGCAGTACGTAGGCACCCCGCTCTTCATGGCCCCGGAGCAGGTCCTGGGGCACAAGGTGGACGGCCGGACCGACCTCTTCTCGCTCGGCTCCGTCCTCTACACGCTGCTCACCGGCACGCGCGCCTTCGCGGCCGACAGCGTCCATCGAATCATGAGCCGGGTGGTCCACCAGGACCCGCGGCCCGCCACCGAGGTCGCCCCCGACCTGCCGCGGATCCTGGACGACGTTCTCCTGCGGGCGATGGCCAAGGACCCATCGGATCGGTACCCCACCGGCAAGGCCTTCGCCGACGATCTCGAGGACGTGTTGGCCGGGCGGGCGCCTCGCCACCTGGCGGGCTGGAAGCGCCCCAAGCCGGCCGAGGGGACGATGGTCTCGACGCGCCCGGGTGGGACGGACGCGAACCTGCCCGAGCTGTCGCTCAGCGGCGAACCCTCTCTTGCATCCCCGCTGCTCCCCGCCCCCCGGAAGCGCCGCCGCGCGCGACCGCTGCGAGTGCTCGCCCTCGCTCTCCTCCTGGCCGGCGCCTCGATGTACTACCTCTCTGTCGCGCGCCCCGGGCTCTATCACCTGCTCGTATCCGGGTGGCCGGGCAACCTCGGCAACGCCCGCGACGCGATCCTCTCGTTCATCCCGCCGCCCCTGATGCGCTGGACGTCCGGCACGGTCGCGCCTTCGTCTCCCCTGCCGCCCGGCCGCCGGCCCGCCGAGGGCGAGCCCCGGAAGCCACCCGCGATCGTGGATGCGCGGGGAGCGGAAACGATCGCGCCGGCGGCGGTCCTGGAGACGCCGCCCGCGGACCCCCACCCCGGCCAGGCGGTCGCCGCGAATCCCGCGTCCACGCCGCTCGTGAGCCCGCCGGCGGAGGCCACGCC
>WNFM01062051.1_pt1 | contig 16071 bp, 16 predicted proteins | sample 5400271 | NCBI WGS metagenome assembly WNFM01 (sample SAMN13153352, study PRJNA577476) | soil metagenome | isolation source: 60 cm saprolite on Douglas fir-dominated hillslope | place: USA:California | collected 2013-09-17
GCGCCACCGCTTCCTCGATCGACAGGTCGACCCGCGGGCCGGCCGTCACGAAGGGGGCCGTCTTCTGCGTCGCCGCCGCTGTCTGCGCGAGGGCGGGCGCCCCGGCGATCGCGACCATCAGCATGGCAGCCGCTGTCACGACTACGTTTTTCTTCACGAAAGCCTCCACGATTTGAATGATGAAAAGCCCTGGTCTACCGCGGGTCTGTGCCGCGCCTGGGCTGATCGGGCCGCGCGTACATCGTCTTGACCTTCGCGCGCTGATCCGCCGTCAGGACCTTGTTCATGCGGTAGATCATCAGCGTCCGGCCCTTGCTCAGGTCCGCCCGCAGGTTCTCGACACGTTCGATCTGCGCGATCACGACGGCCTCGTCCGGGACGTCGGCCATCTGCGACAGCGCGTCCTCGAGCTTCTCGAGCTTCTGGCGCCCTTCCACCAGCGCGGGCATGCTCTTCTGCCAGATCTTGTCGACGGCCGCGGATTGTTGATCGGTTATCCCCAGCTCGGCACGCAGTTTCGTATCGATCCACCACTTGGGCCGGGGCGGGTGATCCTGGCCCTTCTCGTCCGGCCTGTCCCCTTTGTGGGGATCGGCCGGCGGCTGCGCGCCGCGCTGTTGAGCCGCCTGCTCCCGCTGGCAGGTCTCGTCGCCCACCCCGGCCGCGCGCCCCACACCGGGGACGAGCAGGAGGGCAGCCGCCACCCACACTACAGGCCTGGCCACATCCGTTGATCTCTTCATAGGAGCTTGCTGGGGCTAATTACGACCCCCCGCCGGGGCCTGTTTACCGGCGATGGGGAGCCGAATGCCCACGAATCGGGGTCAGCCGGCGTAAATGACTGGCCGCTAGAGTCTTGTGCTGGCACGTTGATTGCCTCACGATCGTCATGGCGCAGCGGGCGCCCGCGAAACCGAAGGAGGCGAGCCGTGCGAGCGATGAGCGGAGCGATGATCGGCTGGATGGTCTTTGCGGCGCTGTTGCTCGGCTTGAGCATCGGCCGGGCCGCCGACCGCGATGAAACGACGCTGACCGCCCAGGTCAGTTCCGCCGAGCACGAGACGCAGGAGGGTTATTTTTCCCTCGGCCCCGAGACGACCATCCTGGCCAAACCCGGCTCCGAGCTCCAGCGCTTCCTCGCCCGCGAGAACGGCAAGAAAGTCCGCGTGACGATCACGCTCGCCGGCCCCGAGCTGTCAAAGCTCGAACGGCTCGAGCGGTAGCGGAACCTCGGGACCTTAGAACTTTAGAACTTCAGAGCCGTCTTCACGCTGACGCGTAGCGCTCAATCGTCTCAATGACCTGCCCGACGATGTTGTTGGGTGTCGAGGCCCCGGCCGTCAGTCCGACAGCCACGCGCCCGGCGGCGGGCAGCCATCCTTCCGTCACCACTTCATCCGCTCGCACCGTGGACGGCGCGCCGACAGGCCGATGCCGGATCTGGCCGGCCGACAGGAGGCACGCGGGATCCGCGATGTGGTAGGTCCGGACGCGCGACGCGCAAATCCGCGCGAGGTTGACCGTGTTGCTGCTGTTGTAGCCGCCGACGACGATCATCAGGTCCACCGGCTCGGCGCCGAGCAGCGCTTCGACCGCGTCCTGCCGTTCCTGGGTCGCGCTGCAGATGGTGTCGAACGCGCGGAAGTGCGTTGACACGGCGTCGCCGTAGCGATCGCGCATGGCCGCGCCGACCATCTCGCCGATCTCCAGCGACTCCGACATCAGCATGGTGGTCTGGTTCGCGCAGCCGACGTGCGCGAGGTCGGTGTCGGGGTTGAAGTCCGGCGACATGGCGCCGGCGAAGCGGGCGAGGAATGCCTCCCGGTCCCCGCCGTGGCGGATGTACTCGCAGACGACCGCGGCGTCGTCGCGATCGAGGACCACGATGTAGCGGCCCTGGGGATGTTTCAGCGCCTGTGACGCGGTCGCGCGCGTCTCCTCGTGCTTGACCTTGCCGTGGATGACGGCGGTGAAGCCGTCCTGCGCGTAGCGCACGACGTTTTTCCAGACGTTCAGGACCGATCCGCAGGTCGTGTCGACGAGCGTGCACCCGCGCGCCATGAAGTCGATCATTTCCTCGACCGTGATGCCGAACGCGGGGACGATCACCACGTCGTCCGGGCCGAGCTCTCGTGCGCGTTCGGCCGGGTCGCTGAGGAATCGGATGCCGGCGGCGCGGAGCCGGTTGTTCACGTGTGGATTGTGGATGATCTCGCCGGTGAGGAAGACGTCGCGCCCGGGAAACCGCGCGACGGCCTGATAGGCATAGTCCACGGCGCGGTCGACGCCGTAGCAGAAGCCGAACTCGCGGGCCAGGTGAACGGTGAGGCGACCTTTCTCGTGGCGGTAGTTGCCCGCGCGCACCTCGTCGACCAGGGCGCTGTGGTACGCGGCGGCCAGCTCACCCGCGACGGCCTCTTTCATGTCGAGGCCCTTGCGGAAGATGAGGGGTTGCGTGGCCACTACTTCGAGCGCGCGATGTAGTCGCGCGCGTGCGGCGTCATGTCATCCAGGGCGCTGAGGTTCTTGACCTTGGGACTGACGAAGGCGTCCGACAGCAGCTCCTCGTCGTTCATCGACGTGGCGGCGGATGTGAGCGCCTTCGCGATGTCGGCGGTCACCGGGGCCGTGAAGTTCGTCTTCGGCGCGGGCGCCTGTTGCGTCATCAAGACCGTGCGCAGCGGGACGACCTGACCGAGGCCGACACCGGCGATGAGGCCCGCGGCGGCGGCGACGGTGACCCAGCGCCGGACGTGCGAGTGGCCGCTGATGACGGCGCGCGCCGCCTTCGGGAACACGATGACCCGGGCGGGGCGCTCCAGGGTCTCGAGCCGGCGCGCGATCTGGGCCTGCTGCGCGGCGAGGCGCTCGGCGGGGAAGGCCTCGTCCGCTTCGGCGCGGAGCGTCTCGCCGATGTCGATGGCCCATGCGTCGAACGCGGCGAACCGCGCGCGGCACCCGGCGCACGCGTCAAGATGCGCGTGTCGCCGGCCGTCCGGCTGTGAGGAGGACCAGAGGCGCGCGAGCTGCGCGTCGCTCAAGTGGCCACGCCCGAGACGTTCAAGAAGTGACACGACGTTTTCCTTTCAGATCCCCGGAGGCCGCGGCGACGGTGTCGTTCGCCAGCAGCGCCCTCAGCTTCCGGATGGCCCGGAACAAGTGCACGCGGACCGTGGACTCGTTGAGCCCCGTCAGCGCGCTCACCTCCCGCGACGTCCGTCCTTCCACATGGCTCAGCACGAACACCGAGCGTTGGCGTTCCGGCAGCTTCGCCAGCGCCGTCGCAATCTGCCGGCGCCGCTCCCGTCCGAGCAGCGCCTGCTCGGGCGACGCGCCGGCGGCGGCGACGCGGTCGGTCATGTCCCAGTCGGCGCCGTCCGCGGCCGCGGCCGTCGTCCGGCGCGTGCCGGTCATGGGGACCAGCCAGCGCTCGCGGCGCGTGCGCGCCTTGATCCGGTCCAGGCATCCGTTGATCAGGATGCGCGTGAACCAGACGTCGAACGGCAGCTCCTCGCGGAACGACGCCAGATGCTGATACGCCTTCACGAAGGCGTCCTGCACCGCCTCATCCGCTTCCGCCGCGTCGCGCAGGTAGTGATACGCGATGCGCGCCGCACGGCGCTGGTGCCGGGCGACGAGCTCGGCGTACCGCTCGCGCGCGTCCTCGAGCTCACCCGCCGCCTGATCCGCCTTGACGGCGGCGGCGGCAGCGGCGTCCGCCTCGCGGGCGGCGACGAGAGCCGGTGACGTCCCTGACATGGAATACGCCGCGAGGCCTCCGGCGTTTACCGCCGGGGCCGGACGGGCCTGGTGCCTTTCATTATAGAACGGGCCGTAAGATACATCGATGGAACCGTTTCCGGCCGCCCAGATCGGCCGGCCGAAAGCCTCCGAGCTCGTCTTCGTCCGGCTGCGCGACGACTCCGGGGACTGGGACTATAACCCCAAAGTCACCGCCGATGTGCTCAATTCGCTCGTCGAGTACACGGTCATCCCGTCTACGCCGACGCTCGCGGTGAATGTGGTCGCCTTGGCGAAGGCGGAAGGTCGCGGGTCGGGGCGTCCTCTTCACCCCTAGCCTTCGGCCTTCAGGCCGAAGGTCACCGATGCAGCGCCGTGCCGGGGAAATAGTGCGCGAGCACTTGGTCCGGGCTCGCGCCCGCCTTCAACCGGGCCAGCGCGCCGGCCTGGCACAAGCCGACCCCGTGGCCGAAGCCTTTTCCTGAAAAGGCGAAGACGTCGCGCGACTTCGTGACGGAGAAGAGCGTGCTGCGCAGGCTCTTGACGCCGAACGCCCGCGTGAGCACGTCGCGGAACACCTCACCCCGGATCGCGAACGTCCGCGTGCCGCGGAGCAGGATTTGCTCGGCGCGTCCGGCCTCGTCGCGTCCCGCGATCTCGATCCGATCGAGCCGGGCGCCGACCGCGGTCCGCGGGTCGGCGTTGAGCGCTGCGCGCAGCGCAGCCGTCCGCGTCTCGAACGTCCAGTCGGCGTGGGCGTTGCACGCCGGGCCATCGTCGCTGGCGCCGGAGAGATAGGCCGGGGCGACGCCGCCCCAGACTGAGGCGGCGTTGCTGGTGTGGCCGCCGCAGTCGGCGTGGAACACAGCCCGCGCGGGGGCGTCGGCGAACCAGAGGAGCTGGCCGCCCGTGCGCTGCACGGCCGCGCGCGCGACCGCCGCCCATCGGGACGTCCGCAGCCGCGCCGGCTCGTACATCTGGCAATGCGTAGTGGCGCACACGTCGAACCCGTCCTTCGCGTGCCGGCCGCGATTCGACGCGGCGTACGACCGGGCGATCACGGCCTGCACTTCGAACATCCGCTCCGCGACGCCCTCATCGGTGATGTCGGGATGGATCTCGGACAAGGCCGCCGTCATCACGTAGTCCTCGAGCGCGACGTCGCGCACGACCAGCGCCGTCCCCTCGCGCACCTGCACGCGAATCATTTTCGGCGCCGCCGTCCTCGCCACGCCCGACGGCACGATCACGTGGACCGGCGCCACGACGCATCCCGCCGCCAGCAGCGGCATCGCGACCGCCAGCACCCCTAGCACCTTTAGCACGGCACCTCCAGCACCCTTAGCACCGCACCCGTAGCACCTTTAGCACCCTGAGCACCGCACCCTTAGCACCTTGAGCACCGCACCCTTAGCACCTCTAGCACCCTTAGCACCGCACCCTTAGCACCCCTAGCACCTTTAGCACCCTTGGCACCTCTACCACTTCTCCTATCGGCGTAGCTCTGACATACACTTAGCCCCGACGTGTCCCGCATACTTGTCATCGACGACGACGAGGGCGTCCGCGACAGCATGGCGCGCATGCTGCGCGGCGCCGGATTCAGCGTCGAAACCGCCTCGACCGGCGAAGAGGGGGTCGCCTCCGCCAAGGGCAACGTGTTCGACGTGATCCTCTCGGACATGCGGATGCCGGGCATCTCCGGGATCGAAGTGCTCCAGCGGCTGCGCGCGCTCCGCGTCGACTCGGCCTTTATCGTCATGACCGGCTTCGGGACGGTCGATTCAGCGGTCGAGGCCATGAAGCTCGGCGCGGTGGACTTCGTGCAGAAGCCGTTCCTGCGCGACGAGCTGCTGCTGCGCGTCCGCGCCGCGGCGGACCGCCGCGGGCTGGCGCGGCAGGTCGATCTGCTCCAACGTCAAATCCGCGCCATCGCTCCGGTCGACACGCTGATCGGCGACAGCGAGCCCATCCGCCGCGTGAAGGATCTGATCGGCCGCGCGGCGGCCGTGTCGGGCACGGTGCTCGTCACGGGGGAGACCGGCACGGGCAAAGAGCTGGTCGCCCGCGCGCTGCACGCCAGCAGCCCTCGGGCGGAGAAGCCGTTTGTCGCGCTCAACTGCGCCGCGCTCACGGACTCGCTGCTCGAGAACGAGCTCTTCGGCCACGCGCGCGGCGCGTTCACCGGTGCCGCGGGGCCGCGCGCCGGTCTGATCGAACACGCCAACGGAGGCACGCTGTTTCTCGACGAGATCGGGACGATGCCGCCGAGCGTGCAGGCCAAGCTGCTTCGCGCGCTCGAAGCCGGGGAGGTCCGGCGCATCGGCGAGAACGACGTGCGGACGATCGACGTGCGCTTCGTCGCCGCGACGAACGCGGATCTCCAGGCCGCGGTGGACGGGGGCGCGTTCCGCAGCGATCTGTTCTATCGCCTGAACGTGCACCACATTCATCTGCCGCCGCTGCGCGAGCGGCCCGGCGACACCGCCCGGCTGCTCGAGTCGTTCATGGCGCGGGTCGGACCGCCCGCCGGAGTGACCGGCGTCAGCGACGACGCACGCGCGGCGCTCCTCGCGTTCGACTATCCCGGCAACGTGCGCCAGCTCGAACACGTGATCCAGCGCGCGGTGGCGGTCGCGCGCGGGCCCATCGTCGAGATCGCGGATCTGCCGGAGGAGCTGTTCGCGGGGCGCGGGGCGGATCCGCAAAGCGCAGCCGCCGACACGACCGTCGCGGCGGCGCGGGAGCGCGCCGAGCGCGAGATGATTGTCTCGACGCTGGCCCGCAACCACGGCGAGGTTTCGGCCACCGCGCGCGAGCTCCAAGTCAGTCGGACCACGCTGTGGCGCCTGATGAAGAAACATCAGATCTGAAACGCCCCGCGTTTCACCCCTGAAACGCTTCCTTGCCGCCGCACGCCGCCCCGGGCGCTTTTGACGGTGTTTCCGTGCGCGGCCCCGTGTGCGGAAACGGCCCTCGTCTTGCTCCCTGCACGCCGTATCGAGGCCATACGGTGGACCCCTTGAACCTACTTATCGTCGAAGACGACCAGGATCTCCTGGCGCAGCTGACCGCGGACGCGGAGGCGCGCGGCTACCGCGCACGCGCGGCCTCGACGCTCGCCGCGGCCCGCGCCGCCATCGACACGGCGACGTTCGATCTCGCCGTCGTCGATCTCACGCTCGGCCGCGACTCGGGGCTTGAGGTGATCCGGGCGATCAAGGATCGCGCGCCCGACACCGAGATCGTGGTCATTTCGGGGACGACATCGCTGGCGTCGGCGATCGCGTCGTTCGAGCTGAAGGCCTTCGCCTTCGTGTCCAAGCCGTTCGAGCTCGAACAGTTGTTCCGCACCGTGGATCGCGGGGTCGAGCATCGCGGCGTGGTCGCGGCGAACCGACGGCTCGTCTGGGAACAGCGCCTGGTGAACGAGATCGGCGACGAGCTGCGGCACCTGCTCGCGCCCGAGCAGCTCGTGGAGCGGGTGCTGGGCCGGCTGATGCGGGGGCTCCGCGTCGACGCCAGCGCCGCGCGCCTCCTCAATCCGGCCACCGCCGAGTACGACCAGCGCGTGATCAATGCGCCGGACGACGTCCGCCGCGTGTGGGGCGCGGCCGACCCGCTCACGCCGCGCCCGAGCGACCTCGTTCTCGCGACGCGCGCCCCCGTGCGCCTCGACGACGTGCACGCCACGCTCGCCGCGGGCAGTCCGGCGCGCACGGCGGTGCGCTCGGCGCTGAGCGTGCCGATGTTCGCCGGCGAGGATCTCATCGGCGTGCTGAGCGTCGGCAGCCCCGAGCCGGGACGCTTCACGCAGCAGGACGAGCGCCTGCTGTGCGTCATCGCGAACCAGGTGGCGGTCGGCGTGCAGAACGCGCGGCTGCACGCGTTCGTCCGCGCCGGCAAGCAGGAGTGGGAAGCCACCTTCGACGCGATGGGCGACGCGATCGCGGTCTTCGACCGCCACGGCCACGTGCTGCGCGGCAACGCGGCGCTCGCCGCGTATCTCGATCGGCCGGTGACGTCGCTGCGGGGACTGTCGTGCGACGAGGTCGGCCTGTGCGGCGGCGCCTTCCCGCAGTGCGCGGTCGGTCGCGCGGCCGGCAGCCGCGGCGCGCACGAGGAGGTCACGCGTCCCGGCGATCGCATCTTCAGCGTCACGACCTGTCCGGTCCTCGACGCGACCGACGGCGCCGCCATCGTACAGATCGCGAAGGACGTGACGATCGAAATCCAGAACGCCCGGCGGATGCAGCAGATGAGCGACGAGCTCGCGGCCGCCAACAGCCGGCTCCTGGCGACCGTGGGCCGGCTGAAGGCCACCCAGGCGCAGCTCCTGCAGGCCGAGAAGCTGTCCGCCATCGGCCAGCTTGTCGCCGGCGTGGCGCACGAGCTGAACAACCCGCTGACGAGCGTGATCGGCTACGCGCAGCTCATGCAGGAGGAATTGCGCGAGGCGACCGAACGGAACACGACGCGGCCGAAGCCGGATCTGACGAACGACCTGCGGCGCATCGCCGAGGAATCGGAGCGGGCCGCGAAGATCGTGCGCAACCTCCTGGCGTTCGCGCGCCGGCAGACCGCCGCGCGCGCCGAGCAGGACATCGCGGACGTGATGAGCCGCGTGCTGTCGCTGCGCGCCTACGAGTTCCGCCTGAACGCGATCGAGCTGGAGACCGACTTCGAGCCCGGGCTGCCTCCGGTGCTCGGCGACGGCGGCCAGCTCCAGCAGGCGCTCCTCAACCTGCTCCTGAACGCCGAACAGGCGATGCGGGCGCGGTCGGTGCGCAGAATTCGCGTGGGCGCGCGGCACGTCCCCGAGTCGGACGCCGTCGAGCTGTTCATCGCCGATTCGGGGCACGGGATCCCCGACGAAAATCTGCGGCGGATCTTCGATCCCTTCTTCACGACGCGCGAGGTCGGCGAAGGCACCGGCCTCGGCCTCAGCATCTGCTACGGCATCGTGCGCGATCACGGCGGGCAGATCGCCGTGGAGAGCCGCGTCGGGCAGGGCACGACGTTCAAGATGCTGCTCCCCGCGCGCGCCCGGGGAACCGACGAGCCGCTCAGGGCGCTCGTCGCGCACCGCGACTCGACGGAGCGCGACTATGTGGCGGCCGCGCTGACGGGGTGGGGACACACGGTCGTGGCGGCGGAGAGCGCGAGCGAGGCCCGGGCGAAGCTCGCGGCGGGCGACGTCGACGTCGCGCTGATCGACGACGCGCTCGTCGGCGCGGACTCGGCCGCCTGGGATGTCGCGCTGGCCGCGCACCGCGGCCGCGCGCTGGTGATTCTGATGACGGACGCGGCGGAAACCGGAGGGGTCGCCCCTCCGTATGAGCTCTCGGCCCTGCGCAGCGCCCTGCGCTCGGTCTCGAAGGAGTACGTATGAGCGGGCAGAAGCCGCTGGTGGTCGTGATCGACGACGAGCAGGGCATCCTGGATGTGGTCAGCCGCTTTGCGCAGCGGGCCGGCTACGAGACGATCGCGTGCTCCAGCGGGCGCGACGCCGTCGCCCAGCTGCAGACGCGCCGGGCGGATCTGGTCATGGTCGATCTGCGGATGCCGGACCTGGGAGGGCTCGACGTGCTGCGCGCGATCCGCGAGATCGATCCGCGCTGCCAGGCGGTGCTCATGACCGGGTACGCGTCCGTCGAGACCGCGGTCGAAGCCATCAAGCTCGGCGCGACCGACTACCTGAGCAAGCCCCTCGACTTCGCGCGTCTCGAGCAGCTGCTCGCCACCGTCCGCGACGACCTCGAGCGCCGCCGGCACCTGCTCTCGATCGAGAGCGACGTCGCGCGGCGACTGGAGTTCTGCGGGATGATCGGCCGCGGCCCCGTCATGCAGGAGCTGTTCGCGATGATCCGGCGGCTGGCGCCGCACGTCCGCGCCGTCCTCGTCACCGGCGAGACCGGGACCGGCAAGGAGCTCGTGGCGCGCGGCCTCCACCATTTGGGCCCGCGCCGCGATCGCCGCTTCGTGACCGTCAACTGTTCGGCGGTCGTCGAGACGCTCTTCGAGAGCGAGCTCTTCGGGCACGTCCGCGGGGCGTTCACCGGGGCGACCGAGCACAAGCAGGGCCTCTTCGAGCTGGCGGACCACGGGACCCTCTTCCTGGACGAGATCGGCGAGCTGTCGCCCGCCGTGCAGGCGAAGCTCCTGCGCGTGCTGGAGCTCGGCGAGGTCCACCGCGTGGGATCGCTCGAGCCCCGCCGGGTCAACGTCCACGTGATCGCCGCGACCAACCGCGACCTCCGCGCGGAAGTGGCGGCCGGCCGGTTCCGCAGCGATCTGTACTACCGGCTGAATATCGTCGAAGTGAAGCTGCCGGCCCTGCGCGATCGGCGCGAGGACATTCCCTATCTGACCGCCGCCTTCGTGCGCGAGACCTCCGAGCGCCTGCACAAGCCGCTGGCGGGGCTGACGCCGTCCGCCGAGCGGATGCTGAGCGCCGCGGCGTGGGACGGCAACGTCCGCGAGCTGCGCAACGTGATCGAGCGCGCGTGCATCATGGCTGACGGCGACGTCATCACGGAGCGCGAGCTGTCGGTGAGTATGCCCCTGGTCGCCTATGCGCCGTCCCCCCAGGCGACCGCCGCGCCGGCGCCGGCCGCCGCCCAGCGACCGGACGACCTGCTGGTGACCGTCGAGCGGGAGCACATCCAGCGCGCCCTCGTCCGCGCGAACGGCAACAAGAAAGCGGCCGCGCGCATGCTCGGCCTCAGCCGCCGCGCGCTCTATCGCCGCCTCGAGCGGCTCGATCTCGGGGGCACGATCATGCGCCGGCGCGACGCGGCGCTGGAAGCGGTGGGCGTCTAGGTGCGCGCCTGTCATCGGCCGTGTGCGTTCGCGCACACCGCCCCGCCCACCCTCATGCGAGGCGCGGAAATATGACCGATTCCCGGCGGCCGGCGGTGGCGGGCTCCTTGCAGAACGAGTCCCCTGCGATGCAACACCCGCAGACGGACACGCTCGCGCCGCCCCTGACGCCGTCGATCCTCATCGTCGACGACGAGACGTGTGTGCGCGACCTCATGGCCCGCTGGCTGACCAGCGGCGGCTACGAGGTCCGCACAGCCGGCACGGCCGACGAGGCGCTCCGGAGCATTCACGAAGGGCCGCCCGCCGTCGCCTTGTGCGACATCCGGATGCCGGGGCACGACGGTCTCTGGCTGGCGGACCAGATCCGGCACGATGCGCCCGAGACCGCCGTCATCATGGCGACCGGCGTTCAGGACGTCGGGTCCGTCGTCACGAGTCTGCGGCATGGCGTCATCGACTACCTGACGAAGCCGTTCGGCCGGGACCGCCTGCGCGAATCGGTCGTGCGCGGGATCGAATGGCACAAGGCGGCCCGCGACTCGCGCCGCTGGCGGGAAGCGCTCGACCGGGACGTCGAGAGCCGGCGCCAGCGCCTGCACGACGCGCTGTCCGCGCTCACCATCGACACCGACGCGACGCTCGACGGCCTGCTGTCCGTGCTGACGCTTGGCGATCACGACGCGTACGCGCACGCGTACCGCGTCGCGGCGCTGTCGGCCAGTGTGGCGTGCGCGATGCAGCTCGGCGAAGACGACAGGGCGTCGCTCGAGCGGGCCGCACTGCTGCACGACATGGGCAAGTTCGCGATGCCCGAGGCGGTGCTGCGCAAGCCCGCGCCGCTCACGATCGAAGAGCAGGACCTGATCCGCCAGCACCCGCAGATCGCCGCCGATCTCATGGCAGGGGTGCCCTACCTCCAGAGCGCGGCCGACCTGGTGCGCGACGCGCACGAGCGGATCGACGGGCTCGGCTATCCCAACGGAACCCAGGCGGCCGACGTGGCCCTGGGGGCCCGCATCATCTCCGTCGCGGACGCCTTCGACGCGATGACGCGGCCGCGCGTCTTCCGGGACGCGATCTGCGCGAGCGAGGCGCTCCTCGAGCTGGAGCGCTGCGCCGGCACGCAGTTCGACGCGACGGTCGTGGAGACCTTCAAGCGGGTGGTGCAAATCTAGTCGAATTTGGAAATTTGGAAATTTGGGAATTTGGGAATTTGGCTGAAATTTTCCAATTACCTGATTTCCAAATTTCCCAATACAATCTGGGCACCACTGTGCCAGCGTTCGAAGCGGTCATCGGCCTCGAGATTCACGCGCAGCTGCTGACCGCCACCAAGATCTTCTGCGGCTGTTCCACCCGGTTCGGCGCCGAGCCCAACACCTCGCTCTGCCCGGTCTGCCTGGGCCTGCCCGGCGCGCTCCCGGTCCTCAATCGCCGCGCCGTCGAGCTCGCCACGCGCGCCGCGCTGGCGCTGGGGTGCCGCATCCATCCCGCGTCGGTCTTCGCGCGGAAGAACTATTTCTACCCGGACCTGCCGAAGGGCTACCAGATCTCGCAGTACGACCGTCCGCTGGCGACGCGCGGGTCGATCGACTTCGCGTCCGGCGGCCGCGCCGTGACCGTCGGCATTACCCGGGTGCACATGGAAGAAGACGCCGGCAAGTCGCTGCACGATCTGGACGGGGGGCTTCGTTCCCGCGTCCCCCCTGCCGCGCTCGCTCGCGGGGGCCCGACGCCCCGCTCCGCTCGCGCGGCCGACGCCGACCGCGTGACGTACCTCGACTTCAACCGCAGCGGCGTGCCGCTCATCGAGATCGTCACCGAGCCCGACCTGCGCTCGGCGGCGGACGCCGCCGAGGCGTTCAGCCGTGTCCGCGAGGTCCTCGTGGCGATTGGCGTCAGCGACGGGAACATGGAAGAGGGCAGCCTGCGGTGTGACGCGAACGTGTCGGTGCGTCCGGCGGGCGAGGCGGCCTTCGGGGTCAAGACCGAGCTGAAAAACCTGAACTCGTTCCGGCACGTGCAGCGCGCCCTCGAATTCGAGATCGACCGCCACGTGCAGGCGCGCCGCGACGGGATGCCGCTCGTGCAGGAAACGCGGCTGTGGGATCCCGCCGCGAACCGGTCCACGGTGATGCGGACGAAGGAAGAAGCGGACGACTACCGGTACTTTCCGGAGCCGGACCTGCCGCCGCTCACCCTGGAGACCGCGTGGATCGAGGAGATCCGCCGCGCGCTGCCCGAGCTGCCCGAAGCTCGCCGCCGCCGCTTCGTGGCCGAGTATCATCTCCCTGAATACGATGCGGGCGTGCTGACCCACTCGATGGCGCTCGCGGATTATTTCGAGCGGGTCGCCGCCGGCGCGGGCAATCCGAAGGCGGCGAGCAACTGGGTGATGGGCACGCTCATGGGCAGGCTGAACGAGACCGGCACGCGGATCGATGAGGCGCCGCTGCCGCCCGACGCGCTGGCGGAGCTCATCGTCCTCATCGACACCGGCACGGTCACGGGGCCGATCGCCAAAGAGGTCTTCGACAAGATGTACAGCTCGGGCCGCAGGGCGGCGGCGATCGTGTCGGCCGAGGGGCTCGCAAAAATCGACGATCCGGCTGCGATCGACCGTGTCGTCGCCGACGTGCTCGCGGCGCACGCCGGCCCCGTGGCCGACTATCGCGCGGGCAAGACCAAGGCGTTCGGCTTCCTCATCGGCCAGGTCATGAAGGCGACGGCGGGCAAGGCGGATCCCGCGCGCGTCAACGAGAGCGTCCGCCGCGTGCTGGGCGATCCCGCCGGAAAGCAGCCGTAGCGCACGAGTGCGACGAGTGAGCCACGCGAGCGGATGCGGCGGGGCGAAGCCCCCTGCATAAGAGTAGTGAACGAGTGCAACGAGTGAGCCACGCGAGCGGAGTGGGGCATAGGGGCCCCGCGAGCGAGCGTGTAGGGGGGGTGCGGCGGGGCGAAGCCCCCCGCATAAAGGATGATCGAAGCGCAGAGAGTCTCGAAGATGTACACCCGCGGCGTGTATGCCGTCCGCGAGCTGTCGTTGCGCGTCGACAAGGGGGAGTTCGTCTTCCTGACAGGCCCGAGCGGCGCCGGCAAGTCCACGCTGCTGCGCCTCCTGCTCCGGCAGGAGGTCCCCAGCGAAGGCCGGCTGGTCGTCGGCCAGCGGGACCTCTCGAAGCTGTCGGTGCGCCAGGTGCAGGCGTACCGCCGGTCGCTCGGCTTCGTGTTCCAGGATTTCAAGCTGCTGCCGAACAAGACCGTGCTCGACAACGTCGCCTTTGTGCCGCGGGTGCTCGGCATGGCGCCGTCGCAGCAGCAGCGGCGGACCTTCCAGGTGCTGAAATGGGTGGGCCTGCAGCACCGGATGAACGCGTATCCGCTGGAGCTGTCGGGCGGCGAGCAGCAGCGCATCGCGATCGCCCGCGCGCTCGTCAACGACCCCGTGATCATCCTCGCGGACGAGCCGACCGGCAACCTCGATCCCGATCTCTCGCTCGAGATCATGAACCTGTTCCGCGAGATCAACGCGCGCGGGACGACCGTCGTCGTCGCCACGCACGACCGCGAGCTGATCCGGCGAGTCGGACGGCGCACGCTCTCGCTCGATCACGGCAGCGTCGTGGAGGCGAGCTAGTGGAGGCGAGCTAGATGAGGGCGCTTCAGTACTTCTTCAACGAGGCGGCCGAGAGCCTCTGGCGCAACTGGCGCGCGGCGGGCCTGTCGATGCTGACGATTGCCGCCGGCCTCTTCGTGCTCGGCTTCTTCCTCATGATCAACGCGAACATCCAACGCATCGTTGGCCGCTGGAGCGACGCCGCCGAGCTCGCGGTGTACCTGCGCGACGACGTGCAGCCCGAGCAGCTGGCGACGGTCAGTGAAATGCTGACGAAGAGCGGCCTCGCCGCCTCGGTGCAGTACTTCTCCAAGGAGGAGGCGCGCCGGGAATTCGCGCGCGATTTCCCGGATCTGGCCCCCGCCGCCGCCAGCCTCGATCGCAACCCGTTCCCGGCGTCGTTCGCCGTCCGGCTGAACCCGGCCGCGCAGTCCGCGAGCGGGGCGGTCGACAACATGGTCGCGACTCTCAATGGGGTCGCCGGCGTCGCCGACGTGCGGTACGACCGGACCTGGCTCGCGCGGCTGAACGCGACCATCCGCGTCATCCGGGGCGTCGGGCTCGTCATCATCCTGCTGATGGCGATCGCGAGCGCGATGACCGTCGCGAACGTGGTTCGGCTGGCGGCGCTCGCCCGGCAGGCCGAAATCGAGATCATGCAGCTCGTCGGGGCCCCCTTTGCGTACATCCGGGGGCCGTTCATCGCGGAGGGCCTCATCCAAGGGGGCATGGGGGCCGTGTTTGCCGTCGTCCTCCTCCTGGGGACGTTCGCCGCGATTCGCGCCAGGTTCGGCGCGGTCATGGCGGACGCGGTCGGCCTGACGGGCATGGCCTTCGTGCCGACCCAGCTGCTCCTGCTGCTGGTGGTGGGGGGTATGGCCCTTGGGTGCCTCGGCGGTTTTGTCGTGGCGAGGGGGGTCCGGTGAGGGCCCCTTCGACACGCTCAGGGCAGGGCCGTTACAACCCGTTGACAGACGCCGCGACCCAAGTCTAGACTCGAATCATCCGTCCCTGATGTCCCAGCGAGGAGTCGCATGGCACGCTTCGTCCCGGTCAGGATTTCGAGCGACCCGGTTCCCATGGCTGACTTCTATCGGGAAGAATTTCTGCGGCATCGCCGCTGCCTCGCGCATCAGCGCGAGTACTACTCCGAGCGCGCCATCACCGACGTCGATGCCGCGATCGCTCGAATCCTGACGCGGCTCGAGACTCTCTGCGCGAAGGACGATGCCGACCAGCTGATGAGCGGCCTTCTTCGCAAGTTCGACAGCGTGACCGGCCTCTCGGCCTGGTCCGATCCCGCCAAGCTTCATTAGGGTTAGACGCGGGCTTTAGGCTCTTGGCTTTTGGAAGCGAAGCCCGAAAGCCACCCAAAGCCCAAAGCCTATTTGAGGATCGTCGCGGTGACTTCGACCGTGATCTTGCGGTCCGAGGTCGGGTCGGCCGCTTGCGACACCACGACCGGCTTGCCGGATTCGAAAATCAGGCCGAGCCGCTCGTTGATCGAGGCCATGCCCGGCTCCATTTCCTCCGCTCCGCCGGATGGCTTCGGGAAGTACTCGAGCCCGAAGGTCACGAGGATCTTGTTAGCGTCCTTGAGGACAATCGCCGGACGAGCGTCGACATTGATGGTGACATTGCGATAGGTGAAACTCGGAATCGCCGTCGGGGAGATTAGTCCGGGTGCCTTGACCGGCACACTCGCGCTGCTCCTGATACTCGTGTTCTGCCGGTCGCCGACAATCATCGAGACCACCTTCCTGGCGGCCGGACCGCTGCCGACTTGGTCGGTAATGTTCACTTCGATCTTGATATTCACCGGCAACGCCTGCTCCACCGGCGCCGGTTTCGCCGTGGGCGCGGGTTTCTCTTGAACCGCCGCCGCCGGC
>WNFM01248707.1_pt1 | contig 16070 bp, 17 predicted proteins | sample 5400271 | NCBI WGS metagenome assembly WNFM01 (sample SAMN13153352, study PRJNA577476) | soil metagenome | isolation source: 60 cm saprolite on Douglas fir-dominated hillslope | place: USA:California | collected 2013-09-17
GCGCCGCTCTATCCGCGACCCGCGCTTCGTAGGCGCGGATTGGTGATCTCGTCGATGCCAAAGTTGATGAACGCCAGCCCAGCACCCAGGAGGGCGATGCAGAGGCCAGGAGGCAGGAACCACCACCACGCCCCCACGAGCAGCGCGTTCGTGTTGGACGCCCAGTAGAGCATGTTGCCCCAGCTATTCAGCGTGACGTCGCTCAAGCCCAGGAATTCCAGGCCGATCTCCGTCAGGATGGCGAAGATAATGGTGAATACCAGGCTGGACGCGACGATGGCAACCTCGTTGGGCAGGATCTCCATGAAGACGATGCGATACCAGCGTTCGCCCGTGGTACGCGCGGCCTCGACAAACTCGCGCCGGCGCATGGAGAGCGTCTGCGCCCTCAGGACACGCGCGCCCCAGGCCCATCCGGTGAAACTGATGACGAGCGCCACCGGCAAAGGCCCATGGACCGGGACGTAGCCAGCCAGCACGATGGCCAGCGGCAACGCCGGCACCACGAGAAAGATGTTGATGACCAGCGAGAGCGCCTCATCCACCACGCCGCCGAAATATCCCGCCACCAGCCCCACGATGACGGAGAGAGTGGTCGCCAGCGCGCCCGTTGCAAAGCCGACCAGCAGGGTGGCACGGGTGCCAAGCACGAGCTGGGTGAAGATGTCCTGGCCGGTCTGGGTCGTCCCCAGCCAATGTGCCCACGAGGGGGAGCGGAGCTGATCAGAGCTGAACGCCATGGGATCGTGGTGGATCAGGAGCGGGCCGATCAGCGCGACGACAAGAAAGAAGCCAACGATAGCCAGGCCGAACCGCATCTTGGCCGATCGTAGAAATGGCTGATCGAACGCCCGCGCGACACGTGCCAGGATGTGAAGCGCCGTGCGGTATGAACGCGGTCCGAGCGAGCCATTGGCCTCGATGGATACATTAGTCTCTTGCTTGAGATAGGATTGCGCAGACATGCTCAGCCTACCTTTCCTGGCGGACGCGTGGATCGAGCACGACGTAGAAGATGTCGGCGAGGAAGTTCGCGCCAAGCACGGCGATAGTAATCACCAGGAAGATGCCCTGCATCAGCGGAAAGTCTTCGGACTGGACGGCCTGCAGGAGTGCGAAGCCGACACCTGGGTAGGAGAAGATGATCTCCGTCAGCAGCGCGCCGCCAACGACGAAGCCGAGCGACAGGGCGAATCCGGTGATGTTCGGCAGGATGGCGTTCCGCGCCGCGTACGCCAGCATGACGCGGCGCTCGGGCAGTCCCTTGGCCTGCGCCATCAAGACGTAATCCTCGGACAGCGTCGTCAACATGGCGTTGCGCATCCCAAGCATCCACCCGGCAATGGAGCTCACGACGATCGACACGGCGCTGACGAGGAAGTCTGCGTTCAGACCTGGGGTGACCGACAGATCGTAGGCGCCCGTCAGCGGAAAGAGCTTGAGCAGGAAGCCAAGGATGTAGACCACGATCAACGCCAGCCAGAAATACGGAATGGCCGACAGAAACGTCAGGGCGGGCGCCAGCGTGGTGTCGAGCCGGGAGCCACGCCGCCAAGCGGCAAGTATGCCCAGGAAGGTGCCCACCACAAAGCTGATTACCGCCGAGACGCCGACCAGCATCAGCGTCCATGGCAGGCTTTGGCCGATGACTGTCGCCACGGGCGTGGGAAAGTAGGTGATCGACACCCCGAAGTTCGCGTGGGCGAGGTTGCCGAGGTACGTGGCGTACTGCTGCCAGATGCTCTGATGCGTGTTCGCCCCGAACATGATGCGCAACGCCTGAATCGCCTTGGGATCCAACCGGCCCTGGAGCCGGGCCATCAGCAGCAGGACCGGGTCGCCTGGCATCAGACGCGGAATCAGGAAATTGAGCGTAAGCGAGGCCCAGAGGGCAACGAGGTAGAAGCCCATACGGCGGAAGAGATGGCGCATGTGGATGCCTCCTGCTGTTGATGGGAAGCCGGCAACAGAGAGTCCGCTGGTGCGACAGTCTGTGGCCGGCCACCCGGGTTACAGCGCGGTGCCTACGGCCGGTGAATGTTCAGCGCCACCATCTCAGCGTCCGGTGCGCTATAGGGCGCGGGCACTGCGTACGGATGCGCCTGGTCTGGCCAACCAACGAAATGCGAGGTCGTGTACTCATACCAGGTTGCGCCGTACACCAGCGGGATGCTTGGCACCTGGTCCACCATGACGCTCTGCAGGCCATCCAGCGCCTGCTGCTGCATGCTGGAGTCAGTGGAGCTCGCGTACTGGGCGAGAAGCCGGTCCGTCGTGGGATCGTTCCAACGCTCGAAGTTGGATGTCGCCTGCGCGCCGACCGCGGCGGTGTTGGAGCCCACGAGATGGAGGTGTCGAACGAGCCCTGGCTGAGCGCGCTGATGTATTGGTTGAAGCTGACCGCGTTGACCGTGACGTCCATACCGGCGGCCTTGAGGTTGCTGGCCATGATCTGGCAGGCGGTCACCCAGTCCGTCCATCCGGTGACCACGTTCAATTTGAACGCCAGCCGGTTACCTTGCGCGTCGGTGTAGATGCCATCGGCGCCCTTGTGGAAGCCGGCCTTCTGGAGCAGCGTCGCTGACTGGGCAAGACTCTGCTTGAAGGCGAGACTCCGATATTGCGACTGGAGGTATTTCCCCTCGTTCGGCAGGATGAGCCCCGTCGGATGGGCGACCGGCTCGTAACCGACCTCGGCGGTCTTATAGATCTGGTCGCGGTCGATCGCCGCGCTGATGGCCTGGCGCACGGCCAGCTGGTCGAAAGGAGACTTGGCCGTGTTGAGGTACAACATCACGATGTTGGCGGGGGGGAACCAGTAGTGGTTGTGCGCGGGATCCCGATTGACGTAGGTCTGGCGAATATCGGGCGTGAAGAGACCCGTCCAGTCTACCTGCCCCTCCGAGAGGAGGAGATCGGCGCCGGTGTTGGAGGTATATGCGGGATAGCGAAGCTCGTCAATGTAGGGCTTGCCCGTCTGCCAGTAATGTGCGTTGCGCCCGAGCACGTAGAGCTGAGAGTTGAACGACTTCAACACGAACGGACCGGTGCCGACTGGATGGTCGTTCGTCGTCATAGTCGGATCGCCCATGTGCGCCCAAATGTGCTGGGGAACAATGTACGTCTGACCAGCCACATACCACAGCATCGGAGCCGCGGGGTGCTGGAACGTAACGACGACGGTCTGCGCATCCGGGGCGCTGACGCTCTGGATGACTTGCCACAGCGAGTTGAGATCCAGCGCTGGGTACTGCTTCGACAGGTTGAGCGAGAAGACTACGTCGGCGCTGGTGAACGGTCGCCCATCCGACCATGTGATACCCGGCCGGAGGGTGAACGCCACGCTGCTCGCGTCGCTCGACCACTGGTACTGCGAGGCCAGCCATGGGTGGATGCTGCCATCGATCCGATTAAAGTACAGCAGGGTTTCGTAGATCATGCCCTGCGTGCCGGGCAGGCTATTGTTGCCGCTGATGACCGGGTTGAAATTGACCGTCCACGGGCCTTTGGGCGAAGGCACCAGCGTGACAGACCCGCCACCGCTTGGGGAGCCCGAGCCGGCGCCGCCCGCTCCTTGCGCACAGGCTGACAGTGCCAGAACGACCATCAGCAGCAGCGAGATCAGGGCAGCGCTAATGCGAGACCGAGTGTGCATGGGTAGCTCCCTAGTGTGGAGGACTGCATCATTGACACGCGCGTGCGCCGCACAGCGTGCGGGCTGAAGACCGCGACGCGTCGCGAGCTCGTGAAGCCGCGCCGCTTGCCGTTGCGGAGAGCGGCATCGGGCCAACTTACGGAGGCGGAGGCCGCCGCGCACGCTATACAAGATGAATCTACGATGACTTGGCATAGCAACTTGGTAGCTCGATGCGAAGCGCACGCATGTGGACGGCGCGCACGCGAGTACGCTGTCGAGGGGCAGCGCGCCCCCAGCAAGCGAGAGACCTCGCTCAGGGCGGTGTGCGTGCGGGCCCCGCGCGTGCGCCGAATCATGTACAACGCGTGGGATCCGCAGCTGAACCCGCAGCAGCAGGGCCTGGCGAAGCGCTGCGGAGAGCCGTTCGGGCCGCGCCGCCACCTCCCCAGTCATCCACCTCGGATGGGAGCGCCGTTACGGCCCCTGTGCATCAGCAGCATAATGAGCAATGGTCACAGCGGTATTACACGATGATGACAATTTGGAAACGCGGAGATCACGCAGGATCGCCACGAAAGCGCTCCCGCGTGATCTCATCTCGCGTGCAGTGGTTATCACACTATTGCGATCGAGTCACATTCTTCTATCGTTCTCCGTATCGGTCAGGCCGCCCTGGCCTCCTCGTGTGCCTGCGAGTCGGCGAGATGGCACCGTGCTGCCCCAATGCGAGAATCTGCCATACCATAGTAGATGTCGAGAGCGCCGTCGCCGCGTGCATCTATCCCGGTCGGGAAGATCACCCGCGGAACGATGCCCCTGCGCTCGGCTGAGGTACGCGGGCCAAGGATGCTTCGGGGACTGCGAGAGAGCACACGCCGCGGATCCTGCGGGTCTAGGAGCAGCGCCCCGACCTTGTAACGCACTCCTTGTTGCTGATCAATGCCCTCTACGATCTTCCCGCTGACGCCATGGTAGAAGACAAGCCAGCCTTCAGACACTCGGACGGGCGGTGTGCCGCCGCCCACCTTCAAACGCTCCCACGGCTGCTGAGGCGGCACCAACAGGTGATGCTGGCCAAAGACAATGTGGCGGCTGGTGACGATGTCTTCCAGGCTGGCATAGCTGATCCACATGCAGGGGCGCAGGCGCCTGGACGCACCTGTGCGCACCGCCCTGAGCACCGGGCGATGGATGAGCGCCAATGACAATCGTCCGTCAGGGCCGGGGACGGGCTCAGGAAAGAGGAGCGCATCTTTATTATGAAGCGCTGCGAAGTCGATGCCATAATGTGGGGCGAAGCGTACGATTCCCATGCGCCGCCACGCAGCCAGATCGCGCGACACAGCCCCGGCGATCCGCGGTCCAGTTGGGCCATAGGCGGTATAGAGCATCACGTAGATGCGGCGTGCTGCGATGTACACAATGCGGGGATCCTCCACCCCGCCCTGCGTCCGGGGGTTAATTTCATAGGACTCCTGGGGCTCAAGCACCACGCCTAGTCGGTCTACACCAACAGGATAACCGTGCGTGCCAAAGATGACACGCGCCAGGCCAATACGAGAATAGTTACCGGCCCCGACCAGGCGGGGCAACAAATAGAGCTGGCCGTCGGATCCGCGCACTGCCGCTGGATTGAGTACACCTTCTACTTCACGAGGATCGGTGGCGTCAGGCTCCATAATCACTCCCAGTCGACGCACTCGTCCTGGGAACATCCCGAATTGGTCCATTGTGCCTCACATCTCCTGTTCTGTGCCCCTGGCTGTAAGTCTTGATCAACCACCGGTGACGACGGCCCGTGTAAGCTCTTACGCAAGCTCTTACGACCGCCTCACTTTCCAGAAGGATAGCCGTGATCTGTTACACCTAACTTTCAAGTTGCCAACAATCGGGAACAGGATTGCACGACGTCGAACAGGGCGCATGGTGGGCGAGCAGGCGAGTCAGGCCGTGCGCCGATCCGCGTTGGCGCTGTCTCCTTGAGCTACCCATGCCAAACGTGTGAGCCGCACGTAAGCCGCAACAATGGCCGCGTCACAGAGTTTCCCTTTGCGCGCGCCCAGGTAATATTGATTGAAGAACCTGATTATGTCCTTTCTGCGCTGTAGTGAAAGACGGTAGAGAGGCGAGGCTGTTTGCTGAGGCGCCGGGCCAGGAACCAGCCTTGAAGCGCTGGCAGCTAGTCAGGCGTATTAAAAGCATCTCACCAAAGAGATGGGGTCGCGGCCCAGCGACGCCCCATCCGCATCAACTTAAGTGCAATCAAACAATAATTGATAGGTGTTTGGTTCCTTTTTTCGCGAGTTCATGCGACATCCTGCCGACAGGCATTGAGCCAAATGCGTCAATACTGCGACGAGTTCAGCAATGCCTGCAAAGGCGTTGGCCAGGACCATGGCATAGCTGCGCACCGTCTGGGAGGCTTTCACCAGACTGCGATTGGGATTCTGCCAGCAACTGGTCAGCAGAATCCATTGTTGGATGACCATCGCAATCAGTTTGGCGTACGGTTCACACAAGATGCGCCAGGACTTCGTGCTGCGGGGCTCGTCGATGACCCCATAGCTCTTCCACCGCTTGAACAACAATTCGATCTGCCAGCGAGCGCGACCGAGTACCAGCACCTCTTGGACCGTCAGCATCTCCATCGGCACATTGGTCAGGTAGAGGGTCCAATCCGCCGCCGCCAAGCGCATCTTACTCAGCGTTTGACCACGTCGTTTGGCGTCGGCTTTGAGGCGGCGACGCCGTTCATTGGCCACCTCTGGCGGAACCCGAACCGCAATCAAACGTGCAGGACGTTGAGCGGTCACGCCCAGTTGCACGGGACAATCGATCACGGAAGAGTCCTGCTGTTCAGCCACGGAAGGAGCTCCAGCGTCTTCCCCTGTTCATTCCTTACGACAGTTCCCACGCGCCAGCGCGTGAGCCAATAGGCCCCCTGTTCACCGAGGTCTTGAAGATGCGCCAAGCTAAAGTAGCCGAGATCGGCAAGCCGCAGCGCCCCGGCCTTCATCTGCCGGGTTTGCTCTGGTGCGCGCAGATCGTGGACCCGCCCATCTTGTAAGTGCGGTCCCTGGATCTGGCCGGTCGTCAGATCCAGGCGTACCTGGATTTTGAGCGCGGATGCCCCTTGAGCGGGATTGGTTCCTCCACACCCGCGCCACGTGGTCGCCAGGTCAGCAGGCAAGAGGATCACCGAACTGCCCTGGATCAAAACGCCGGTGAATCGATTGAGGAGAGGGATGACCACCTGATTGCTGGCGATGACCTGCGCTACAGCGGCTTCCAACACCTGTTTGAGACACCGTGCTAGCGCCTCCGTAAAGCGTTTGTCCAATCCTTGCGGCGTCACCACGACGCCTACCGTTGCTGCCATTTGTGCCAGTTGTTCCAGAGTGGCCTGGGGCTGATGCAGCCAGCCGAAAACAAGTGTCTGAATCAACGTCGCACCACTGAACGTGCGCTGACGCTGGATGCATCCGGTAATATGTGCCGCCTGGTCGGCGATGTTCGTCAGGACACCGCGGAGCGCGTCAGCGACCTGAGTCAGATCAGGTATCTTTTGCTCGCTTTTCGACTTGGCCGTCATGGAACCCCCATCCTGTCAGCAGTCACGAGCGTGGTTCCGTCTTCGCTTGAACCAGCCCCTGATCGTCTGCGTTCTTGAGCCAGGCCAGGGCGATGGGGATGCTCCCAAGCAACAGCAATCCATAGGTGAAGATCTCCATCGTCAGGCCGATCCCGGCGATAAAGCCCGCTGCCTGGAGCGGGACGCGGAGGATCAGGGCCCAGGTGGCCCAAAGCGGGATCAGACGCGTCCGGCCCAAGGCGATGCCCAAGAGCATGGGACCGATCAAATGGCCGATGATAAACACCAGCAGCAGGACGTTCATCGCCGGATCGGCATTGATCTGGTCGTAGAGCGTGGTAAAGGGCTTCCCGCCCCCCAGCAGGGTGCTGTGATACGTGAGTTCCTGTTGCCAGACCACGATCATGCCATAGGCGATAAAGCCGGTCAGCGCCAGAAATCCCCCAATGCTCGCTAGCCAGGGGGAGCGGCGCAGGGCAAGGACTGTCATCCCCACCGCGCCGAACGGCAAGAAGACGACGAGGGCAAATAGCCCGATGAGGAGACTCCACTGGATCGGAAGGCCACTTGCCAACAACAGGGATACCAAGAATGGTCCCAGCAGCAGGCATGCCGCAAAGAACAGGCGCTGGAGCTTGCGAGCGGTTGGCTGAGCAGAGGATGTCTCTTGGTCAGTTTGGAGGGTGCACAACAGCATAACAGGTTTCCTTTCTGCTGAGGCCTGTTCTGCTCGGCTGCACGACCAGCAGAACAGCCCATCAGGCTCTCTGAAGCGATCTTCATGGGGGTCTATTGAATAGTATAATAGATATTGAGTATACTGTCAACCGATGAATAGATTATTTTGCTATTCATTAGCAGAGGAGGTATACTGTCTTCTATGATGGAAGCTGATCAGGCCAAACGCCCTTACCATTCACCCGCTCGCCAACGTCAGGCTGAGGAGACTCGGCAACGGATGCTTGAGGCCGCACGGGGCCTCTTCGTTCAGCTAGGCTATGCAGGCACCACGTTAGAGGCGATTGCGAAGGCCGCAGATGTCTCACCCAAGACCGTGGCCGCCGTCTTTGGGTCGAAACGTGGCATTCTGACGGCCATAGTCCACCCGAATGCCTTCGGCGCCCGCTACCAGGAGTTGATCGACCGCCTTCGTGCGACCCCTGAGCCCGGTCGGCGCGTGGAGGTCATGGCTCAACTCACCCGGCAGGTCTACGAGACCTTGACCCCGGAGTTTGAGCTGTTGCGTGGAGCAAGCGCGGTGGCAGTGGAACTGGCAGAGATAGGGCTGCAAGTCGAAACCAGGCGGCGGCAATACCAAACACGGTTCGTTGCCTACTTGAACGAACAAGGGGCACTACGTCGTGGCCTGTCCCTGGAGGAGGCTACGGACGAACTCTGGGCACTGACGAGCTATGATCTGTATCGCCTGCTCATCAGGGAGTGTGGCTGGCCCGCTCAGCACTATGAATCCTGGCTCACCTCGGTACTGGTCCAACGCCTGCTCGAAGCAGTGTAAACGGCAAGGGGCAGGACGCGATGCCACGGAGTGACTCCTGCTCTGCCCGAAGTGGGCGCACTGCTGCTCAGAAGTGCCAGCCACGAAAAGACCGGATGCCCTAGCTTTCGCCCACATTTCGCAACGTCATGCGCTCAGTGCGTCGAAATACTCGCACCGTAGGCCCGACACTCGATCACCTGCTCGTGGAGCAACTCCCCATCGGCAAAGGTGACTGGACCGAAGAAGCGCTGAGCGGAGAATGGACCGTGTTACCCGGGCCGCTAAAGCTCCCCTCAAACTCTTCCAGAAGCGGGTGTTTGCCAGTCGGGCATCCATCGTTACCCGCCCGTTTCGTTACGCCTCAGGCACGGCGACGGGCGCGTTCGCTATCAGCACCGCCTCTTCAAGGTTGGGTTCAGCTGGCATGGCCGCTCCGTGGGGGCGCGTCGCGCTGATGAGCCGGAGATAGAGCCCTGTGGGCCTGCTGATCATCGTCGTCACGCGGTGAGCCGCTTGCAACCGTTGAGCAGTGACCTGATCGACTGTGACCTCCCACACCTGGCCTGTTGCCCTGCTCAATACCTCGTGCGGGGTGGTATCGGCGACGATCTGCCCAGCGCGCAGGAGCACTAGGCGCGAGGCAACGGCCTCGACATCGCCCACAATATGGGTTGACAGCAGCACAATCCGCGAAGCGGTCAGGCTTGCCAGCAAGGTCCGGAACCGCACGCGCTCCTCGGGGTCCAGTCCCGCCGTGGGCTCGTCCACAATCAGCAGCGCGGGGTCGTTGAGCAGCGCCTGGGCAATGCCGATGCGCTGCTTCGTGCCTCCAGAGTAGGTGGCGAGCCGCTGATCCGCCACCTGGGTCAGATTGGTCGTCTCCAGCAGCTCGTCCACGCGCCGGCGCGCTAGGGCAGCCGGCAGCCCTTTCAGCTCGGCCAGGTACAGCAGGAACTTCCGTCCGGTGAACTCCGGATAGATCCCGAACGCCTGGGGCAGGTAGCCCAGCACCTGTCGCAAGGCGCTGCCCTGCTTCTGCGTGTCCTGACCATTCCAGTAGATTGCCCCGCTGGTCGGCTGTGCGAGCGTGGCGATCAGGCGCATCAGTGTGGTCTTGCCCGCTCCATTGGGGCCTACCAGCCCAATCAGTCCAGGCCCGCAGCGCAGCGAGACATCGCGCAATGCCCATCTCGCCCCGAAGCGCTTACTGGCCCGATCGATCACGAGCTCCATTTATGATCTCCTCCTAACCTCTGGCGAGTCTTCTCGCTCGCGATGCTTCAGCTGAACCAGCTCTGGCCGGGAATGCTGCTGGAAACCAGCTTCTCAGGCGCGCGCCGCACCGTGGGCAGCGCTCGGCGAGAGGGTGAGTTCAGGACCGTCTTCATCCGCGCGCATCGCGGAAGCGGCGGAACCACAAGCTGGCAAGCAGCACAAGGGCGAAGCCGAGGCCGACCCACGCCAGGCGCGGGATGATCCACGTGCTGATATCTGGGAGTTGAGACTCCCAGGCGTGCAGCCTGACCAGGAACATCGCAGGACTCAAGTGCTGGGTTTGCTGGGCAAGCTGCGTCAGGGCCACGCCAGTAGTTGGTGTCGCAGCGACAGATTGGCTGGTTGGATCCCAGACCACCCCGGCGTCGCCCGCAACCAGCCGACTGATGATGGGACGGTCCAAGAACCAGAGCAGCAGCACAGCCACTTTGATAAGGTTGGACAGGCTGGGGTACAACGTGCCCAGCCCGAAGCTGATGCCGCTGAGAATGAGGACCGGCGGCAGGAAGAGCACCGCCCACAGGAACAGGATCCCGCGCAGATCCGGTGCCAGCACGAGATCCGGCTGCACGTGGAGCATGCCCAGCGCAACCGCGATGATCCCCAGAAGCATGACACACGCCAGACCCAGACTGACCAGTAGACTGCTGAGGTAGCGCCCCCAGACGTAGGCCCAGGACGGCACAGCGGTCGTCATGAGCAGCTCATGGGTGCGCCGCTTCAGGTCCAGCGCCACTCCATCCGTACAGAGAAATGGGATGAACAGGGCCAGAATGGTGCCGAGAAACGTGGGGAGGGTATGGAACAAGCCATAATTACTCAACCAGTCGATCTTGACTGTGCGGATGCCAACATCCGAAGGGAACGTCTGTGCATCTGGATCGGTGGCCAGCCCCACTTCAACCAGGCAGGACAGGACAAAGACCAGGAGCGCGCTGATCCAGAGCGTCCGCGAGGAGCCCAGTCGGCGCAGCTCCCACCGTATGATGGTGATCAGCGGATGGGGTCGGGACTCGCCAGTAGGCGCTCTCTCGGCCCTTGAGGGAGCAGACACAGCTGAGATGGTCATCGCACTCCTCGTTTCTGGTGCGCGGCGCGTGGCCGCGCTGTTCTCTACATCACCTGGCAGGCTGCACGAAGGTGCCGGCGTATCAGTGTCCGGGGAAGATCACGCAATTGCCGAAATAAAGTGGCGTGGGAGGGCCAGCAGCGCAACTCCCGCCAGACCCAGCAGCAGTTCGCCCCGGACGCTCAATATGCTCTCCAGGTGCCCTGCGCCGAGGACCAGCAGTACCAACCAACCACCGTAGGGCAATCCGACCGCGACTGGCACGGGGAGCCGCAACGACAGCACCAACGCCAGCCCAGCGATGAGTAGCAGGGGGACTAACCAGTGCAGGGTGATGACCAGGAAACTCCCTTCTCCCTGAGTCCAGCCCACCAGGCTCAGCATCAATCCCAATGCGATGTCATAGCTCAGCACAATGACCAGACGAGCGATGATGAGCTGGGGCACCGAGGGGGGACAGGCCAGCTCGCACTCGAGCGTTTGCAATCCCGCGCTCCGAAACATGCTGGCGAAACCGAGGTAGGCCAGCAGGGGAGCAAGCGCGCGCAGCCAGAACAGGGAGAACCCATTCGGAGCCGGGACCAGCTCGATGGCGACGCCTAGCAAGGCGAGCATACCGCTCAGCACCCAGAAAGAGAGGCGCAAGACGCCGACCTGGCTGTGTACCGTGGCGAGCAGACTCGCCAGGTGGCTCCGACGCGCTAGATGCTCCTGCACCGCCTGGCGTATGGGCGAGCGCTGGGGCAGCGCCTCCCCAAGCACGGCCAGGAGGCGTTCTTGGTCGGCAGGCGTGATACGCGGATCAGACCATGCTGTCATGCGCCGAACGATGGGGAGCAACGCGGCGAGCTCGACTGGAGTCGTATCCAGTTCCCGCAGGGTCTCCAGCAGCTCATCGTGGTTATCCACAGTCACAGCTTTCCTCCTGTCGAGGAGCGCGGTCCGCAGACGCAGCCAGGACACTCCGTAACCGCCGCAAGCCGGTAGAGATCCGCCACTTGACCGTGCCCAGCGGAACGTCGAGCGTGGCAGCGATCTCGGCCAGGCTCAAGCCGCCATAGAAGCGCAACCAGAGCGTAGCCCGAAAGTCAACGCTGAGCAGGTTAAGGGCAGTCACAAGCGCTTCGCGCTCCTCGCCCCGCAACGCAGATTCCTCCGGGCTGGGCGCATCATCGATGAGCGCGGTCTCTTGCTCAACGCCCAGTGGCGCCGACAGGCGGACAGCGCCCGCCTTGAAGTGGTCGCGGGCCAGATTCGTGGCGATGGTATAGAGCCAGGGCTTGAACGGACGCTGACCACGTGTCGTAGGCTGGCGTAGTACGCGCAGGAAGGTTTCTTGTGCCAGGTCCTGCGCCAGTGCCCAGTCCGCGCCCACCAGTCGGTTGAGGTAGCCAGTCAGGTGTTGCTGATAGCGCTCGACCAAGATGGTGAGGGCCATCCTCTCGCCTGCCACCACCGCCTCAAGCAGCTGTTCGTCGCTTGCCTGCTCCATGCCTCTGCTCTCTGGTATCGGTGTGCTCGATCTGCGTTCGTCCTGTACACGAACGAGGAGGACAAAAGGTTGGGGTGGTCAATACCTGCTGAAAGAGCGCCTCCAGTCACCGTACCTGCCACTGCTCGCAGCAATCGTCAGGCGCTCGTGGGTTCCATCTAACCCTCAATTCGCCGCTCCGAATGAGATCAGATACTGGTCTTCGCAGGCCGGCCCGAGCAAATGCAAGATCTGGCGATGCAGCGCGCTCAAGCGCAGGATCCGGGTGATGCGAGTGCCGTTGGGTAAGATCAGGTGGTGAAGATCGAGGCCTTCGAAACACTGGAAGAGCCAGCGCATCGTCGGGCGGGCAGTGGGCCGGCGCAGCTGGTCAGGCACCGTCTGGTCGGTCGCGGCCAAGCGCTGGCGTACCCGCCCTTCGGCGAGCCGGTAGACGAGCAAGCACAGCACCATGATGAAGGCCAGTGCCATGATGAAGGCCAGTGCCATGATGAAGGCCAGTGCCATGATGAAGGCCAGTGCCATGATGAAGGCCAGTGCCATGATGAAGGCCAGTGCCATGATGCGCTGGGGTTTCTTCACGAAGACAGAGGACGCCAGGAAGAGCGGATCCTTGAGAAAGGCGAATCCTCGCTCAATGGTCTGTTCACAAATGACAAATTCTGTCTGTCGCGGCAGGCTCACCTCACCTTGACCTGGTCACGCCGCCCGCTACGCGTGCGCACTGCTCGCACGACGCGCGGGATGTACCCTCCCAGCGCGAGGACTCCTGAGAGCTCTCGGCGAGGAGGGACGCATGAAACGCCACTGGCGCGTGCGTCGCCAGACGCACCCCTGTCCCGACGGCCAACGGCGGTGGAACCAGGCGTATCAATTGCTCCTGGAGTGGACCACCCCGATTGAGCTGCCCACCATCCTTTCTGCCCCTACCGTGTCTCTGCCAGATGCTGACCAGGAGGACGACGATGCGCATCGCGCTCTACGTTCGCGTGTCGACCCAGCGACAGGCCCACCACCAGACCAGTGAACAGCAACTGGAGCGGCTGTGCGCCTGGTGCGCGGAGCACGCATGGGAGGTGCATACCGACCTGATCTTTCGCGACGACGGCTGCAGCGGCGCCACGCTGCAGCGTCCTGGACTGGATGCCTTGCGCGATGCGGTGGCGGCCGCGCGCTGTGACCTGGTGGGGCTCACCGCCCCGGATCGTCTGGCGCGCAATTACGTGCACCAGATGGTGCTCCTCGAAGAGTTCGAACGGGCTGGCTGCCACGTCGAGTTCCTCGACCGCCCCATGAGTCAGGATCCGCACAACCAGTTGCTGCTGCAGATCCGCGGCGCGGTGGCGGAGTACGAGCGCACGCTCATCACGGAACGCCTGCGTCGCGGCCGTCTGCACAAGCTACAGGCTGGCTTGCTCTTGCCCTGGACGGTCCCTCCCTACGGCTATCGCTTCGGGGTCGAGCGCCCGCGCGCTCCAGCAGGCGTCTGGGTCGAACCGGTCGAGGGCGTCCGTGTGCAGGCACTCTTTGCCCGCTATCTGAGCCCCCGGAGCAGCCTGGACGGACTGGCGAAATGGCTCAGGGCGCAGGGGGCTGCGCCCCCAATGGGCAAGGCGATTTGGCATGGGAGCACCGTGCGCGGTATCTTGAAGAATCCCACGTATACGGGGCAAGTCTATGCCGGGCGCACTTCACGGCGACCGTGCCGCGAGCGGCGCTCCGCGCTCCAGCCGCTGAACCCGACGACCACCGCGCATGTTTCCCTGCCCCCTGCCGTCTGGATTCCATTCCTCCGCTCGTGAGCCAGGAACAATTCGACCAGGTGCAGGCCAAACTCGCTCGGAACCAGCAACAGGCCGCGCGCCACAACACCATCCAGACGTATCTGCTGCGACCGCTGCGGCCACTGTCACCAGGCCTGCACCGGTCGCAGCGCCAGTCCGGGCTATCCGTACTACATCTGCAATGGCAAGATGCCCCCGCTCCGCTCCAGTCGGACCGAGAAGTGCCCCGCGCGCTTTACCCCTTCGCGCCAGCTCGACGCGCTGGTGTGGCAGGATCTCTGCGAGGTCTTGACGCATCCCGAGCGTCTCACGCAGGCGCTAGAACAGGGTCAGGGCGGGCACTGGCTGCCCCAGCAGCTGCAGGCGCGACGCGCCCAGCTCCAGCGCGGATGTGCGACCCTGACCACCCAGGTGGAGCGCTTAACCGACGCCTACCTCAACCAGGTGATCCCCCTGCAGGAGTACCAGCGTCGACGTCAGGCCGTGGAGCAACAGCTGCACACGCTCGAGCGCCAGGTGGACCACCTGGAAGCGGAGGCGCGGCGCCACCAGGACCTCGCGGGGCTCGTGCAGTCGATGGAAGCGTTTTGTGCTCGGGTTCAAGCAGGACTCCAGCAGGCCACGTGGGACCAGAAACGGCAGCTCGTGGAACTTCTCATCGACCGTGTGATTGTGACGGATGGAGACGTCGAGATCCGCTACGTGATCCCGACCACTCCGGCCAGCGAGCAGATCCGTTTTTGTCATTTGCGAACAGACTATTTCCACGGCCGATTGCGCCTTATAGGTTTGGATCACCTCCAGATCAGGCAGCGCGGTCGCGTCGAGGACGTCGGTGGCGACTAGAAAAGCCGCTTTGCGTCGCACTTCGCGCTCGAAGGCGTCCGCGTCCACGTGGAGTTGGGCGTGCACATACCACTCCTGCTCGGCTGGTTGGGCGCCCCTGCACGGACGCCCTCGCGCCAATATTTGGGGACGGCCACGACCGCAGCACCGCCAGCAGCCATGGAGAGAACTGCTGGCGGTGCTGCTCGAGGGCGACTTGCGCATCGGGAGCACAGGCAAAGGCGCGGTGGCTCAGGTGCCACCAGCGTTTCTCCCACGTGGCCTGCTCGCGCTCGACGTGGCGCTGGAGCGTGACGCGAGCACGCTGTTCGCCCGCGGGGGAGCGCACCACCAGCCAGCGCTCTGGCCCCTGCGGCAGCTCGACGGTCTGTCCCCACCAGAAGAGCTGCGCATCGTCGCTCCGCTGCCAGACAGCAGGATCGTCACGTACCATGGCCCGTGCCTGGCGCGAGGTCTCGGGCACGCGACTGATGCAGGAGACTCCCACCTTGCCAAGCGCGCGCATGTTGGTCTCACTATAGAGCCCACTGTCCGCGACATACACGCCCAACGTCTCGCCGCTGGTACGCAACTGCTGCGTCAACTCCATCACCACCTGCGACAAGGAGAGCTTGTCACTGGCGTTGCCATCCAGGGGTTTGAGGAAGTGCGGCACCCCGTCCTTCGACGTGACCAACGCCAGCATCCACTGCTTTAGGTCCTCACGATGATCACGGGAATAGCCATAGGTCACCGCGGTCGTCTGCGCGTCCAGGGCACCTTCCTCTAAGTAGGTGGACTTTGACGCCTTGGGTATTTGCGTGAACCCACTACGCTGCCCGCGTGGAGCAAGGCACGTCGCCGCGTCCCTCAAAGCTTCACAGGCTATCCACTTAGG
>WNFM01359946.1_pt1 | contig 16061 bp, 15 predicted proteins | sample 5400271 | NCBI WGS metagenome assembly WNFM01 (sample SAMN13153352, study PRJNA577476) | soil metagenome | isolation source: 60 cm saprolite on Douglas fir-dominated hillslope | place: USA:California | collected 2013-09-17
TCGCCGGGTGCTCGATACCGACCCGCCGACCGAGGAGGTCATCGCCGCCGATCAGAAGCGCCTGGTCGTCGACAGCTATGCTCGGTTCCGTATTGTCGATCCGCTGCGCTTCTATCAGTCGATGGGCACCGAGCTCGCGGCGCGCGGCCGGTTGAATGCGACGATCAGCGGCAGCTTGCGGCGCGTCCTCGGCAACATCACCCTCGGCTCGGTGCTCTCGGACGAGCGCAGCAAGATCATGCACCAGATCACCGAGGAGGTCGCCGTTCAGGCCAAGCCCTTCGGCATCGAGGTCATCGACGTGCGGCTGCGCCGCGCCGACCTGCCCGAGGAGAACAGCCAGGCGATCTTCGCGCGCATGCAATCCGAGCGGCAGCGCGAGGCGCAGGAATTCCGCGCCCAGGGCGACGAGTTCGCCCAGCGTATCCGCTCGGTCGCCGAGCGCGAGCGGACGGTGATCATCGCCGAGGCGCAGAAACAGGCGCAGATCCTGCGCGGCCAGGGCGAGGGCGAGTCGGTCAAGATCTATGCCGATGCGTTCGGCAAGGATAAGAACTTCTTCGCCTTTTATCGCTCGATGCAGGCCTATCGCGAGGCGCTGGGCGGGCAGAACACGACGCTCGTCTTGTCGCCGGATAGCGATTTCTTCCGCTTCTTCGGCAGCAGCAGCGGCAAGGGCGGCGCGGCCGATCCTCTGTCGGCGGCCGACGGGAACGCGAAACCCTGATCGGGTTTCCGTCCCTCGCCCCGCCGCCCCTCGCCCTGCCGCCTCGCGCATGAAGGATCTGGGAACCGCGCTCGGCCTCGTTCTGGTCATCGAGGGTGCGCTCTACACGCTGTTTCCCGGGAGCATGCGGCGGGTCGTCATGCAGATGCTGACGGTACCGGCGCCGCTGCTGCGCGCCGTCGGTCTCGCCGCCGCCTGCATCGGCGTCATCCTCGTCTGGCTCATCCGCCGGTGAGAAACCGGCGGGCTCTGCCGCAATTTCACCATGTTGCCGTCGTTGCATAACCGGCAGTGGTCGAAGCTGCCGCGGCACTAGCGCGGTGCGCAATAGCCCATACGTGATGTCGAAGCTGTGGGTTTCCGGCGCGGTTTGCCGTAGACTTCGCCGATCGCGCCCGATCCCGAGAATGGAGAATACTGCCGTGAGCCGTTCGTCCCTTGGCCTAGTCGGCAGCCGGCGCCCGCATGGCGCACAAGGCTGGTCGCCCCTGTTGCTCGCTCTCGTCATGGTCTCGGCGCTGCTTGTCGGCACCGATCCGGCCGCCGCCAAGGCGGGGCCCGAGGGCTTCTCCGAGCTGGCGTCCAAGCTCCTGCCTGCGGTGGTCAACATTTCGACGACGCAGACGCTGAAGGCGGATCGGCAGCGGCCGGAAATGCCGCAATTCCCGCCGGGCTCGCCCTTCGAGGAATTCTTCAAGGACTTCCTCGACAAGAACCTGCCGCGCGGCCAACAGCGCCCCGAGGCGCAGCCGCGGCGCGCCACCTCGCTCGGCTCCGGCTTCATCATCGATTCCTCGGGTCTGGTCGTGACCAACAACCACGTCATCGCCGATGCCGACGAGATCACCGTCATCCTGCATGACGACACCAGCCTCAAGGCCGAGCTGATCGGCAAGGACACCAAGACCGACCTCGCCCTGCTGCGCGTCAAGACCGACAAGCCGCTTACCGCCGTGCCGTTCGGCGACAGCGACGTCATGAAGGTCGGCGACTGGGTGCTGGCGATCGGTAATCCCTTCGGCCTCGGCGGCACCGTCACCGCCGGCATCGTCTCGGCGCGGGCGCGCGACATCCAGCAGGGTCCCTACGATGATTTCCTGCAGACCGACGCCTCGATCAATCGCGGCAATTCCGGCGGCCCGATGTTCAACATGAACGGCGAGGTGGTCGGCATCAACACCGCGATCTACTCGCCCTCGGGCGGCTCGATCGGCATCGGCTTCGCCATCCCCTCCGCTCTCGCCAAGTCGGTCATCGTGCAGCTCAGGGATTACGGCAAGACCCGGCGCGGCTGGCTCGGCGTGCGCATCCAGGGCGTGAGCGATGAGATCGCCGAGAGTCTCGGCCTCGACAAGGCGCGCGGCGCGCTGGTCGCCAGCGTCAGCGACAAGGGCCCGGCGCAGGTCGCCGGTATCCAGCCCGGCGACATCGTCATCAAATTCGACGGCAAGGACGTCACCGACATGAAGCGCCTGCCGCGCCTGGTCGCCGAGACGCCGATCGACAAGCCGGTCAAGGTGACGGTCTGGCGCAAGCGTCAAGAGCAGGTCGTCGACGTCAAGGTCGGCGAGCTCGACGAGACCGAGAAGGTGGCGAACGCTGCGAGCAACCCGACCGCGCCGTCGCAGGGCAGCGGCCCGACGGTCAAGGCGCTCGGCCTGTCGCTGTCCAACGTTACCCCCGACCTGCGGCAGAAATTCTCGCTCGCCGACGATGCCGAGGGCGTCGTCGTCGTCGAGGTCGCCGCCGACAGCCCGGCATCCGAGAAGGGCTTGCGCCCGGGCGACATCATCGTCGAGGTTGCCCAGCAGGAGGTCAAGGACCCGGCACAGATCGCCGCCAGGATCGACGAGGCCAGGAAGAGCGGCCGCAAATCGGTCCTGCTGCTCGTCGACCGCGCCGGCGATCTGCGCTTCGTCGCTCTGCGCATCGATCAGGGCTGACCGGGCCCCGGGGACTGACTGTCGGGGCTGATCGAGGACGCCATGAAGACGATGAAGCTGACCGACCGCGTGACGGTCGCGCCGCAAATCGCCGCGGCGGATTTCGCCGCCCTCGCCGCGGCGGGCGTCCGCACGGTCATCAATAATCGTCCCGATGGCGAGGAGCTCGGCCAGCTCTCCTCGGCGGAGGCGGCGCGGCTGGCAGCGGCCGCCGGCCTCGCCTATCGCCACATTCCGGTGACCGCCGCGACGCTGTCCGACGAGGCGGTCTCCGCCTTTCGGCAGGAGGTGGCGGCGTCGGGAACAGTGCTCGCCTATTGCCGCAGCGGCACGCGCTCGGCGACGCTGTGGGCGCTCGGCGAGATCCTCGCCGGCGGTCTCAGCCGCGACGAGGCGCTCGCCATCGGCCGCGCCAACGGGCTCGATCTCGCCGGCGGCCTCGCCTGGCTCGATCGCCGCGGCCAAGCCGCGCGATAGCGGCGCCGCTTCCTGCGAGGCGGGGTTCCTACGAGGCGGGCGGGGCGCTCCGCGCCTGGTAGAGCTGGGCGAACTCCCTGAGCTCGCCGAGATCGAGGTCAGACACCGCCCAGAACGCCATCCCGCCGGCGGTCCAATGCAGGACGTTGAAGCCGCGCTCGGATAGGCTGGTAATGCCGCCCGGCTTGTCATCGCGGGCACCCGGAGCCGCCACGACGAACAGATTGATGGGATGCTGGCGGTGCTGATAGACGAGCGCCGCGGCCGGCTGGCGGTCGAGATAGTCGAGCCGTCCGCCGACCAGCGCATAGCCCTGCGGCGCCAGATCGTCGACCGGCGGCGCCAGGTCGATGCGGCCGTGGAACCATGGCTTGACGGTGTGCTGGTCGGATGACGGTACGTCGGTGAGATGGCCGGCCATCAATGACCGCACATGGCCGGAGATGACGTTGTCGACCATGCGGTCCTGCTCGCCGGGCAGGGTGAAAAAGGCGGTGAGGCCGGACGAGGTGACGATGGCGAGGGCCAGCGAGGCCGCCATCGCCAATGGTCGCCAGCCGGCATGGCGCGGCGGCGCCGTCTCGACCGCTTCATCCGCCTCGGTCAGGGCGACGGCAAGGCGGGCGCGCAGCCGGTCGGGCGCGGTGTGTCGCGTCATTCCCGTCCGCACCGTGCGGTGCCAATTGCGCTGCGCCTCGACCAGCCTGGTGCAATCGGCGCATTCGCGCAGATGCGTCTCGAGGGCGTCGGCCTGATCGGAATCGAGCTCGCCGTCGGCATAGGATTGGATCAGCTCCGGAATATCCTTGCAGATCATTTCACCAGCCTCGGCATGACGCTGCCGCGGGCGGCGCGCTGCAGCTTCTCGCGCGCCCGTGCCAGGCGGGACATCACCGTGCCGATCGGCAGGGCGAGCACCTCGGCGATCTCGCGATAGGACAAATCCTCGATCTCACGCAATACCAGGATCTCCCGATAAGGGGTCGGCAGTTTCTCGATCAGCCGATTGAGCAATTCCGTGTCGAGCCGTTGCAGCAACAACGTCTCGGGGTCGGTGCGCGGGGCGCCTTGCGTCGTTGCCGCGCGCTCGTCGTCAGCGTCGTCATCGCCGCTTGCCACGACCTCCGCCGGCCGATTGCGCGCCAGCCAGGTGAAGCAGGTATGGCGCACGATCTTGAGGATCCAGGCGCGCGCATCGCCGCCGCGATAGCCGTCGAAGAACTTGAAGGCCCGCAAATAGGCTTCCTGCACCACATCCTCGGCATCGTGCTCGTTTCGCGTCAACCAGCGCGCGAGGTTGTAGGCGGCATCCAGATGTGGCACGGCGATCTCGTTGAATCGCCTCAGCCTCGATTGCTCGACCAACCTGCCCCCTTGCGGACCGATCCGACCCTAAGACTCGCCTGCTGCGCGATTTATTCCCGTCGATCGGGATGGCGGCCAAAAAAGCGGGAATAACCGGCGGGCGGTGCCGGTCTATCCAGCGTCCATCATCTCAATTTCCCCAGCAGGGAGTCTAGCATGAGCAGCTTCATAGACCGCAGGCAGTTCGCCAAGCTGGTCGGGCTCGGCGGCGTCGTCTTCGCCTCCGGCCTCGGCAATCCCCTGGCGCCCGGCCCGTTCGGCAGCGGCGCGGCGCGCGCCGCGGCGATGGCCGAGGATTTCTTCTTCGTCCAGCTCTCCGACACGCATTGGGGCTTCAAGGGGCCGCCCAATCCCGAGGCGGCGAACACGCTCAAGCTGGCGGTCGAGGCGGTCAACGCCCTGCCGCAGCAGCCCGATTTCATCGTCTTCACCGGCGACCTGACGCATACCACCGACGACGTCGCCGAGCGCAAGAAGCGGATGGGCGAGTTCCGCGACATCATCAAGGGGCTGAAGACGCAGAACATCCGCCTGATGCCGGGCGAGCACGACGCCTCGCTCGACAAGGGGGCGGCCTATCAGGAGTTCTTCGGTCCGACGCATTACACCTTCGATCACAAGGGCGTTCACTTCATCGTCATCGACAACGTCTCCGACCCGACGGCGGCGATCGGCGAGGAGCAGCTCAAATGGCTCGGCGACGATCTCAAGAAGCAGGATCCGAACGCCCATATCGTCGTCTTCACCCACCGCCCGCTCTTCGATCTCTATCCGCAATGGGATTGGGCGACGCGCGACGGCCAGGCGGCGGTCGATCTCCTGATGCCGTACAAGAACGTCACCGTCTTCTACGGCCATATCCACCAGGAAAACCACTACATGACCGGCCACATCGCCCATCACGCGGCGACGTCGCTGATCTTCCCGCTGCCGGCGCCCGGCTCGCAGGAGAAGCGCACGCCGTTGCCCTGGAATGCCGACAAGCCGTTCAGCGGCCTGGGCTGGCGCGAGGTCTCCGCCGAGGCCAAGACGGCGGACTACAAGCTGCTGCAGATGCCGGTGAAGGCCTAGGGACATGAGGGTTCCGATGACAAGGCATCTTGTCGCGCTCGGCGGGCTTTTGCTCGCCGGTGCCGTGGCGGCCGGGGCGATTGCCGCCGCCGCGCCGGACGAGAAAATCATCGCCGTCTCGGCGATGAAGTTCGAGTTCCTGCCGGCGACGATCAATCTCAAGAAGGGCGAGCCGGTCATCCTCGAGCTCAGCTCACTCGACCGCGCGCACGGCTTCAAGGTGCCGGATCTCGGCATCCGCGCCGCGGTCCTGCCCGATACGACGGTGCGCGTGCGCGTCGTGCCGGACAAAATCGGCCGCTTCACCTTCGCCTGCGATAATTTCTGCGGCGATGGGCACGAGGACATGGAGGGGGTGATCGTCGTCAGCGAATAGACGATCACCGCGCCGAGCGAAACCCGGCCCGGTTCGCGGGCCGGGTTTCGTCCCTGTCAGGCGGACCTCACCCCGGCGAGGAAAGTCTCGACCTCTTGGCTGAGCTCGTTCGAGTGACGCGCCAGCTCGCCGGCCGCGCCGAGCACCTGGCTCGACGCCGCACCGGTCTCCGTCGCGGCCTGTTTGACGTTGACGATGTTGTTCGACACTTCCTGGGTGCCCTGGGCGGCCTGCTGCACATTGCGCGCGATCTCCTGCGTCGCGCCGCCCTGCTGCTCCACCGCCGTGGCGATCGAGCCGGCGATCGCATCGATCTCGGCGATCGTCGAGCCGATTCCCTGTATCGCGGCGACCGCTTCCTTCGTCGCCTCCTGGATCTGGTTGATCTGCGTTCCGATTTCCTCGGTCGCCTTGGCGGTCTGGTTGGCGAGGCTCTTCACCTCGCTGGCCACGACGGCGAAGCCCTTCCCGTGCTCGCCGGCGCGCGCCGCTTCGATCGTGGCGTTGAGGGCGAGTAGGTTGGTCTGGCTGGCGATATCGTTGATCAGGTTGACGACTTCGCCGATCTTCTGCGCCCCGCTGGCAAGCGCCTGCACCGTCGCGTCGGTCCGCTTCGCCTCCTCGACGGCCTGTCCCGCCATTTTCGAGGATTGCGAGACCTGCCGCCCGATCTCCTGAATCGAGGAGGACAGCTCCTCGGTCGCGGTGGCGACGGTCTGCACATTCGCCGAGGTCTGCTCGGCGGCACTTGTCACGGTCAAGGCCTGGCTGTTGGTCTCCTCGGCGGTTGCCGACATCGATTGCGCCGTCGCCTGCATCTCGGTCGCGGCCGAGGACAGCGCGTGGACGAGCAAACCGGCCTTGCTCTCGAAGCTGCCGGTCAAGCCATTCAGCGTCTCGGCGCGGCGTTCCTTGACCGCCTGCTCGGCGCGCTGCTCGGCGGCGAGGCGGTCGGCTTCGATCATGTTGTCCTTGAACACCTGGACTGCCTCGGCCATGCGCCCGATCTCGTCGCGCTGCCCGAGCCCGACGATCTCGGCCGTCATGTCGCGCGCCGCCAGCCGCTTCATCGCTTCCGCCATGCGCAGGATCGGCGCCGAGACGGATTTTACGATGACGAAGCCGGCGGCGAGGCAGAGAAGCGCCGCCACGATGAGGGCGCCGATGATGAGAATGTTGGTCGTGCGGTAGATCTGCGCGCCCAAATTCGCCGCTTTGAGCCCGGCGGCCACGTTGAAGTCGATATCGGCCTGCACCGCATCGCGGTACTTGGCGAAGGTCGGCCGCATCTTGAGGTAGGTCTCGGTCGCCTGGGCATCCTGATTGTCGCGCGCCAGCGCCGACAATTTCTCATGCTCGACGAGATAGTCGCCCCATGCTCTGACCGCCTCATCCGCCAGGCGGCGCTCGTCACCCGGCGAGATCATCGGCTCGTACTCGCGCCGCGCCGCCTCGAGCTTTTCAAGAGTCGCCTTCATGGCGGTCTCCTGCTTGTCGAGCTCTTCCTTCGTCGTCATCAGGATGGCAGCGGCTTCCTGTTGGCGGTAGAGCTCCGCGAGCTGCGCGATCTTGCCGAGAATCCGTGTGCTGGGAAGCCAATTGTCGCGGATCTCGGCGGCGGCGTCGTTGACGGCGCTCAGTCGATTCTGCGCCAGCAAGCCGAGCGCGACCGTGGTGATGAGCACACAGGCAAATGCCGCAATGATCTTGGTCCGAATCGAAATGGTGCTGAGCGACGACATAGCCTGACGACCCATGATTGCTGTTGTGCGGGCGAGGGTATCGAGGCATGAGTGAATAAATCGTAAGCATGCGAATGAGGCGCGATCCTCACGGGATGACGATCTCGCTGTCGCGATAGCCCTGGGCATAGAGCAGGGCGGTGAGATCGCCGCGGTCGATGCGGATGCGCGCCTGCGCCGCGACCGCCGGCTTGGCGCGGAAGGCGACGCCCAGCCCGGCCGCCTCGATCATCGGCAGATCGTTGGCGCCGTCGCCGACGGCGAGACAGGCGGAAAGCGGCAGATTGCGCCCGGCGGCGAGGCTTTTGAGCGCCGCCAGCTTCGTCTCGCGGGTGACGATCGGCTCGCGCACCTGACCGGTCAGGCGGCCGTCCTCGACGATCAGCTCGTTGGCGATCGCCTCGTCGAAGCCGAGCGCTCCTCGCACCAAGCCGGTGAAGATGGTGAAGCCGCCGGAGACCAGCGCCGCATAGCTGCCATGTGCGCGCATCGTCGCGACCAGCGCGGCGGCGCCCGGCATGATGCGGATGCGCGTCGCCGCCTCGTCGAGCAGCGTCGCCGCCATGCCGGCGAGCAGGGCGACGCGGGCGGCGAGCGCCGCGGCGAAATCGATCTCGCCGTTCATCGCCTGCCGCGTCAGCTCGGAGACCTGGTCGCGCAGGCCGAGGAACTCGGCGAGCTCGTCGAGCATCTCGTTCTCGATGATGGTCGATTCCATGTCGGCGACGAGCAGCGCCTTGCGCCGCCCGGCGCTCGGCTGAACGACGATGTCGGCGGCGAGGCCGGGAAAATCGGCCGCCAGACGATGGCGCGCCCCGGCATCGGCCTGGTCGGCATCGAGACCCTGATAGTAGAGATCGCAGGCGCGGCCGGGGGCGAGCCAGTCGATCTTGCCGACACCGGCGCCCAGCGTGACCAGCGTCTCGCGCAGCGCGGCGACGGCATCGCCGAGAGGTCCGGCGCTGGCGTCGGCAACGACGGGGGCGGCGATGAGGGTGAGGACGGCGTCCGACACGCCGGGGTTATCGGCGAGCCGCCGGCGAAAGGCAAGCTGTGTTAGAACCCGCGCATGAGCCCACCCCTCATTCTCATCGGCGGTCCGACGGCGAGCGGCAAGTCGGCGCTGGCGCTGGCCCTCGCCGCGGAATTCGCCGGCACGGTGATCAACGCCGACAGCATGCAGGTCTATCGCGATCTCGCCGTGCTGACGGCGCGGCCGAGCGCGGCGGACGAGGCGCGCGCGCCGCACCGGCTCTACGGCGTGCTCGATGCGGCGGTTCCGTGCTCGGCGGCCCGCTGGCGCGCCCTGGCGGAAGGCGAGATCGCGGCGGCGGCCGCGCGCGGCCGCTTGCCCATCCTGGTCGGCGGCACCGGGCTCTATTTCCGCGCCCTGCTCGACGGGCTCGCCGACATCCCGCCGATCCCCGCCGCCATCCGCGCCGAAGCGCGGCGCCGGCATCGCGAGCTCGGCGGCGCCGGCTTTCATGCCGCCCTCGCTTCGCGCGATCCCGCCGGCGCGGCGCGGCTCGCCGCCGGCGACACGCAGCGCCTGCTGCGCGCCTACGAGGTGATCGCGGCGACCGGGCGGCCGCTCGGCGACTGGCAGCGCGAGCAGCCGGCGGGGCCGTGCTACGCCGATGTCGCGACGGTGCTGCTGATGCCGCCGCGGCCGGCACTCTACGCCGCCTGCGAGGCGCGCTTCGCCGCGATGGCGGCGCAAGGCGGGCTCGCCGAGGTCGCGGCGCTGCTGGCGCGCCGCCTCGCTGCCGATCTGCCGGCGATGAAGGCGGTCGGCGTGCCGGAGCTCGCCCGCCATCTCGCCGGCGCCCTCCCACTCGACGAAGCGATCCGTCTCGGTCAGCAGGCGACACGGCGTTACGCCAAGCGCCAGGTCACCTGGTTTCGCCACCAGATGCAAGCCGCCTTCACCATCGACGCGCAATTTTCGGAAAGGTTACTACCCAAAATCTTTTCATTTATTCGTCAGTTTTTGTTGACCACCAGTAACCGCGCCTTTACGGTGGCGCCCCCGCGCTGAATTCGGCGGAAACCCTGGGGTTTTCGCGTCACGCGACTCGTGGTGGTGGAGGAAATCATGGCAGCCGAGCAGCTGGCCGGAGCGGAGATCGTCATCAAGGCCCTGGCCGATCAGGGCGTCGATGTCATTTTCGGCTATCCCGGCGGCGCCGTATTGCCGATCTACGACGCCCTCTTCAAGCAGAACCAGGTGCGCCACATCCTGGTCCGCCACGAGCAGGCGGCGGTGCATGCCGCCGAGGGCTATGCGCGGACGACCGGCCGGGTCGGCGTCGTGCTGGTGACCTCGGGGCCGGGCGCGACCAACGCGGTCACCGGCCTCACCGACGCGCTGATGGATTCGATCCCGATCGTCTGCCTGACCGGCCAGGTGCCGACGCATCTCATCGGCAACGACGCCTTCCAGGAAGCCGACACGACGGGCATCACGCGCTCCTGCACCAAGCACAATTACCTGGTCAAGGACGTCAACGCCCTGGCGCGCACGATGCACGAGGCGTTCTATGTCGCGCGCAGCGGCCGGCCCGGGCCGGTGGTCATCGATCTGCCGAAGGACATACTCTTCGCGCCCGGCCCGTACACGGCCCCGGAAACCATCGTGCACAAGACCTACCGGCCGCAGACCCAGCCCGATCCGGCGCGCATCGCCGAGGCGGCGGCGCTGATCGCCGGCGCCAAGAAGCCGATCATCTATGGCGGCGGCGGCATCATCAATTCAGGGCCGCGCGCCTGCGCGCTCTTCGCCGAGTTCGTCCGCCTCACCGATTTCCCTTGCACGCTGACCCTGATGGGGCTCGGTGCCTTCCCGGCGAGCGATCCGCATTCGCTCGGTATGCTCGGCATGCATGGTACTTACGAGGCCAATCATGCGATGCATGATTGCGATGTGATGATCGCCGTCGGCTCGCGCTTCGACGATCGCGTCACCGGGCGGCTCAGCGCCTTCTCGCCGGGCTCGAAGAAGATCCATATCGACATCGACCCCAGCCAGATCAACAAGAACGTCCATGTCGACGTGCCGATCGTCGGCGATTGCGCCGCCGTGCTCGAGGCGTTGATCGCCGCCTGGCGACAGAACAAGGCCAAGCGCGACCGCGCCGCCCTCGCCCAATGGTGGGAAGAGATCGCGACATGGCGCAAGCGCGACTGCCTGCGCTACGAGCAGAAGGGCGACATCATCAAGCCGCAATACGCGCTCGAGCGGCTCTACGCCGCGACGCGCGGCCGCGACACCTACATCACCACCGAGGTCGGCCAGCATCAGATGTGGGCGGCGCAGTTCTTCAAGTTCGAGGAGCCCTATCGCTGGATGACCTCGGGCGGGCTCGGCACGATGGGCTATGGATTGCCGGCGGCGATGGGGGTGCAGATCGCGCGGCCGGACGCGCTCGTCATCGACATCGCCGGCGAGGCCTCGATCCTGATGAACATCCAGGAGATGTCGACGCTCTGCCAGTACCGCCTGCCGGTCAAGGTCTTCATCCTCAACAACGAGTACATGGGGATGGTGCGCCAGTGGCAGGAGCTGCTGCATGGCGGGCGCTATTCGGAAAGCTACTCGGCGGCGCTGCCCGCTTTCGTCAAGCTCGCCGATTCGTTCGGCGCGGTCGGCTTGCGCGCCACCAAGGTGTCCGAGGTCGACGACGTCATCGCCGAGATGCTGGCCACCGACAAGGCTGTCATCGCCGATATCTGCGTCGACAAATTCGAGAACTGCTTCCCGATGATTCCGTCGGGCGCCGCGCATAACGAGATGCTGCTCGGCCCCGCCGACAAGGCGGGCAACGCGGTCTCGGAAGAGGGCATGGTGCTGGTGTGATGCCTGCCCTGCGTGACCGATCGTGAGCGCCGCCATCGAGCAGCACACTATCGCCGTCCTCGTCGTCAACGAGCCGGGCGTATTGGCGCGCGTCATCGGCCTGTTCTCGGGGCGCGGCTACAACATCGAGAGCCTGACCGTCGCCGAGACCGACCCGGCGAACAATCTCTCGCGCATCACCGTCGTCACCTCGGGCACGCCGATGATCATCGAGCAGATCAAGGCGCAGCTCTCGCGGCTGGTGCCGGTCCATACCGTGCGCGACCTCACCGCCGAGGGGCCGCATGTCGCGCGCGAGCTCGCCCTCATCAAGGTCGCCGGCACCGGCGAGAAGCGCATCGAAAGCCTGCGCCTCGCCGATATCTTTCGCGCCCGCGTTATCGATTCGACGACCGAAAGTTTCGTCTTCGAGATGACGGGCTCGACCGAGAAGCTCAACGCCTTTATCAATTTGATGCAGCCGCTCGGCCTCGTCGACGTCTCGCGCACCGGCGTCGTCGCCATCGCGCGCGGCGGCAAGAGCTTCTAGGCCGACGCCGAATTTCCGAAGGGAGCAGGACCATGCGTGTTTATTACGATCGCGACGCCGACGTGAACTTGGTCAAGGCCAAGAAGGTCGCCGTCGTCGGCTACGGCAGCCAGGGCCATGCCCATGCGATGAATCTGCGCGACAGCGGCGTCAAGGACGTCGTCGTCGCGCTGCGTCCGGGCTCGCCCTCGGTCAAGAAGGCGGAGGACGCCAAGTTCAAGGTGATGGCCCCGGCCGAGGCGGCGAAATGGGCCGACATCGTCATGGTGCTGACGCCCGACGAGCTGCAGGCCAAGCTCTACAACGACGATTTGAAGCCGAACATGCGGCCGGGCACGGCGATCGCCTTCGCGCATGGGCTCAACATCCATTTCAAGCTGATCGAGGCGCGGCCCGACATGGATGTCTTCATGATCGCGCCCAAGGGTCCCGGCCACACTGTGCGCTCGGAGTATCTCAGGGGCGGCGGCGTGCCCTGCCTCGTCGCCGTCGACCAGAACCCCTCGGGCAACGCGCTCGAGATCGCCCTCTCCTACGCCTCGGCGATCGGCGGCGGCCGCGCTGGCGTCATCGAGACCAGCTTCAAGGAAGAGTGCGAGACCGATCTCTTCGGCGAGCAGACCGTTTTATGCGGCGGCCTCACCGCCCTCATCCAGGCGGGCTACGAGACGCTGGTCGAGGCCGGCTACGCGCCCGAGATGGCCTATTTCGAGTGCCTGCACGAGGTCAAGCTGATCGTCGACCTCATCTACGAGGGCGGTATCGCCAATATGCGCTACTCGATCTCGAACACCGCCGAGTACGGCGACTACACGCGCGGCTCGCGCATCGTGACAGCCGAGACCAAGGCCGAGATGAAGCGCATCCTCGACGACATCCAGTCCGGCCGCTTCGCCCGCGACTGGGTGCTCGAGAACGCCGCCGGCCAGGCCAGCTTCAAGGCGATGCGCCGTCGGGCCGCCGAGCACGACATCGAGAAGGTCGGCGAGAAGCTGCGCGCCATGATGCCGTGGATCGCCGCCAACAAGCTGGTCGACAAGACGAAGAACTGAGGGTGGCGCGGGCGGCGCGCGCAGCAACGCGCCGCCCTCTCATCGCCACGACGTCATTGCGAGAAGCGCAGCGACGAAGCAATCCAGGTCTGTCTAGGACGGGCTGGATTGCTTCGCTACGCTCGCAATGACGGCAGCTGGGATCGGGTGTTCAGAACCCCGCCAGCACGACCTTGCCCTTGGCGCGGCCGCTCTCCACCAGCGCATGCGCCTTCCTCAGCGTCGCCGCGTCGATCTTGCCCATCGTCTCGTTGAGCGTGGTGCGGATGAGGCCGTCATCGACCAGCCGCGCCACTTCGCATAAGAGGTCGTGCTGCCCGATCATGTCTTGTGTCTGGTAGAGCGAGCGGGTGAACATCGATTCCCAGTGGATCGACACCGCCTTGTTCTTGAAGCGCAGCACGTCGAGACTCGTCGGATTGTCGATGAGGCCGAACTTGCCCTGTGGCGCGACGATCTCGGCGATCTGCGCGAGATGGTCCTCGCTGTTGGTCACGCCGAAGATGTATTCCGCCTGCTTGATGCCGAGCGCCGCCAGCTGATCGACCATCGATTTTCGGTGGTCGACGACGTGATGGGCGCCGAGATCGAGGCACCATTGCCGCGTCTCCGGCCGCGATGCCGTGGTCGCCACGGTGAGCCCGGTCAGCCGCCGCGCCAGCTGGATGGCGATCGAGCCGACGCCGCCGGCGCCGCCGATGATCAGGATGGTCCCCGCCGCCGGCGGCTTGCCGATGCGGATCGCCAGCCGGTCGAACAGCATCTCCCAGGCGGTGATCGAGGTCAGCGGCAGCGCCGCCGCCTGGGCGAAGGAGAGGCTCTTCGGCATCGTGCCGGCGATGCGCTCGTCGACGAGGTGGAATTCCTGGTTGGTGCCCGGGCGGATGTTGCTGCCGGCGTAGAAGACCTTGTCGCCCGGCTTGAAGAGGCGGCCCTCGGGGCCGATCGCGGCGACTGTTCCGGCGCCGTCATAGCCGAGGATCTTCGGCTTGCCCTCGGCGCCGGCGGCGCGCATCCGCGTCTTGACGTCGACCGGATTGACCGACACCGCCTCGATTTTGACTAGCAGGTCGTGCCCGCTCGGGCTCGGTTTGGCGATGTCGAGATCGATCAGCGCCTCGTCCTGGTCGATGGGCAGCGATTTATAGTAGCCGATTGCTTTCATCTGGCGCTCCCGGGTTGGCGATCACCCTTCGGCTATCACGCTTGGGCGATCACACGTTGAAGCGGAAATGCATGACGTCGCCATCCTGCACGACGTATTCCGAGCCTTCCAGCCGCATCTTGCCGGCATCCTTGGCGCCTTGCTCGCCGCCGCTGGCGACGAAATCGGCATAGGCGATGGTCTCGGCGCGGATGAAGCCCTTCTCGAAATCGGTATGGATGGCGCCGGCCGCCTGCGGCGCCTTGCTGCCATTGACGATCGTCCAGGCATGGACCTCCTTCGGCCCGACGGTGAAGAAGGTGGTGAGATCGAGCAGCGCGTAGCCGGCGCGGATGACACGGGCGAGGCCGGTCTCGGCGAGGCCGAGCGAGGCAAGGAACTCGCGCTTCTCCTCGTCCTCGGCGAGCTGCGCCACCTCGGCCTCGATCGCCGCCGAGATGATGACGCTGGCGGCGCCCTGCGTCTTCGCGAACGCCTCGACGGCGGCGGAGAATGCGTTGCCCGTGGCCGCGCTCGCCTCGTCGACATTGCAGACATAGAGCACGGGCTTCGCCGACATCAGCTGCAGGGATTTCAGGATCTTGGCCTGGTCGGCATCGAAGCCGAGCCCGCGCACCGGCTTGCCGTCGCGCAAGGCGGCGAGGGCCGGCATCATCACCTCGAGCTGCGCCTTCGCCTCCTTGTCGTTGCCGCGCACTTTCTTCTCGGTCGCGTGGACGCGCCGCTCCAAACTCTCGAGATCGGCGAGCAGCAGCTCGGTCTCGACGGTGTCGGCGTCGCTGACGGGATCGATGCGCCCCTCGACATGGGTGACGTTGCCGTCCTCGAAGCAGCGCAGGACATGGGCGATGGCGTCGACCTCGCGGATATTGGCGAGGAACTGATTGCCCAGCCCTTCGCCCTTCGAGGCGCCGCGCACCAGCCCGGCGATGTCGACGAATTCGAGCTGCGTCGGCACGATCTTGGCGGATTTGCCGAGCTTCGCCAGGATCTCGAGGCGCGGATCGGGCACGGCGACGCGGCCGATATTGGGCTCGATCGTGCAGAAGGGATAATTCGCCGCCTCGGCCGCGGCGGTCGCAGTCAGCGCGTTGAAGAGCGTCGATTTGCCGACATTGGGCAGGCCGACGATGCCGCAATTGAAACCCATTTTTCGGTCTTTCGCCTAAGATTTATTTGTAGGGGCGGGGCTATGCCCCGCCCGGGCCGGGTAGAACCCGGCCCCTACATGAGGATGCCCGCACGCCCCGTCACATGATGATGCGGGTCGGCTTCGGCGTTGACGGCTTGGTCTGCAGCGCCACCTTGTTCATGAAGCCCGACATGTCGTCGGCGACGAGCAGCGGCGCCGCCTCGGCGGCGGCCTCGAGCAGCTTCTCGACCCAGACGGTCTCCTCGGCGGGGAAGTTCTGCAGCACATAGGGCAGCACGAGCTCCTTGGCGCCGGGATGGCCGATGCCGATGCGCACGCGCCAGTAGTCGTTGGCGAAGAGCGCATCGATCGAGCGCAGCCCGTTATGCCCGGCGGCGCCGCCGCCGCGCTTGACGCGCAATTTGCCCTCGGCGAGGTCGAGCTCGTCGTGGATGACCGCGACCTCGCCGGCTTCGAGCTTGAAGAAGCGCGCCGCCGCGCCGACCGCCTCGCCGGACTCGTTCATGAAGGTCTGCGGCTTCAGCAGCATCACCCGCTGGCCGGCGATCGTCCCTTCGGCGAACAAGCCCTTGAAGCGCTCCTTGAGCGCCGGAAAGGAATGGCGG
>WNFM01290684.1_pt1 | contig 16059 bp, 8 predicted proteins | sample 5400271 | NCBI WGS metagenome assembly WNFM01 (sample SAMN13153352, study PRJNA577476) | soil metagenome | isolation source: 60 cm saprolite on Douglas fir-dominated hillslope | place: USA:California | collected 2013-09-17
CTTTCGACTTGTCGACTGTTGACCTCCTGTGGTTTTTGACTTTTCCACAGATTTCCACAATTCTTTCGAATCCCACTCCTCCCACAAACCCTTTCCCTCGGCCCACTTAAACCCCACCGTCTCAATTCGCGACGCCCATTCGAATAACAACATAGTTATCCTTGACAGCCATTACTTTTTATACTACCCTGTCTTTTGATACTTCGACCCCATCCTCGTTTACCCCCAGCGCCGCCGAGGGGCCGCCGCTTTTCCTCTCTGTTTACCCTCTTCACCCTAAGCCTTGAAGGATGCGCCGAAGGGTCGCCTTCCCCTCTCCTGCGACGGTCTTGTCCCTCAGCCTCTGTGAGCTCTGTGCTCTCCGTGACCTCTGTGTTAATTCCGACTCCTGTCTCTGAGCTTCAACTTCTAGCCTTCCACTTTCAACTGGCCCCTCCCCCTAACTCCCACAGAATCATATCGTTTGCAGACCCCCACCCACTAAACCCTTTTGAATCATATCGTTTCAAAAATAGGGGAGGGAGGGCCCTCTCAACGTTCGGACTCCGGTCTCACCTTAACTCCTTTAGCTGCAACACTTATGGCTCTCGCTGCAAGTGTTGCAAACAAAGGATTTACGGTACGCCTAGAATCACAGCTAAGCTGTTTAGATGCAACACTTACAAAAAACAGGGGGTAGGGCTCCCGGTTATGGTTAACTACGCATCCGATGAGGATGTGTATCCTGAGCGAGGGCAGCGAGTCGAAGGACCTCTCCAGATTTCCGATAAGGAAATCTGTCCTGCCTACCCCGACACTGGAAAGGGACAGCCAGTAGGGGCCTGGGCTTCCTATCTCGCCAGTCACCAGTCACGAATCACCAGTCACGTAATTTTGTCGACTGTCAACTGTGAACTGTCAACTGTCCACTCGATACATCGTGATCCCGCTCAAGAGCTTAGGATAAAAGTCGGTCGATTTCTGGGGCATCACTTCGCCGGCTGTGGCGATTTTCATCACTTGCTCGACGTCGCAGGCGTTCAGCAGGAACGCAATCTGCGCCCGCCCGCTGTCCACTGCTTCGAGCGCGGCTTCAGCTTCCCGTTCGTACGTCAAGTTGGCCTCGGCGGTCACCGCCTGCGGCGTGATTCCCAGCGCCGGCTCCAGGATTCCTTCGTGCAGCAGCACAACGTCCAGTTCGCGCTGCAGCGGCGAAACATTTGGCAGGAGTTGCGCCAGGTTGACGCCTTCGCGCACCGTCAACACGTAAAACGCCCGCTTCTGAGCCCCCGGACCGGGATAGACACCGATCGCTCGCTTCTCTCGCGTGCTCGTGAGCTTCGCAAGAAATCTCTCTTTCGCCTCGGACCTCTCCCCGCTGCCCGACGAACCATGGCTCCAGGTACCGCCGCACGCCGCTCCAGGAAAAATCGTGAATGTGCGCCGCCACGCGATGCCCCGGCAAAATCATCAGCCCTTCACTCTTCGTGTTGACGAACGTCATCATCACGCGCTCGTACGGCGCTTCCGAATCGATCTTTTCCGCGGTTGCCCTGAGCCCCGCACGCGCGCGGCATTCATTCCGGTAGTTCAGCGCCGTTTCGTAGCGGTGATGCCCGTCGGCGATCACCAGCTTCTGGTTCTCCATCGCTGCTTGAATCGCAGCCACGCGCTGCGGATCAGCAATCACCCAAAGCCGGTGCCGCACGCCGTATTCGTCGCGCATCTCGGTGGCAGGCGCCTCCGCCGATTCGGCTTCCGCAAGAATCCCATCAATCCGCTTCTCCGCGTCCGAATACAGCATGAAAAGCTGCCCCGTATGCGTCTTTGTGTGCCGCAAAAGTTCCAGACGGTCCGCTTTCGGTCCGGAAAGCGTGTGCTCGTGGCGAAAAATAACCCCCGCCGAATATTCCTCGAGTTTTCCAGCGCCGATAAACCCGCGCCGCATTCGCCGCTCTTCCGTTCCCGGCACGCTGTATTCCTGCGTGTAAGAATAAAAAGACGGCGCGGGATCCTGCACCACCACTTGATTGCGAATCCAGTCCTCAATCGCCGCTTGCGCGCGCGTGTAAACATTGTTCTGCGGCGTGTCGCTAGGATACGCGCGGCCCTTCTCCACCGTGATCAGGTTGTGCGGGTCGGCGGCGTAATATTTTTCCTGCATCGCCGGAGAAATCTTGTCGTACGGCTGCGTCAGTACACGGTCAAACGGGGCGCGTTCGGGGTTGTAGCGAAAAGCGCGGAAGGGGTAAACCTGGGCCATGGAGTCTCCGGAATCCTTTTATGCTGCCAGCGAATCACTCTAGTTTACGCGAACAAGCCGGAATTCCGAAAAAGGCGCTATGTTAATTTTCGGTGGAAATTCATCGCGAGATCGATGAACCTCCGCGTGCGATGCGTGAATGTGGAAACAGGCGCGGCCATATCCTCCGTGCGCGCGCTGATTTTCGATCTGGATGGCACGCTCATCGATTCGCAACGCGACCTAATCCGTTCCGTCAACGCCATGCTCGAGGAAATGGGCCGGGAGCAACTCCACGAAGACACCATCTCCGCCTACATCGGCCACGGCGCGCCGCAACTGATTGGGCAGGCCTTGGGCCAGAACGCATCGGAAGAAGAACGCCGGCGCGCCCTGCAATTTTTCCTGGGTTATTACGAAGACCACAAAATGGATTCGACCTGCGCTTACCCTGGAGTTCCCGAAGCTCTCGAAGAACTCGCTTCGTATCCGATGGCCATCCTCACAAACAAGCCGGTACGCATCAGCCGCCGCATCCTCGAAGCGCTCGGCCTGGCAAAATATTTTCGCGCCGTTTACGGCGGCAACAGTTTTGAAACAAAAAAACCCGATCCTCTCGGCGCGCAAACCATTCTTCGCGAATTCGCCGCCGCTCCGCCAGAAGCAATTTTGATCGGCGACTCCGAAGTGGACGTGCAAACCGCGCGCAACGCCGGCACCCTCGCTGCCGCCGTGAATTACGGCTTCGGCGCCCACGATCGCGCCGCCCACCCCGCCGACATTTATCTCGACCGCCTCGCCGACCTCGTCCCGCTGCTCGGGAACCGCGAATGAACAACGGTCAATTTTTCTTGTCCGCTGCTGGGGTATCTTCGTAACGGGTTTCGCGCACCTTGCTGACGTCGAGGATGACGGCAGCCTGATGTTGAGTGAGAACGAAGAGGCGCGTTCCATCCGCGGAGAATCGGGTATAAGCGATACTGTCAGGAAAAATGAATTGTTGCAGTTTTACTCCGCTGTTCGAATCGTAAATGCCGAGGCGGCCTGATTCAAGGTCCAGCGCGAGCAGCTTACTTTCCGCACTCACGCTTGGGCTAACACCTACGAGATGCGCCTTCAGTTGGCTGTCGGCAAGAGAAAAAAGTGAAATGCGGACGCTGTCTTTGACCAGAATCATGGCGTCTCCAACGGAAAAGGCGGAGTCAAAACTGATGGGGCCGCTACCCACTTGAACCAGGATGCCACCCAGGGATTTTCCGGTGCGGACGTCCAGCGCTTCGAAAAAGGAATCCTGGTCGGTGAGTTTGGCGTTTTTGTAGATTAATTTTACGGCGGGATTGCGCGACGCAGCTTCCTTCGCGTCCCAACTCTTCGCCTTCCAACCGAGGACCAGGCGGTCACCCTGCGGATCGGCAAAGGGAGTGGGAGCATTGGCCCCAAAATCGCGTTTCCACAATTCCTTTCCGCTGGCGGGATCAAGAGCGCGGAGCCGGAAAGGAGTTTGTGCTTCCGGCACTTCGAAGTCCCAGCGAGCCGTAATGATTTCTGGTTTGTAGGAATACTCCAGCAGGACGGGACCATTGGAATGAAGTGCAACGTTTTTGGGAATCTCCCAGGCCGGGGAGGTTTCCCCATTTGAAACGTCGACGCGCAGGACGCGCGGTGGATCATGACGGCTGTTTGCCTGGAGGAGAATGGCGTTGCGCTGATCCGAAAAATTGGCGGCGGTGAATTTTCCAAATGTGCTGGAACGCTTGCCGTTCGAAACTTGAAATAAAGCGCCTTCTCCCCCCACGGAAATTGCTAGTTGCTCCAGGCCGGGAGATACGGATGCAGCGGAGAGGACGGGAAGAGCGACGAGGGGAACGCGAAGGCTGGAGAGCAATTCCCGGTCGCCCACGCGGTAGAGAGCCACCAATCCACCGCCATCGTAGAGGGCCATGAGATCTTCGAAAACATCCATGCCGGCATTGTGAGGAACGTCCAGCAGCCGCGATTCGGTGAGATCGAAAGCGCCGGCGCCAGATCTGCCGGATTCGAAAGTGTGGAGGATTATGTATCGCGGATTGGAGGCGAGGCGCAGGCGGTCCGCGGTGAAGTGAGGGCTGGCCAGAACTCTGCCGTTTTTCAGGGAGATGATCGAGGACTTGGTTTCCTTGTCCTTTTCCTCTTCGATGACCACGGCGCGATCCGCGCCCTGCAGCGCGAGTGCACCGGTTTTCATTTTTTGAAAACGGTCCGAAACATCGAATCTTTTCCTGGCAGTCAAATCCAGGCCGAAACCTACGCGCGGCAGATTAACCATTAGGACTTTGGAGTCCGCGCAGAAATAAATGGAAGACGAAGATAAGGAGCGGCCTGGACTGACTCTGGGGTTGGAGGTTCGAATGACGCCGAACGGCCTGGAAAATGCGGAATCAGAGTCCAAGGAGACGAAGCTCATGAAGGAAGAGGCGGTCTTTGACCGGACAGAGCCGGGCGAAAAATGAGCCGGGCCATTGATGGAATCCTCAAAGAGGCTCTTTTGGGTGGAAATCTCGACGAGTGAGAACTTGAAATCCGGAGTGAGACAAGCGAAGTACTGAGCGTCTGGGGAGAGTTGTCCATCCAGGCAATCGGAGTGCAGCAGCAAGTCGCCAGCAGCGACTTTCGTTCCCCCGGGCAATTTCCAAGTGACGAAGGAGAGGCTACGAGAGACAGCGGTGAGTTGCTCCGAATCCGCCGAGAATTGCGCCGGGTAGAGATCGTCAGAGGCGAAATAAAAAACGATGGCCAACGGAGTGGTTGAGAGGACAGCAATTCCAGAGGCGTCCTGCAATAAAAGATACTTTCCGTTGGGACTGAAATGAAGAGTGGCCTCGGGACTGCGCAGAGGCGGGGTAAGAACGGATTTGGAAAGCACCGAATGAAGATTCTGCCGGGGAGGGTCCGACTGAGGGGAGGAGAACAAGCAGGGCGGAGAGTCGAAGAGCGGCAAAGAAATAGCAACGCAGAGACTTAAGAAAGGGATGGCGTGCGGCAAGGGAGCGGGCAGTCGCCACATGAATGGTTTCCGGAGAATAACGCGGAGGAGTCTAGCATCAAGAAGCAGGCCAATCCAGGCAGAGTAAATCGCGGTGCTGGGGGGGAGTGGAAGGCTAAACTCGCGACGGAGGCTGTCCGAATCTGGACAAAGCATCCCAAAATCGCGCAACGCGTGGTATAAGACGGCCTGGCGTGTTGGGAGTAACACAGTCAAAGGAAAGAGGTTAGATTTGATCGGCACGGTGGATTGCGGATTGCACTTCTATCTTCGACATCACTTCTCTAAAATGCGGGCAAGACGGATGTAGATGTAAAGGTGGTGGCAGCTTTTATCGCTTGGGAGGCTGACTTCCGGGAAGGAAGAGCAAAATCATGTCATTCCTTAGAGATCTGAGAGTTGCGTTCTATTCGCTCATGCGGACGCAGGGGCTCGCGATCACCGTGATCCTGACGCTGGCGTTGGGAATCGGCGCCAACGCCGCCATCTTCACGCTAGTGCGCGGTGTGCTGCTGAAGCCTCTCGTCAACCGCGACGAGGACCGGCTGATCTACATCCGCCAGAGCGCCCCAGGCACGGGAGACGACGACACAGCGTTCTCCGTGCCAGAAATCCTGGATTTGCGCGCCAGCGTTAAAACCCTGAGCGCGTTCGGCGATTTCTCAACCACGGAATTCACGGTGATCGGCTTGGGTGAGCCTCGCGTAGTGCAAGCCGGCGTGGTCGGCGGCAACTTCTTCGAAGTCATGGGCCTCCATCCGGTGCTCGGACGTCTCATCGGACCTCAAGACGATGGTCCGAAAGCCGCGGGGGTCGTGGTTCTCACGTATCGTTTCTGGGCGACCAACCTCGGGAAAGATCCTTCCGTCCTCGGCAAAACCGTCCGGCTGGACAGCGGACTCATGGGGGACCGTTCAGGCACCGTTATCGGCGTCCTCGAACCCTCTATCCCCTATCCTCAAGACACCGAACTCATTGCCAACATTGTGACCAGCCCACACCACCTGTCGGCAACGATGGTGACGGGCCGCGTGCATCGCATGACGGAGCTTTTCGGGCGTCTCGCCCCCGGTGCTACCGTCGAACAAGCGCGCGCGGAGTTGCGCTCGGCTTACGGAGCTATGATCAAAGAACATCCCGAAGCATACCCGGCCAATGCGAATTACCAGATCGGGGCCAAGCCGCTTCGCGAACAGATCACTTCGGGCGCCCGAACCGTGCTGCTGGTGCTGCTGGCAGCGTCAGCGCTGGTATTCGTCATCGCGTGTTCCAACGTCGCCAACCTGATTCTCACCCGGACGGTTCGCCGCGAAGGCGAACTGGCGACCCGTGCGGCGCTCGGCGCAAGCACCGGTGCGCTGCGACGCATGCTGCTGGCCGAAAGCCTTCTGCTCTGTGGCGCGGGGGCCGCGGTTGGTGTATGGAGCGCGCAGCCGTTGGTGGCCATCCTGGCCCGTTACGCGTCGCGCTTCTCGGTCCGCGCGCTGGATTTGACGGTCGATTCCAGCCTGCTCTGGGTAGGGGCGGCGCTGGCCGTCGTCGCCGCGGTGATTTTAGCTTTTGTTCCGCGGCTGCCGTCGGCGGACACCTCCAATGGCCATAGCCTATCGAGCGGCACTGCACGGATCACCGGCAGCACGAGCCGCCGCCAGCGCATCTTCGCAGTGACGCAAATCGCCGCATCCTTCGTGCTTCTGGCTGGCGCAAGTACGGTGATCACTACGCTAATCGCCTTGCAAACGGCGCAGACAGGTCTCGACATGCGTCACGTCCTCACCATCAGCGTTCCCCCTATGTCCCATGGAAAGACGCCTGAGCAAGTGATCGAATTCTACAAGGAGTCGATTCGCCGCATTGATGCGCTACCCGGCGTGAGCAAGACAGCTTTCGGTCTGTCGGTCCCGTGGCGCGATGTCGGTGCCAGTGGTTTCGGTCTACAATTCTCCGCCGATGGTCATGTTCACAAGCCCGGCGAGGATCCTCGCGCGCAGTTGCGCGTCGTCTCTCCCGGATTCTTTGCAGCGCTCGGAGTACCTATCCTTAGCGGCCGCGATTTCGACGAACTCGACGGCCAAAAAGGCAAAGAGCCCGTCGCTATCGTCAGCGAGACGCTCGCAAAGCGCATGTTCCCCAATCAAGATGCCGTCGGCCGACACGTCTATTGGACGGATCCGGTGCTGCAATTCGCTCCCGGGATCAACGCCGCGCCGCACCGCATCATCGGCGTCACGGCCGACATAGACGACCAACACGTCGTTCCTGAGCCAATCGTCACGTTCTACAGTCCCTTTGAAGAAGGTCCCATCTTTGGCGGCCGCCTTTTCATCCACACCTCCGCAAATCCTTATTCGCTGGTCACCCCGGTCACGCGCATTATTCGCGACATGTCGGTTGATCAGCCCGTTGAACACGCTGCCACTCTCGAAGATGTCCGAGCCGAGGTACTCACCCCGGACCGTTTGAACTCACTGGTGTTCGGCGTGTTTGCAGCCGTAGCGTTGGCAATTGCGTTGGTTGGCGTCGCAGGCGTGCTGGCGTTTTCCGTCAGCGCGCGGACCCGCGAATTCGGAATCCGGCTGGCGCTTGGATCGCAGCCGCGAAGTCTCCTGAAAGGTGTTATTGCCGAAGGCGCTGTGATGGCTGCTGCAGGCGTCCTCGCGGGCGCGGCTTTCGGATTTGTGCTGGCGCGTTTGGCAGGCAGCTATTTCCCGGACATGAAGATGCCGGGGGTATTGCCCGTGGTCCTCTCTGCGTTCGTGCTGCTGGCCGCCGCCGTGGTCGCGTCGTGGCTGCCGGCCGCGCGCGCCGCGCGCATCGACGTCATACAGGCTCTTCGCGCCGAGTGAATTGCAGGGGGCGATTCGCCCGCCACTGCTGAGCGGTTTCGAGCTGCTTCGTTCCAGTTCGTGAGAAGAATCAGCGGCTTTAGCAGATGGTTAGCTATGCGCGTCGATCCAACGGTAGCGTCGGCATAGACGATTGGCTGTTCGCCTTGATGGTCCCCAAGCGCACCGTACCTCTTTATGCAAGTGGGGCGGCGCGATTCCTTGTCAGCAGGAGCCTATTTGCGCTGAGATGGTAGCGTGATGTTTCTACCTTTCCGACCAACAGGTGCAGCATGAGATCGAGCGCCAAATACGTCGCCGTACTTTTTTGCCTGATATTGCCAGGGATCGCCCGAGCGCAAAGCGTGGGGCAGGTGGAATGCCCGCGAGGAGACGGATACGTCTACCTTTACAGTTCGATGACGACGCTGGATGTGCGCACGACACTGCAGTGTGGCGAGCAGGTACAGATTACCGGGCGGTACGACCGCTATTTCGGAGTGCGCACAGCCAAGGGCGACATCGGTTACGTTCCAGTGGAGAGCCTGCTCTTGGTGAAGGACAAGCCGGGGGCCAAACCGCCGGAACCAAAGACGATACAGCCTGCCAGGGAGCGAATTATGTATGACGCGCCGGCAAAACACGCGGAAGTTGCGCCGGTTGCGCCGTCCTCGCCTTCGGAAATCACATTGCGCAATGGCACAGCGATTCACTTGAAACTGGGCAAGACGATTTCTTCCGCGACGGCGCACGTTGGCGACATCGTGGATTTGACGGTCGTGGAAGAGGTGATGGTAGATGGCATTTCGGTGATTCCCGCGGGTTCAGCGGCGATTGGTTTGGTCTCCGAGGCAGAACCGAAAAAACGCATGGGCCACGGGGGAAAGCTGGCTTTCAGCGTGAACTTCGTGCGGCTGAAGGACGACGAAAAGGCGACGGTCCGGTCCTTCCAAGAGACTACTGGTTCAAATAATTCGACGGGAGCGATTAATCCACTGTCTTCCGGGAAGGAAGTCGTTTTCACGCAGGGCATGGAATTCACCGCTTACGTTGATGGGGACATGCCGCTGAAGCGAGAGGATTTTCAGGCGGAAAGAAACCGCCCCAGCTCTGCACCTGTTTCCCCCGATCGCAAACCCTAAGCGCCGCGCGGTCTTTGAAAAACGCGCCGGTCCGCAGTTAGGCCATTTTCTCCTGAACCCCACCGTTCGAATGCGGCGTTTTTAGCACTACATTGCTTCCGCACTTGCCATTGGACGCGGCCCTTGGCAGACTTTGCCCGTGCTGATTGGACTCTTCCCAGAATTGGACGCGCCAGGCGGTGTACAGCGAGCGGGACGCCATTTGGCGGCGGTGCTGACGGAATTCGCAGCAAGCCGCGGGATGGACTGCCGCCTGCTCAGCTTGAACGATTCGCCGGAACTGCACCGGATGACGCTGGGAGGTCGTGAGTTTGTGTTCACGGGATGCGACCGAGCCAAGGGGCGATTCACGGTGACGGCACTGCGAGCAGCGCGGCGCAAAGCGAAAGTGGTGCTGGCCGCGCATCCCAATCTGGGGCCGGTGGTGCAGGCGATGCGGATTGTGGCGCCGCGGATAAGGAGCATTATCTGCACCCATGGGATTGATGTCTGGGAGCCGCTGGGTGGATTGCGCCGAAGGGCGTTGCGAAACTCCAACCTGGTTCTGGCGCCGAGCAAAGATACCGCGGAGCACGTTGCGTCAGAGCAAGGAGTCGCGCGCGGACGGATTCGGGTGCTGCCGTGGGCGCTCGATCCACAATTCGAGGCGCTGATCGCGGCGAGTTCACAAGGCGCTCCGCCGCGCGAGTTTCCTGCCGGGCGGGTGATCCTGACGGTGGGCCGCTGGCTGGCTACGGAAAGATACAAGGGCATGGACACGTTGATTACAGCGCTGCCAAGGCTGCTGACGCGCTGGCCGGAAGTGCAACTGGTTTTGGTGGGAACCGGCGATGACCGGGCGTGGCTGGAAGACCTGGCAGAAAAAAACGGCGTTAACCGCCACGTGCATTTCCTGCCGGGATTGAGCTATACGGAACTTGCCGCGTGCTACGCGGCTTGCGAAATTTTTGCGTTGCCCAGCAGTGGAGAGGGATTTGGATTGGTGTATCTGGAAGCCATGGCTTGCGGCAAACCAGTGATCGGCGGAGCGCATGGCGGGGCGCCGGAAATCATCGAAGACGGAGTGACCGGATACCTGGTGCAGCACGGTGATCCGATTCAGCTGGCTACGTCGATTGAAGCATTGCTGGCCGACCCGGCGCATGCGAAAGAAATGGGCGCGCGCGGGAAGCGGCGCGCGGAGAACGAATTCCGCTTTAATGTCTTCGCGAAATCACTGAAAAAAATCCTGCGCGAACAATGCGAATCCTGAACGTCACGGAAACGTACGCTCCCTTTCTAGAATTTGGCGGCCCGCCCGTGAAGGTGCGCGCGCTTTCCGAAGGACTGGCGCGGCGAGGCCACCAGGTGACAGTGCTGACGGCCGACTGGGGGCTGGAAAAAAGGATGCAGGGACAGGAAAAGGAAACTACGGCAGAGCGATCGCCGTTCGGGTGGCGGCGGCAGGAAAATGGCGTACAGGCCATTTATGTGCCGACTTGGTTGCGCTATCGAACAGTGAGCTGGAATCCGGCGGTCAATCGTTATTGCCGGGCGCGGTTGCAGAACTTCGATGTCGTGCATATTTTCGGGCTCTACGACTTGCTGGGCCCAGCGGTAGCCGCAGAGAGCCGCAAACGCGGGCTACCCTATGTGCTTGAGCCCATCGGAATGTTCGTGCCCATTGTGCGAAATGTGTGGTTAAAACGGATGTACCACGCGATCTGGGGGAAGCGATTGTTTGCGGGAGCAAGCACGGTGATCGCGACTTCGGAGCAGGAAATCGAGGAGTTGGCCAGTGGTGGGGTCTCCCGGGCAAGAGTGGTACTTCGAAGGAACGGGGTGGAGGTTCCTTCTACCTGGCCGGAACGAGGCACGTTCCGGAAGGAGCGAGGGATTTCGCCGGAAGAAAAATTGGTGTTGTTCTTAGGGCGTCTGTCCACCAAAAAGAGTCCGGATTTACTCTTGCAAGCATTCGCGGAACTTTCCAGGGCCTCGAGCGGAATACCAATGATACTGGTTTTCGCGGGACCGGACGAGGGCGGACAAAAATCGGAATTGGAGCAAATGGCGGAGCGATTGGGCGTTCGAACAAGAGTACAATTCGCCGGGCCGATATTTGGCGAGACCAAGTGGGCGGCTTACCGCGATGCGGATGTTTTCGTGCTGCCGTCGCAGAATGAAAACTTCGGGAATACAGCGGCAGAAGCGGTAGCCGCGGGGACACCGGTGATCGTCACGGAACAATGCGGGATAGCGCCCCTGCTTGCTGATGAAGCTGGACTGGTGGTGGGCCACGACAAGACGTCGATTGCCAAGGCGCTTGAGCGGATGCTAGGTGAACCTGAACTAGCGTCGCGTCTCGCGAGGGGATGTGCAAGCGTCACGGCGCGGCTGAACTGGGAGGAACCGGTACTCGGGATGGAAACGCTGTATACCGCGCTTGCCTCAAAGCATGGGTCAGGGCAGAATCTAGGCTAGTGGAGTAGTCCATTGCCAACGCGCCGACATCGAGTTTTTCGGAGCATCTGGTGGGGCAGCAATTTGCTGCTGTCCATTGCGTTCGTGGCGATGCTTTATTCTTGTGTCCGGGAATATTCCGTGCGCAGGTATCTCGACGGATTCTCAGACGCGATCGTGCCCAATAGTGTGCCCGAAGCACGAAAAATCCAGGCCATCCTGGATTGGATGCGCGCCGAGCCATCGCGAGCCGAGGCGACGAATCCAGAGGCGCTGGCAAAGCGCGATCCGGAGATAACGCTAACCTACCGGCAATTGCTAAACGTCTGCGGAACAGCGACGAATGCTTTCTTGAATCTGGCGCGAAGTTCGGATCTGCGAGTGCGCCGCCTGCTGCTGTTATCCCCCGATCGACAGACGAAGCATGTAGTTGCCGAGGTATTGATCAACCAACGATGGATAATCGTCGATCCCACGTACCGGATCATCATGAAGGATGCGAAGGGTAATTTCATGACGCGCAAGGAATTGCAGAATCCAGCCATCTTTGCGCAGGTTACTGGAGCTATCCCGAACTATCCGCAGGAGTACAACTACGACCAATTCGCGCATATACGGCTGGCGCGGCTGCCACTCGAAGGGCTACATCTGCGGAGGTTGCTGGACCGCATCAGTCCGGGGTGGGACGAAGCGGTCGACTGGAGTTTACTCCTCGAGCGAGAATCTTTTTTCTATCTGGTGGTCAGCGGCGTGGCGACGCTGTTCTTCCTGCTTTTAAGGGCGGTACTGGCCTGGTACGCGGACAGCCGTTTGAGAATTCCACGTTTTCATCTGCGAGAGCATGCCGTCCGAGCCGGTGCCGCCTTCTTCTCCCCGCCGGAGATTAAACAGTAGCGTGTGCGGGATCTGCGGCGTCGCGTTTGCTTCGCGCAGCGGGGATGCCGAAGCTCGCGTGCGAGCGATGACCGCGGCGATGCGCCATCGCGGTCCGGATGAAGAGGGATTCCTTGCCGGCGACGCGCGAGCGCCGGGACTTGCCCTGGGGATGCGCCGGCTAAGCATCATCGATCTGGCCGGCGGCCACCAGCCCGCCTGGAACGAAAGCAAGGACGTCGCGGTCATATGCAATGGCGAGCTTTACAACTATCGCGACTTGCGCGAGCGCCTGACGCTTTGCGGTCACCGCTTCAGCACCCAATCGGACACGGAAATTCTGGTTCATGCGTGGGAAGAATGGGGCGAAGACTGCTTGACCGAACTGCGGGGTATGTTCGCGTTCGCACTGCTGGATCTTCGCGAGCGTTACGCCACGGCGCCGATCCTGTTGCTGGCACGGGACCCGCAGGGCATTAAACCGTTGTATTACACGCAAACGCCAGAGGGATTTGCATTCGCCTCGGAGATACGAGCGCTGCTTGCCAGTGGAGTGGTGCCCAAGAGGTTGTCACAGGATGCCGTCACTTCGTATCTGTTATTTGGAAGCGTTTCGGAACCGGTGACACTTCTGGAGGGAGTGTTTTCACTTCCGCCTGGACATCGCATGCTGCTGCACGTTCCCGAGCGGCGGCGCGTGCCGCGAGCGCGGCCGTGGTGGGACCTCGCGGTTTCGCCCGCGGCGCGCGAACCTCGAAAACCGCGCGATCTGGCCACAGCGGCGAAACAATTACGGCCGCTTCTGGAAGACGCGGTGCGAGCGCATCTCATCGCTGATGTGCCCGTGGGATTGTTTCTATCGAGCGGATTGGACTCCGGGGCGATCGCGGCGCTTGCCGCACAGGCACGGAGCGGAATTGAAAGTTTCACGTTGACGTTTCCGGGAACGGCGTTCGATGAAGGGGAGCTCGCGAGGCTGGCGGCGAACCGGTTCAAGACAAAGCATAAGGAAGTGCCGTTGAGCGGAGAGTCGATGGTTGCGCGGCTGGATGAGGCGCTGGCCGCCCTCGATCAACCGACGATGGATGGGATCAACACTTACTTTGTTTCATGGGCCGCGAGGCAAGTTGGATTGAAAGTGGCATTATCGGGGTTGGGCGGGGATGAACTTTTCGCAGGATATCAAACTTTTGCAGACACGCCGAGACTTTCGAGGCTGATCCGGTGCGCATGGTTTATGCCGGCGGTGGTGAGACGGATGACGGTACCGCTCGTCGCGGGTCTCGCGGCGCGGCCCGGTTCGCCGGACGCGGGGCGCAAGGCTGCGGCGGCGTGGGCCTATCCGGATGCTTTGCCGCATGCTTATTTCTTTGCGCGGACGCTCTTCCCGCCGGGGCAGCTCGAACGAGTCATCGAAGCGCGGTTTCGGCCGAGCACGGTGAGCGCGGACGGAGTCACACTCGATCCAACGTGGCTGGGCTGGCTGGAGCGAACGGCTGACGAAGCGCGCAAGCTGGAGCCAGTGGCCGAAGTTTCCTGGCTGGAGATGCGTACGTACATGGCAAGCACACTACTGCGCGACACAGATGCAGTGAGCATGGCGCAGTCGCTAGAAGTACGCGTACCACTTCTGGACACTCCCTTAGTAGAGTTCGTGGGTTCACTGCCGGATGCGGCGCGCTGGCGGCCAGGTACGCAGAAAGCGCTGCTGGCGGAGGCGCTGGGCGATTTGCTGCCGCCGGAGATTTTGGGGCAGAAGAAACGCACGTTCACTCTGCCGTGGGAAGAGTGGCTGCACGGACCATTGCGCGCGCGGATGGAAGCGAGCTTCGGCGACCCCGCTCCGGCGCTTGCGGCTTATCTGCGTTCGGGCGGGATGCGAACGGTTTGGACGGATTTTCTTGCCGGGAAAACGACGTGGTCGCGCCCGTGGTCGTTATATGTGTTGAACGAGTGGTGCCGCCGACACCTCGCCGCATAAACTTCCTACTGAGATACACTGAAAAACACGCGAATGAATATTCTTGGGATCAATGCGTACCACGGGAACGCTTCGGCGGCGATTGTCTGCGATGGGCGGCTGATCGCTGCGGTCGAGGAGGAAAGATTTAACCGCGTGAAGTATGCGGCGGGATTTCCCGCTCAGGCGATCCGCTACTGCCTGAAGGAAGCGGGCCTCAGACTCCAGGATATCGATCACGTTGGGGTGCCGCGAAATCCGTACGCAAGGCTGGGCACGAAACTATTTTACGCGATGCGGATGCCGTCATTTGCGCGAGACCGCGTCAAGGTGCTGGCAAAATTCACCGGGATACCTGAAGCGCTGGCGGCGGCGTTTGAAGCCGATCCAAAACAAATTGAGGCAAAGTTTCATCGCGTCGAGCATCACCAGGCGCATCTGGCGAGCAGCTTTTTCGTTTCGCCGTTCGAACGAGCCGCCTTGCTTTCCGCCGACGGGCTTGGCGATTTTGCGAGCACAATGTGGGGCGCCGGAGCTGGCAATCAAATGAGGATCGACGGCGCGGTGGCCTTTCCGCATTCGCTCGGTTTGTTTTACACCGCGGTGACACAGTATCTGGGATTTCTGAAATTTGGGGACGAGTACAAGGTCATGGGACTTGCGGCCTACGGCCAACCGGAAAAAATGGGTGTCTTCCGGGACATCGTGCGTTTTGAAAGCGGTTCCAACGGCAACGGATTTCGTCTTGGGCTCGAGTACTTCACGCATCACAGGACGGGCCCGGAAATGACCTGGGCTGAAGCAGATAAAACACCGACGCAGGGGAAAGTTTTTTCGGAGGAGATCGCCAAGCATCTAGGACCGGCGCGCGCTCCCGAGGAAGAGTTGGAAGATCGCCACCGCAATCTGGCATGTTCGCTGCAGGCAAGGCTTGAAGAGGTTTATCTGGGCATGTTGAAAAAACTCGGCGAGCGAACCGGGCTGAGGGCCGTGTGCCTGGCAGGTGGCGTGGCATTCAATTGCGTGGCCAACGGGAAAATCTTTGATGCGACACCGTTCGAACAGGTCTACGTTCATCCGGCGGCGGGAGACGCGGGCCTCGCAGTGGGCGCCGCGTACTATATCTGGCATCAGAAATTAGGCAAGCCGCGATCGTTCGCGATGGAACACGCGTATTGGGGCCCTGGATATTCGCGGGATGAGATTCGCCGCGCGATAGATTCAAATGGCCTGACGAAGAGCGGCTATTCCATTACGGAATTGAGCGAAGAAGAACTGCCGCGCCGCGCTGCAGCGATCATCGCGGACGGAAAAATTCTGGGCTGGTTTCAGGGCCGCGCCGAATGGGGCCCGCGCGCGCTGGGTAATCGAAGCATCGTCGCCGATCCGCGACGTCCGGAAATGAAGGAGATTCTCAACCGGCGGATCAAGCACCGGGAAATTTTTCGCCCGTTTGCTCCGTCCGTTCTCGCGGAAAACACCGCGGAGTATTTTGAGAAGTCCCACCCTTCGCCTTTCATGACGCTGGCCTACTCCGTACGTCCCGAAAAGCGCGACAAGATTCCGGCGCCGACGCA
>WNFM01250829.1_pt2 | contig 16058 bp, 11 predicted proteins | sample 5400271 | NCBI WGS metagenome assembly WNFM01 (sample SAMN13153352, study PRJNA577476) | soil metagenome | isolation source: 60 cm saprolite on Douglas fir-dominated hillslope | place: USA:California | collected 2013-09-17
GATCCAACAAATCATTATCTTCAATGGTACGTTGAACAGCTGGTGGACAAAGATCGTAATTGGCGCTCTCCTGCTGATCTTCATCGTCCTACAGAAGTTTATCTCGCGCCGGCCGGCTGGAGCAACTTGAGTTGGGAACGCGGTAGCGCCGACAACGTTTGAACGCGGCGACAACGTTAACGGCGATGCTGGTGTAGCGAGCGGTGATAGGTGGCAACATCGATTTTTATACATATTTCTATGACCGGTGATTTTGCGACGCTTGCTAAGCGCACGGCCATTTGAGCGGTTTTCCGTAGTAACTAGCAGCGGAAAACAGTACGAAGTACCAAGCCCGGATCATGCCGGAATAAATCCGGGCGGTTTTCGGTGGAGAGGGTTCTAAGTAACACCTCGAATGCGATTTTCGCGTACGTTGCAGAAGACGCGGTTCGCACGGCGCGACCTCCGGCTTTCCCGCCTGAGTTGGTTCCCTACGTTCCGACTGGGTTGAGCCTAGAGATCAGCTTCACGTACCTGGACCGTAGGGGGAACGTGGAGTATCCACTAACCGAGCTAAGAGTCTGGGATCCTGCTAGGGTAAGGGATCGGTGGCTAAACGCGGAGCTCCGTTTCGCCGCCGTTGGAACGTTTATCAATCAAGTCCGTGCTCTCCCAACCCTGGCGAGCTCTCGCCCCTAAGACGCTCCTCACAATTAGCTGCTGACCGGTGTTTCTTCGGACCTTCAAGGCGTCGGCCCAAACCGAAGGTCGGCTCAATTTAATTGGTCCGAGCATCAGGGCCTTGCTGCTAAGCTCGCGAGCTGACCAGCATGTCCCACAGATCCTCCCGGCGTTGTTGGCCATGACGGTGGTCACAGCTCAGGGAAAGTGATAGCAATCCAAACTGGTTCCTGCTTTCTTCCTGCATGGTCCAAATCGAGAACGGTTCGCCAGACGACAACGGCGCCGATCGGCCGTTGAGTTACGCGGATCTGGTCCGATGGTTCGTTATCGTCGGACTAGTCGCGTTGGGCGCCGGCGTAGCGATCGCGATTAAAGAGACCTTGTTGCTCTTTGCGATCGCGTTCCTGATAGCGATGGTTCTCAATCCCGGAGTCGCCTTACTCGAGCGGCGCGGTTTGAAACGCGGGCTCGCTGTCGCCCTTCTCATCGTAGTACTCTTGGCCATACTGGCTCTGGTCGTCTTTTTGGTTGTTCCGCCATTTTTTGAACAGCTCCAGCAGTTAATCGAACAAATCCCGGGCGAGTGGAACCGGTTGTACGAGCAGATTCAAGGCTGGATCAAAACCTACCCTACTCTTCAGCAAGCGCTACCCAGTCACCCTGGCGACATGCTGAACACCGTTACCGGGCAGGTCGGCGGTATCGCCAATTTTCTGCTGCGCTCCACGGTCAATCTGGCCAATGGAGTTTTGGTCGCGCTCCTCTGCTTTCTCGTGGTGATTTTTACTTTGATCGAGCCCGAGCCAATCACTACTGCTTACCTGGAGTTGGTTCCTCCCCATTATCGAGAGCCGGCGTTTCGCTCGCTTGCGCGCATGATGCATCAAGTCAGTGCCTGGGCCCGAGGCGTTGTGATCAACGGCATCGCAACCGGCGCCAGCACAGGCATTTTACTCGCGTTGGTCGGAGTCCAACCCGCGTTCCTATTCGGCGTTCTCGCTTTTCTGGGTGAATTCGTACCGATCGTCGGACCGGTCATTGTTGCCATTCCCGCTCTCTTCGTGGCGGCGAGTATGGGCTTTGGTAAATTCGTTCTCGCGCTTCTCTCGGTCCTGTTTGTGCAACAAGTTGAAACCAATCTGCTCGTTCCTTTCATCATGGGAAAGCAGATGAAGCTGCACGCGGTGACGATCATTTTCTTTACCTTTGCCATGAGCTCGCTGTTTGGTTTTCTCGGACTGATTCTCGTCGTTCCCGCGGCGGCAATGGTGAAAATATTAATCAGCGAATTTTATCTACGACCGCGCCGCATTTGGTCCGAGTCAGTCGCAGGCCAGGCGCGGGAGCTGGCCAGTGGTCAGATCAAGATCGAGTAACTAGGGCTCGGTCACCGGCTCCACGGGAGTTTCAATCAGGATAGGAGATTCGTGTTCGCTCGTCTATAACAAATGGTAATCTTGTAGCTTTGTTTTCAACCGGCTACCACTGAGTTTGACTCTCCACAATCCAATGGCCGTTTGCCGCACAAAAAGACAAGCGCAGGATCCGGTAGGATCCTGCGCCTTGAGGACGGTCCAGACTACTTCTAGAACTTCTTTTCTACCTCTACATAGAAGTAGCGCTGGAACGGCGTGGTATGAGAGGTGTCGAAACCCTCAGTAAAGAAATCCGAAAATGGCGGACGCGTATCAAAGATATTGTTGATACCGAACGTTAACTTGGTACCGCCCAACCACCTGCGCCAACCGCCGCCGGCGGCTTCCGGTTTCGGAGCGATTGCCTTCTCGCCGACAAGACGTTTGCCTTCCTTGTCGTACCCTGGTTTGGGCGCCTCAGGCGTAATTTCAGCGGGTTTTCCGACTTCATAGCTGATCTGCCAGTCGAAGGTGGTCCAGTTTCCGATTACATGCGCATTGGCTAACCCGGTCGCAGCAACGAACTGCTGAAGCGTTAAGCCGAAGGCGCGAGGGTCGTTCACGTCATGTTCAGAGTCCAAATAATTTAGGGTCAAGCCGGTTCGGAAGGTGTCGACACCAAACACAGTCTTCGAATAAAAGGCGCTAGCCACGAGCCTGAAATCTGGACCGGTGTAGATGCTGCCTCCGAGAGAATCGGTCACATTGAACACCTGTCCCCGGGGCTGGTCCTGCTCGCTGACGTGGTACAACCAGGAGGCGTTAACTTCTAGATCGAGTTTACCCCAGCAAAATTCTTTGGTGACGTAGCTTCCACCAAAGTCGACCGCATCGACGCGCTCTGCCCCGAGGTTCTCGAACGGGGTCAATACCGTGACAATTTGGCCGCCGGTACCGCGAATTACTTGGCTCGGATTGGTGGCTTCATTGTTAACGACAAACTGGATACTCGGTTCAGAGATGACGTTACGGCGCGAAATCTCAATCCAATCAACGTACGCGGTAAAGCCGTTGGCCCAGCCCCACCAACTGTGTTCCGGATCGGCCGCGCCGGGAGTCCAGACCGCGCCGGCATAATAACTGTAGCCGGTTTCCGGATGCAGGTTCGGGTTGCCAGAACCTAACTGTTGGACCTGTACGGTCGTGGCAGTCTTCGGATCGGTAACGAATTGAAAGCCGGTTATAGTGCCGGTGAACAGTTCAGGCAGGGAAGGCGCCCGGAAGCTTTCCGAGTAGCTTGCCCGAGAATGGCGAACTTGGGCTTGGCCGCGCTCCCAAAGGTGCTGTAATCGTCGTAGCGCTCTGAAATGTCCAGTTCTAAGGCCCGCCCGCCCGGCCATGACCACTTCTCGCCTAGAAGCGGGATGATGATCTGACCATAGACGCTCTTTACGAAGTCTTTACCGCCCGAATTTTGCGAAGTCCCGGCACCAGTAATATTGTGAATGTTCAGGTTTGGGTCCTGTACCGCGATATAACTTTCCGACCGATACTCGGCACCACCGCCGACGGTGACTGGTCCTGAGCAAAGGTAGAAAAGGTCGCCACCCCCTCGAATCGACCACTGAGTCAGATCCGTGCGCGCCTCGGTATGTTGGCTGTAACGTAGAGCGTTAGTGAACTCGGCGTTCGGATTTGCGTTTGTGTCGATGAAGGGATTATAGAAGGTACCGACAAAACCCGGAAGCGTTCCGGAAAGAGCTTGGTTGAGGCGGCTGTTCAGGGTACCGTTAGATGCGGTTTGGGTGCCGTCGCTCTCGGCGTAAAGAAAGCTCGCATCGACATACCAGTTCTGAGGGAGGCTGATTAAACGAACCCCGGCAAGATTTCGGTACGTGTTAATATCAGCTTCGTTTTTGCGTTGACCAAGCTGAAGTAAGCGGCCTCGCCATTGGAGGTCTTCTCCAAATGGGTTGAAAGGGTTACTGGCCGGAACGGTTACGTTATCCGTTTCGGTGACAGGTAGAGCGGTAAAACTACTGTTCTCTTGGGTTCGTTCGTAGATGAATTCGTCATAGACTTGGACCCACTTATCTGGCTGGAACGTGATCTTGTCGTAGGTCGAAATCCGTTGTTCACGGGGGATCAATTGGACTCCAGGAATGGTCTGATATTTGTTTAATGCTCCATTGATAACAAAGTCACCTGGGGTAACCGTGGGTCCGAGAGTTCCGGGAATCAGTGCAAAAGAGTTACCGGTAGTGAGCCCAAAGAAATTGCCGGCCGGAGTTCGCGAGGACCGCTCATCGGTAAAGATCGAACTAAATTTCGTGTGGTCAACGTTGTTGGAGTACCAGCGGCTAGATGCATCGATCGGACTGGTATCATCGTAATCAAAGGTGACGAGGATGCTCAATTTCGAATCATCGTCCCAAAGCTTGTGCGATACACCAGCGACGAGCTGAACATGATTTTCCACGAAATCGTCTCTTTGGCTGATGCCAAAATGATAGCTAATGTCGGCCCCATTATATTCGTTTTTCAAAATGACATTGACTACGCCGGCAATAGCGTCGGAACCATAAAGCGAACTCGCGCCATCCTTCAGGATTTCGATTCGATCGACTGCCGCAAGGGGGATAGAGTTCAGATCGACAAACGGTTCGAAGCCGTTCTGCGGGAAAGGAAATAAAGTTTGCCGATATCCGTCGATAAGGACGAGTGTCGTGCCGAAGCCCAGGCCATAAAGGTTCACTTCGGAACCGCCTGGTGAGAAGCTGTGAAAGCGCCAACGTTTTGGGGCAACCTTTGCAAGACGTCGGAGACCGTCTGTTCGCCCTGTTTCTGGATGAAGTCTCGGTCTAGGGTGAGAACCGGTTGGGTCCCGTCACCGATGCGAGGAGCTATGTAACCTGTGACAGTGATCTGTTGGAGTTCGCCTCCTCCCAGACCTGGGATGCTAGGGGGAGTCGCTGGCGCAGGTGCCTGAGCGTGTGCACTCGCTCCCAGCACGAGTTCGGCCGCTAGGGCCAAACCAAAGTATTTTAACCTAATCATTTCTCCTTGGTTTCTATGTTCGGCCGCCGGATCTTCTATCTCCGGTCCCGTCCGTTTTCTTAAAAACAGTGCTACGGCGAATTGGTTAAGTTATTGCCGGAAAACTGGCCGACTCTACACCGGGTCCCTTCGCCCAGATTTGCCTTAGCCTTACGCCTTCTAGCTAGTAGACGTTTTTCTGAAAAATATATTCCAGCGTCAAGCTGGAATATTTGAACAAATTTGGGACCTGGTTGTCACCAGGTTGTCTTTTGCAAGAACTCTAAGCGATGGAAGAGGCACTGATGAAGCCGTCGTTCGAACCGCACTTCCGCTGCAAGACGCACATCTACGGCATTAGAACTTCTTCTCAAACTGCATGTAGTAGAAACGGCCCAAGGTGTATTTTGGGTATCCCACCTTGAAACCAGTCGGCAGACCCTCGGAATCTACGAACATGCCGATCCGGAGTTATTTTAAGGGAGCGTCTTGTCGAGCGACAAACTTGGTCCCGGATCGGTAGGGCCGTATCGCCTCAATATACGTTCCAAGGCCGTGGGTGCACACGTAGGAAGGATGGAGATACTGCGTAGTCGCAATGTAATCCATCCCCGAAATATCCTGGTAGCTGAAGCCGATCTCCATGCTCAATCCAGTCGGAACGTAGCGAACCAACTCTGGCGGGAAAGCCGGAGGGTTCGCCGTGCGAACCGCATCTTCTGCAGCATACGCGAAAATCGCATTCGAGGTATTACCCAGAACTTTCTCCACCCAAAACCGCCCGGATGGACTCACGGCACAGCGAAGCGTGACAGCCCCCCGGCTGTAATCAATAGCATCCCCAAATTTCCAAAACGCTTGGAGCAAAGCGTCATCAAGGGCTCTATGCAATTTTTCAACATAGTTAGTGAACGCTAAGCTCAAATCGTTATCCGAAGAGCCAACCTCTGATTTGCTGGGAAGAATCGCCTTATTGTCTGTGGCAGTTTGCACGGCGCCCATAGCTGACGCGAGGTTTAGGGCAACACACAACGTCGACACCAATAGTGCTCGCCAAACCGTCGAGCATCGCGACATAGAAAAAGTTTAGGTTCAAGGTTCGGCGCTGTCAATTTACCTCTTCCAAAGAAGTCTCGAAGCAAAGGATTCCTTAATTGGACCGAGGGCGGGCGCTCTCCAAGGTCGATATTGTTCGATGATAAGATTGTTGCTCAACTCAGAATTCCACTCGTCGGGCTTGAACGAAGGTCGTCTTCCGGAGAGATCCTCGATCTCGCCCAGAAGCAACACAAAGAGAGCGGCAAAAAAGAAAAACGCGGGATCACGATGATCCCGCGTTTGTTCCCGTTGCGATTGAACTAGAATTGAGCGACTTAGAACTTCTTCTCGAAACTCATGTAGTAGAAACGACCCAAAGCGTTTGTATTTTCGGTATCAAACCCTTGAAACCAGTCGGCAGAGAGCGGCGGCGCCGCATTAAAGAGGTTGTTGATACCGAAGGTTAAGGTCGTGTTAGCCAGCAACGCGCGCCAACCCCAGTTCGATCCCTCCGGCTTCGGAGCGACAGCTTTCTCTCCAATGATTCTCTTACCCTCTTTGTCGTAGCCAGGCTTCGGTGTTTCCGGTACGACTTCGGCCTGAGCTCCGAATTTGTAGGAGACCTGCCAGTCGAGCGTCGTCCAGCTCCCTATCTCGTGGACGCGACCACCCGGATCGAGCGTAGCCAATGCGTTAGTTCCAAAGTTATTATCGTTAATGTCATGCTCGGAGTCCCAATAGTTAACCGTCAATCCGGTCCGGAAGGTGTCCAATCCGAAAACCGTCTTAGAGTAAAAAATGCTCCCGACCGCCTTGAAATCAGGCGTTTGATAGAGGGAAGTAGTATCCACCACTTCGAAGGCCGGGGCATTACCATTGGCCCTGGGAATGACCTCTTTTTCGGAGCTATGCTGGTAATAGGTGGCGTTGTATTCGATATCGAGCTTACCCCAACAGTATTCCTTGGTGACGTAAGTGCCGCCGAAATCGAAACCGTCGGTGGTAGACCGGCCGAGGTTTTGGAATTCCGCGTTAATTATAGCAACATTACCCTGGTTATTGCGTATGACTGAACCGGCGGGGGCGAATGGGCCAAGGTCGACAATGGTCTGCGGCGTGAGTTGGCCGATCAAGTTACGGATATGGATCTGGAACCAATCAATGTAGGCGGTGAAACCGTTCGCCCAACCCCACCAACTGTGCTCGGGATCGCTGGCGCCGGGGGTCCAGACTGCGCCGGCGAAATAACTATAGGAATTCTCCGGTTTCAGGCGCGCGTTACCGCCCGTGAAGGTGAGTACCGTTTCAGAGAGACCACCTTTTTGCGGGTCGGCAATCGTAGTTTGGGCATTGATGGTGGCGCCAAACAGTTCGGCCAGGGAAGGAGCGGAGAATCCTTCATCGTAGCTGGCGCGTAGGGTGAGGTCATTAAACGGCTTATAGGAAAGCGCGAATTTGGGCTTCGCCGCGCTGCCGAAGGTGCTGTAGTCATCGTAGCGCTCCTGAACACTGAGTTGGAGTGATCGAGCCCCCGGCCAGGACCATTTGTCGCCCAGCAGAGGAACTTCTAGATCGACAAAGCCGCTGTGTATCCACCGCCGCGCATTCGTTAGCTGACCCGACGAGAAATCGTTGGAAGTAATGTTCCCAATCTTGCTGTTGAAATCCTGGTTTTGGATGAATTCTTCGCTGCGGTACTCGAGGCCACCAGCGACCGTGACCGGTCCAGAGCAGAGATTGATCAGTGTACCACCAGCACTGATATGCCAGGTGAGTACGCTGGTACGAACGTCTTCCCACTGGATCGTACGGAGCGCATTGTAAAACTGCTGATTGAAATTCCCGGCAAACCGTTGGTCGATGAATGGATTGAAGAATTGGCCGATGTGACCCGGCAATTCTCCGGCCAATGCCGCACTCAGTCGGTCTCTTTGAATGGCGTTATAGACATATTGGGTGCCGTCGCTCTCCCCGTACTGGAAGTTAGCGTCAATCACCCAATCGTACGGCAATTGGAGAGTTGCGCCGACCACGTTGCGAATTGTACGGATAGTGACATCCGAATTCCACGCACCAAACTCCGGCAAGTACATCCCTGGAAAGTCAATAGTTACAGCTTCGCCGGTCCGATTGAAAGGATTGGTGGTAGGGATAATCATTGGTGACTGAAAACCCTTCGTGCCTGGAGGCACGATGTCACCGGCGCTGAACCCTTGGTTCGGTGTTTCAGCAGTTTCTTCGTTTCGCTGAACGATCAACTGATCGTAGATCTTCAGATTCTGGGTTACATCGTAATTTAATTTTACCATGCCACCATAACGGGTCTCGCGCGGCGAAATCTCCCAGTAATTTGGCGAAAAGTTCAGGTTCGGTGCTACACCGGAATTGGCCGCTGTGAGGAAGCCGTTATTCGGTCTGGTCCCTGGAAACACGGTGTAAGTGTTTCCGGTCGTATTGCCAATGAAAGAGCCGGCGGTCGAAAAAAGAAACGGAATCGCCGGGTAGTTAGGACTTATCCTTGAGTGGTCGGGATTGGCAGAGTAGGGCCGATCCGCGGCTAGAATTGGGCCCTGCTCGTAGTAATCGAAACTCACTAGAATGCTGAGCTTACTGGTGTCACTGAATTTGTGGCTAACACCGCCCACCAAGGAGCCATGGTAGGTTTCGGCGTCGCCATGCTCGCTGATACCCCAATAATTGTAAATATCGGCGCCGTTGTACTCGTCTTTCGTGATGATATTCACCACACCGGCGATGGCGTCGGACCCGTAGACAGCACTGCCGCCATCGTTCAGGATCTCAATGCGATCGATCGACGCCAGCGGAATTGAGTTAATGTCAACAAAACTGATCACGGCGCTAGTTGAAACCTGCGGGAACGGGAAGGCGGGCATCCGCTTACCGTCGACCAAAACCAGGCTAAAGTTTGGTCCCAAGCCGTGGAGACTGATCGAGGACGATCCCGGAGAAAAACTGTTACCGCTAGTGGTAACCGGCGAAAAATTGCCTTCCGTTGAGGGCAAACGCTGCAGAACATCGGTAACTGTTTGGTCGGCTTGCTTGGTAATAAAATCCTGATCCAAAGTCGTAACCGGCTGAGGACCTTCTCCGACTCGCGGAAGGATGTAGCCGGTCACAGTGATTTGCTGCAGTTGTCCACCCTGCTCGTTTACGCCGGTGGGATTTGCAGCTGGCTGTGAGTACGCCTGTCCGTACGCACTTACTCCCAGCGTCACGGCTAATGCCAGTTCGGCCGCGAGGGCCAAACAGAAGTATTTAAATCTAATCATTTCTCCTTGGTTTCTTAGGGCAGACTGGATTCTCTCTCCGATCCCTCCCGTTTTTAAAAGTGCGCTCGGGCGTTGGGATAAAGCCCACCCAGGCCGGAAACTGCCCGACTGAACAGTCGCTGGGATTTCGCCCAGACCCCCTCTTTTGCCTAACGCCTTTAAGCTAATGGACGTTTTTGAGAAAAAATCGTCACAGGTCAAGAAAAAGACGGAAGTTTTTGAACAATTCAGATATCCGGGTGTCACGGAGGCGAATTCGGATGAGAGAACCGCGGCTTTTAGCGCTCAAACTGCCCAAGCTCGGGACGTTTGTGGCGCCACCAGTAAATCAAAAAAAGCTGGAAGCGAGCGAATGGCTCCCTCGCTTCACTCGGATCCAGTTTTGGCTCAGATTAGAACTTCTTTTCTAACGAAACGTAGAAGAAACGCCTGATCGGGTTAGCATCGCCAGTTTCGTAGCCCTGGTACCAGTCGGCGGCAAATGGTGGGACAGCATCGAAGACGTTCTCGATACCGAAGGTAAACGTGGTGTTGGCCAGCAGTGTGCGCCATCCCCAGGAAGAACCCTCGGCTTTCGGCGCGATCGCTTTTTCTCCAACGACCCTCTTACCCTCCTTGTCATAGCCAGGCTTGGGCGTCTCGGGAGTAACTGCTGCTGGTGCACCGAATTGATAGGAGATCTGCCAGTCGAATGTGGTCCAACTGCCGATGAGATGAACATAGTTCGTACCGGGTACGTCGGAACTGAAGTTCGCCATGGTGCCCTTGAAGTTGTCATTAATATCATGTTGCGAGTCGACGTAGTGGAGGGTCACGCCCGTACGGAAGGTATCGCTTCCGAACAGCGTTTTGGAATAGAAAAGGCTGGCCAGCGCCTTGAAATCGGGCACCATAAAAGAGTCCTCCTCATCCCATAGAGTGAAATGCGGCGTACCGTCAGGATTTGCGCCAACCAACTGCTTGAAAGTGAAGTTATAGATGTAGTTAGCGTCGAACTCGAGGTCGAGCTTACCCCAGGGGTACTCCTTGGTGACGTAAGTAAATCCGAATTCAACGCCATCAGTGAGACGCCCGCCGATGTTTTCATAACTAGTGTTGACCTGGGTAATCTGCCCGGCGGGATTTCGAATGACCGCGCCGGGAAAACTGGCCTCAAGATCAACGATTTCTTGGGCGGTAAGGTTCCCGATCAGATTGCGCTGGGTAATTTCGTACCAGTTCACATAGGCGGAAAAACCGTTGGCCCAACCCCACCAGCTATGATCCGGGTCGGCCGAACCGGGGCTCCAGACCGCGCCGACATAGTAGCTATAGGCCGTTTCGGGTTTGAGATGAGGGTTCCCACTAACGAAATTTACGATCGGAACACCGGTGTTGCCGGTCTTAGGATCGTTGACCGTCGCTTCTGCCGGGATCGGAGTACCGAAAAGATCGGCCAGCGAAGGTGCAGAGAAACCTTCGGAATAGGTTGCGCGAAAGGTCAGATCATTAAATGGCTTATAGCGAATTGCGATCTTTGGTTTCGCGGCACTGCCGAAATCGGAATATTGGTCATACCGCTCGGACAAGGCCAGGTCGAGGTTCCTTAAGCCAGGCCAGGACCATTTTTCGCCGAGGATCGGGATATCCAATTCTCCGAATGCGCTATAGATATAGCGGCGCCCACTCGGCAGCTTACCGGGATCTTGGAAATCGGCCGCGTTGTTAATTTCTTCGGTATGGTCATTCGACTGAACCATTTCTTCACTCCGGTACTCGAGTCCGCCGGCCACAGTGAGAGGACCACTGCACAAATCGATCAGTGTACCACCGGCATGGATATTCCAGGTTAGGATGTCGGTCCGGTTGTCCAGTGAGTAAATCGTGCGCAGAGCATCGTAAAAGGCTCGGTTCGGATCACCGGCCACGGATTCATCCACAAAGGGATTAAAGAATTGGCCAACGTGTCCGGCCAGCGTGCCGTTGAGCGCCGCTTGAAGAGTGCTGGTAGTAAAGTTGTTGTTAATAATCTGGCTGCCATCGCTTTCGCCATACAAGAAGCTGGCGTCAACCACCCAACCGTGGGGAAGTTGCAGGGTCGCCCCAGTTACATTACGAACCGTCCGGATAATCGTATCGGTACGAAACGGCCCAAACTCCGGTAAACTTTGGTTAAAGCCTCCGGTGGTGAGCGGTATCCCAAACGGGTTAAAAGGATTATTGGCCGGAATCGTCAGATTGACGTAAATCCCTTGGTTCTGAAATGAGCTCAGTTCCTCGTTGCGTTGAACGATAAGGTAATCGTACAACTTCAGGTAATCGGTCACGTCAAAGTTAACCTTTACCAGACCACCATATCGGCTTTCGCGGGCAAGGAGTTGTTGATATAACAGATTGAAATCGCTGTTAGAAGCGCCGTTTATGATGAAATCGGAAGCCGTAGCAATACCTCTGGTTCCTGGTATCAGCGTATATTGGTTGCCGGCCGCATCAAAAAAGGAACCGGCATTCGGGACAACATTCGGTTGGTCTGGATAATTTGGGCTAAGGTGGCTATGCTGCTGGTTCGCAAAGCCCCGGTCCTCCGACATAATCGGGCTCGACTCATAGTAGTCGAATGCAACCAGGATGCTGAGCTTAGAGGTGTCATTAAACTTCTTCGACACGCCCGCAACTAGTGATCCGTGATAAGTCTCGTCGTCGCCTCTTTGGCTGATGCCGTAGTAATTGGTAATATCAACCCCGTTGTACTCGTCTTTAAGAATAACGTTGACCACGCCGGCGATGGCGTCGGTTCCATAGGTTGCGCTACCGCCATCGTTGAGCACTTCAATTCGATCCACCGCAGCCAGCGGGATGGTGTTGAGGTCGACAAAGCTGATAACGCTGCTGGTGGAGATTTGGTTGAACGGAGCGGCTGGCATTCGTCGGCCATCAACCAGAACCAGCGTGTCGTTAGGAGGCAACCCTTTAAGGCCGACTGATGCCGCCCCGGGAGAAAATCCGAACCCGGTGGTAGTATTGGGGGCGAAATTACCGATTGCCGAAGGCAGATTCTGGATGACGTCGGTTACAGTTTGGTTGCCAGTCTTCTCAATATAGTTGCGATCGTAGCTGACCACCGGCTGTGGTCCGTCGCCCACGCGCGGGATAATGTAACCCGTGACCGTGATTTGCTGCAGCGGGCTTCCTTGCTCATTCGCGCTCGTTGGGTTTGGACCTGGAGCGGGTGCCGGCGCTTGCGCGTGAGCACGTGCAGCGAACGCGAGGTAAGTTATGACTCCGGCGGCGAACGCCACCCAGGAACGTTGCGATCTTATCATGTGACTCCTTGATTGCTTCGGGTGTTCTCAACCCAGCGCCCCAAAGCGGGTAAAACTCTTTTCGGTTAAGGGGGTTGAGGCTGGCTGGCGCTGAGAGGAAGCACGGCTCGTGCCATTCCCCAGTTTGAGCGCCTACTCCCCTTTTGAAGTGCCAGTGATAGCAGTCCGTGTGAAAAATTAGTCATGGGTTGATTACATGTTGAAACTTTTTCAACAGCTGAGTTAACCCATAACCGGAGAAAGAACCTCACGCCAAGACCTGCCCGCAACACTTCGTGTAACGATGTGGGCGGGGCTTTGCGTAGCGATGCCGGCGCCAAGCCGTAAAAGATAGGCCGAAACTTCCCGAGCCAACCTTGAACACGCTATTCCGATCTCGCGGTCTAGCAGGGACCGGGGCGCAGGTGCCCTTCGCGCGACGTTTTTTCACCGTTAAGTTCTGCAACTCCGTTCTTTGATTCAGCCGGTTTGTCCGGCAGCGCCCTAGTCCACAACCAATGCACAAATATTGCCGCAAAAAATAACTCAAACGGTTGGGTAGCAGCGTATGGAATTCGTGGGGTGGTGTTCACCGGCTGGGTCCAGGCCAGCGGCACCATTTGCAATCCGTAGAAAAGCAGGAGCCAGAGGTAGGGCGCTCGTCTCTGCCGCCAAGCGAACCAGATTCCGGCCAACGCAGCGAAATAAAGGAGAGGCAAGCGCTCCCGATCGATCGGTATGGCAAAGAAAACCTTCGAGCACCCCAGCAAGAATCGGCCGGCAGCGTCAAGCACTGAATGGGAAGCGAAATAGTCGCTGGCCGTCAGCGTTCGGGGACTATCCAAGCGCTCCGTAGTAAAAGGGGCTCCCGAAATAGTGCAAACGCGAGAGCCAGCTCGGCGCAGTGGTAGCAATCAAGACGAGCGCGGCTAGCAGGTAGTGCCACCAGGAAACGGTGTGACGCCTGTCCGACTTCGCCCCGTCGTCGGAAACTCCAGGAGCATCCTCCTTCGCTAAAGCTTCGGAGGACACGTCGGCGTGTCCGATTTCGCCGCGTCGTCGGAAACTCCGGATACTTCCTCCTTGGCTAAAGCTTCGGAGGACAGGTCGGCGTCCCGGCGCGACGACGTGGTGCTCGGATCTGAAGAAATACTGGCTTAGTGCAAAACAGAGGAGAACCGCGAACGCAGAGATCGCCAGGAACAATCCATTTACCCGGTCGAGATAGTCCAGACCGATAGCAAAGGAGAGCAGCGAAAGGTAGATCCAATGGCGAGTCGCGATGTGACGGAGAAAACAGGCGATTATGCAGATCAGCAGAAAGAGATGTAACGGTTCCGTGTTTAAGCCACGCACCGATTGGTCGTAAACGAACGGGTTGAGGACGAAAAGGATTGAGATGATCGCAGCAGTAGCCGAATCGCGCCGCCAGAAGGCTCGAAGGATGAGAAATAAAGCAATCGCAGCGGCAGCGGTCACGCCTACGTTAATCATCCTGATGGCAAACAGATTGTCGTTTGTTGCTTTCATTACACCGGCCACCACCAGGGGAAAGAGCGGCTGGCGATAAGGCCAGCCCTTCTCGTAGGACATCGAAAAATCGCCGGACGCGAATGCTTCCGCGACCACGTAATAATGCATGGCGTCCTTGGTGAAATAGGTCCGCCAATCGGAGCCCTGGTTTAGATCCCGATCGATCTCACGAATGGATGCTAACAGGTAAAGACCGATCGCGAAGAGGAGGACGCAAAAACAAACCTTTCCCGCCTTTGATTGTGGATTCGCGCTAGACATCAGCAGCGCGCCATTAGCATCGAAAACGAGGGCACGCGAGGGTCAAAATAAATGGCCACAAAGAACGCAAAGACCACAAAGAGATCGCAACGAAGGTCCCGCGGTAATCGACTTCTCCGCCACCTCCAGTCTGGCGCAGACCCGCGCAAGTTAATACGATCTACGATTCAGATTTTTGCTTCGGAGAGAAGTAGACCGCATTTCCAAGCTGCAAAGTCGCCAAGAACCAACCGCGATTGGACGCTAATCGACACGAATTACTGGATCTAATTCGCGTTAATTGGTGGCCAGGCATGGTTATTTGCGGACTTTGGTTTGATCCGCTCGGCCCGTAAAGTTGCGGGCCAAAGCGTTTTTCACGGCGCCGGAGTCGAGAGATCGCCATTTACTTCGTGCTTTACGATCCGCACATCGATGATGTTCGGAGTTAACGGTGGAATTTTTGCGCCGGTTAGGAGGGCTTGGTCCGGTACTATGCGTAGGCCGGTACTCCACTGAGTCGTGGGCGTGGCAGGCGGTGAAGGATTCTTCCCTAACGCAACGACACCGCCGGTCAATATGACGTTCGTAGAGGTGACGACTTTCGCGGGATCACTAAGCCCTGAGATAATAACTGCATGGATACTACTGCGCGTCACGGGCGCAGGAGTTGGAGGTCCAATGGGTGGTGGAGTTACAACGGGCGGATTGTCGCCACCGGATACAAAAGATTGACCCGAAGCCGAGTTCCACTCCTGAGCAGGGAACCCCGCTTCGGCCTCTAAAGGTCTACTGTAAAAGATTTGTTCTTCGATAATTAGTTTCTGGTCGGACGGGTTCGAGAATTGGAAGCTGCCCGTCGCTAAGACGTACGGTTTAAAGAGATATGGCTGAGATACAGACGTCGTGTGCCCGCCGAAGCCACCTGGTATCGAGTCCGGGATGATGGGATAGGAATAAAGAAAACCGTCGTTTGAGTTCTTGATAACGATGACGACGAAGCCTCCTTGGTCGAGACCGCCCCCCGGTTTGTGTATGCCGTCGTATTGGGCGTACAGCTGATAGTTTACGACGGTCGGACCGGCCTTGCTGAAAATAGGTATGGATGGACTTTTATAACCGATGAAGTTTATCGGAGCGCCCGCTTTCGCTTGAAAAATGCTAGCCAGTACCGAGACGAGGAAAAGAAGGATCCTTACGATATCGATCTTCATTTGAGCAGGGAGTATGTTACATGTTGAATCTTTGTTTTAATATTAAAGTAAAGAAACAAAAGCGAGAGAGCATAACGGCTCCCTCGCTTCGATTTTTTTACAACCGTTAACCTAGATTAAAACTTCTTTTCCGCTGATATATAGAAGAAGCGACCGCTCGGATCGGCATTATTAAAGTCGTAGCCGTTTCCGCTATTCTGGTCGATCGACAGCGGCGGATGGGCGTCGAAGATATTCTTGATACCGAAGGTGAGGGTGGTGTTAGCCAGTAAACTACGCCAACCCCAACGCTGGCCTTCAGGCTTGGGCGCGATCGCTTTTTCGCCGACCAGTCGTTTGCCCTCTTTATCGTAGCCCGGCTTTGGCGTTTCGGGTGTGACCAACGCAGGAGCACCAAAAAGGTAG
>WNFM01324910.1_pt2 | contig 16052 bp, 14 predicted proteins | sample 5400271 | NCBI WGS metagenome assembly WNFM01 (sample SAMN13153352, study PRJNA577476) | soil metagenome | isolation source: 60 cm saprolite on Douglas fir-dominated hillslope | place: USA:California | collected 2013-09-17
AGCCGCATCAGGGAGCATCTGCATCTCGACGTCATGACCGTCACCGGCCAGAGCCTCGGCGACAACATCGCGCGCGCCGAAGTTTATAACGACGACGTCATCCGTACGGTCAAGGATCCGATCTATGCCGAGGGCGCGCTTGCCGTGCTCAAGGGCAACCTCGCGCCTGACGGCTGCGTGATCAAGCCGAGCGCTTGCGCGCCGCGCTTTCTCAAGCATACCGGGCCGGCGCTGGTGTTCGACGACTATCCCTCGATGAAGAAGGCGGTCGACGATCCCGACCTGGATGTCACTGAGGATCACGTCATGATCCTGCGCAATGCCGGTCCGCAGGGCGGCCCCGGCATGCCGGAATGGGGCATGCTGCCGATCCCGACCAAACTGGTGAAGCAGGGCGTGCGCGACATGGTGCGGCTGTCGGATGCGCGCATGAGCGGCACCAGCTACGGCGCCTGCATCCTGCACGTCTCGCCGGAAGCCTATATCGGCGGGCCGTTAGCCTTGGTGAAGAATGGCGACCGCATCACGCTCGACGTCAACGCGCGCACCATCAATCTCGATGTATCCGAAGCGGAGTTGGCAAAACGCCGTGCCGAATGGAAGCCGCCGGAGCGCCGCTACGAACGCGGCTACGGCTGGATGTTCACCAAACATATCAAGCAGGCCAACGAAGGCTGCGACTTCGATTTCCTCGAAACGGGGTTTGGTGCTCCGGTGGATGAGCCGTCGATTTACTAGTTTCAACTGTCATTCCGGGGCGATGCGGCGCATCGCCCCGGAATGACGAACATAAAAACGACCACAGGGAGGATCCAAGATGAGCTTTACCCGACGTAATCTGCTCGCAGGGGCCGGTGCCGCTGCCGCCTCGACGCTGCTGTCCCGCACCGCCTTCGCGCAATCATTCCCGTTCTCGCCAAACCAGCGCTATCCCGATCCGGCCGTACAGATCCTCGATCCATCCTTCGCGAAATACCGGATCTATTCCTCAACGGTCGAACAGGTCTCGTCCGGGATGCGCTGGGCCGAGGGGCCGGCGTACTTTCCGGAGGGCGGCTATCTGCTGTTCTCTGATATTCCCAACAACCGGATCATGAAGTTCGACGAGAAGACCAACCAGACCACCGTGTTCCGCGCCAACGCCAATTATGCCAACGGCAACGCGCGCGACCGCCAGGGGCGGCTCGTCACCTGCGAGCATTCGGTCACTCGCCGCATCACCCGCACCGAGAAGGACGGCAAGATCACGGTGCTGGCCGACAAGTTCGAAGGCAAGCGGCTGAATGCGCCGAACGACATCGTGGTCAAGTCCGATGACTCGATCTGGTTCACCGATCCCTTGTTCGGCATCAATGGCGAATGGGAGGGCAAGAAGGAAAAGCCCGAGCAGGCCACCACCAACGTCTACCGCATCGCCAAGGACGGCAAGATCACCGCCGTCATCACCGACCTCGTCAATCCCAACGGGATTGCGTTTTCGCCCGACGAAAAGAAGCTTTATGTCGTTGAGGCCAGGGGCACACCCAACCGCAGCATCTGGGGTTACGATGTCAACGCCGACGGAACGCTGGGCGCCAAGACCAAAGTCATCGATGCTGCCGATCAGGGCGCGCTGGATGGCTTCCGGGTCGATCGCGATGGCAATCTGTGGTGCGGTTATGGCAGCAACGGTGTGCTGCAATCCGAACCATCAGATGTCGGCGGCCGAAAGGTGTTCCAGCTCAAGGGCAAGTCGGAAGACCTCGACGGTGTGATGGTGTTCAGTCCCGCCGGCAAGCCGCTGGCTCATATTCGCCTGCCGGAGCGCTGCGCCAATCTCACCTTTGGCGGTCCGAAGAACAACCGCCTCTACATGACGAGTTGCCACTCGGTCTACGCGCTCTACGTGGAATCCCACGGCGCGGTTTGATGCAACTGTCGTTCCGGGGCGCGCGAAGCGCGAACCCGGAACCTCGAGATTCCGGGTTCGATGCTGCAATTGCGCACCTGAGGTCTGGTCCTTCGGACCATCCCGGAATGACGGAGCGAAAGGACAAAGCAAAATGACTAAACTGAGCGACGCCACCCGCAACAAACTGAAGACCGTCTCCACCGCCACCGTTGCCACCGCTCTGTTCAAGCGCGGCTTTCGCATCCAGATGATCCAGGATGTGCATCCGCTCGGCCCCGATCAGCCGGTGCTGGTCGGCGAAGCCTTTACGCTGCGCTACATGCCGGCGCGCGAGGACCTCAACAAGATCGACGTGTTTCGCGACCGCGCCCATCCGCAGCGCAAGGCGATCGAGGATTGCCCTGAAGGAGCCGTGCTCGTCATGGACAGCCGCAAGGATGCCCGCGCTGCATCGGCCGGCGCCATTTTGGTCACGCGCCTGATGCAGCGCGGCTGCGCCGGTGTCATCACCGACGGCGGCTTCCGTGACTCGGCTGAGATCGCCAAACTCGGCTTCCCCGCCTATCACCACCGCCCGAGCGCGCCGACCAACCTCACGCTGCATCAGGCGATCGAGATCAACGTGCCGATCGGCTGCGGCGACGCGCCGGTATTTCCCGGCGACGTCATCCTCGGTGATAGCGACGGTGCGATCGTGATTCCCGCGCACATCGCCGACGAGATCGCGGACGAGGCCGTCGAGATGACTGCGTTCGAGGATTTCGTCACCGAGGAAGTAGGCCGAGGCCGCTCGATCCTCGGCCTCTATCCCGCCACCGACGAGCAGACGCCCAAGGATTTTGCGGCGTGGCGGAAGAAGAACGGAAGGTAGGCTCCGTCAAGCCCGGGCCCTCTTAACCTCGCCCCGCTTGCGGGGAGAGGTCGGCGCGCCTCGGCGATGCGAAGCATCGTCCGGTGCGCGACGGGTGAGGGGGTACAGGTCTATCGATTAACGACGGCGTTTGCCGAGAGAGCCCCTCACCCCAACCCTCTCCCCGCAAGCGCGGGGCGAGGGAGCAGAGGCAGCGGCACTCGCTCGCTCCCTCTCCGCAGCAGCGTCAAACTTCACTCTTCTCCGCCATCCCCACCGCCCACAGCGCGAACGCATAGACGATCGCGACTTCGTCGAGCCGGTTGAACCGCCCTGACGCGCCGCCGTGGCCGGCGCCCATGTTGGTGCGCAACAGCACCGGGCCGCCGCCGGTCATGGTAACGCGCAGCCGGGCGATCCATTTCGCCGGCTCCCAATAGGTGACGCGCGGATCGGTCAGGCCCCCCATTGCGAGAATCGCCGGATAGTCCTTTGCCGCGACATTGTCGTAAGGCGAGTAGGACAGGATGGTACGGAAATCCTTCTCGCTCTCGATCGGGTTGCCCCATTCCGGCCATTCCGGCGGCGTCAGCGGCAGGGTGTCGTCGAGCATGGTGTTGAGCACGTCGACGAACGGCACTTCGGCAACGATGCCGGCGAACAATTCGCTCGCGCGGTTGGCGACCGCGCCCATCAGCATGCCGCCGGCGCTGCCGCCATGGCCGACGATGCGTTTTGCATTGGTGTATTTCGCCTCGATCAGCGCGTGGCCGGCAGCCGCGAAATCGTCGAACGAGTTCGTCTTCTTCTCGCGCTTGCCGTCGAGATACCAGCCCCAGCCCTTGTCGGCACCGCCGCGGATATGCGCGATCGCGTAGACGAAGCCACGATCCACCAGCGACAGGCGGTTGGCGGAAAACGAAGCCGGCATCGCCATGCCGTAAGAACCATAACCATAGAGCAGCAGCGGCGCGCGGCCGTCGCGCACGAGATCCTTGCGGTGCAGGATCGAGACCGGCACCTGCGCGCCGTCATGCGCCGTCGCCATGATGCGGGTGGTGATGTAATCGGCCGGATTATGGCCGGACGGAATCTCCTGTCGCTTGCGCAATACCCGCGTTCGCTTGGCCATGTCGTAGTCATAGACTTCCGACGGTGTCGTCATCGACGAATAGGAAAACCGCAAATTAGTAGTCTCGAACTCGTAGCCGCCCATGGTGTCGAGCGAGTAGGCCGCCTCGTCGAAGGCGATGGCGTGTTCTTCGCCGCTCGCGAGATCGCGGATGATGATCGCAGGCAGCGCATTGGCGCGCTCCAGCCGCACCATGTGATTGGCATAGAGCTCGACGTCGAGCACGTAGACGCCTTCGCGGTAGGGAATCAGGTCGCGCCAGTTGGCCCGCTCCGGCGACGCCAGCGGCGCGGTGACCACCTTGAAGTCGATGGCGCCGTCCGCATTGGTGAGAATGAACAGTTCGTCGCCGCGATCGGCGATCGAATACTGCACGCCTTCCTCGCGCGCCGCGACCAGCCGCGGCGGCGTCTCGGGCTGCGCGAGATCGATCAGCCGCTGCTCCGACGTCTCGTGGTCGCCGCCGGCAATCACGCAGAACCGCCCGCTTGAACTCTCGTGCAGATGGGTGAACCAGCCGGAATCGGTTTCTTCATGCACCAGCGTATCGTCGGCCTGCGTTGTGCCGAGGCGATGACGCCAGACCTGCATCGGGCGGTGGTTGTCGTCGAGCTTGACGTAGAAGAAGCTGCCGCCGTCGATGCTCCAGACCACGCCGCCGTCGGTCTCCTCGACCAGATCGGCGCGGTCGGTGCTGCCGGCCCAGTCGCGGACCCGGATCGAGAAATATTCCGAGCCCTTGGTGTCGGCGCTCCAGGCGTGCAGCTTGTGGTCGGGCGAATGCCGGCTGCCGCCGAACTTGAAATAATCGTGGCTGGCCGCAAGCGCGTCGCCATCGAGCACGATAGTGGCGTCGCCGCCATCGCGCGGCATGCGCGCGAAAATCTCGTGTTGCCCGCCCTCGCGAAACTTGCGGAAATAGGCGAACGGGCCGTCCGGGGAGGGCACGCTGGAATCGTCTTCCTTGATCCGCCCGCGCATTTCCGCGACCAGCTTCTTCTGCAACGGTGACGTGTGGCCGAGCAGGCTTTCGGTGTAGTCGTTCTCCGCTTCCAGATAGGTGCGGATGTCGGCGTCGAGGATCGAGGGATCGCGCAGCACCTCCTGCCACTTCTCGTCCTTGAGCCACGCGTAATCGTCCGTCACGGCAATGCCGTGGGTGGTGAACGCATGCGGGCGGCGCGGCGCGGAGGGTGCGGAGAGGGGAGGCTTTTTGGTTGCTGCTTGTGTCACTCAATCCTCGTTGTTTTGCCGAAGGTTGTCATTGCCGGGCTTGACCCGGCAATCCATCAATCCATAGAAAAGCTCTCTTTAGATGGATGCGCGGGTCAAGCCCGCGCATGACGAGAACCTTTATATCGGGTCGAAAGCGCGGATTGCCACACCCGGGCGCGCGGGGTTGTTGCCTGCCGCGTTGTATGGTTAGGCTTTTCGGCCCCGCCGGGAAAGCCTGATGCTCTTCAATTCCTACCCGTTAATTTTTTTGTTCCTGCCGGTGGTGCTGGCGGGTTATTTCGCGCTTGGCCGCGGCAGCAATCTGGCCCCGGTCGTGTGGCTGGCGCTGGCCTCGCTGGCGTTCTATTCCCTCGGTAACTGGCAATATGTTCCGTTGTTGGTGGCCTCGATCGCGTTCAATTACGGCGTCGGCTATCTCTTGATTGCGAGGGATCTGCGCCCCAAGGTGCGGTTCGTGGTGCTCACGGCCGGCGTCGCCGGCGATCTGCTCGTGCTCGGTATCTTCAAATATGCCGGCTTTCTCGCCGCCAATTTCAACGCGGTGTTTTCGACCGGTTTTATCGTCCACATCCTGCTGCCGGTCGGCATTTCCTTCTATACGTTCACGCAGATCGCGTTTCTGGTCGACGCGTACCGGAGGCAGGTCGCGCGCTACGCGCTGCCGCATTACGCGCTGTTCGTCACGTACTTCCCGCATTTGATCGCGGGGCCGATCCTGCATCACAGGGATATGATCCCGCAGTTCGAGCGTGTGGAAGCCAAACGGCCGGATCCACATCTCATTCTGTGCGGCCTGATCATCTTCGCGATCGGCCTGTTCAAGAAGACATGTTTGGCCGACGCCATTCAGCCGCTGGTGGGGCCGGTGTTCGGACCGGGATCGCCGACCTTCGATCAGGCCTGGATCGGCGCGCTGGCCTATACGTTCCAGCTCTATTTCGATTTCTCCGGCTATTCCGACATGGCGATCGGAATCTCCCTGATCTTCGGCATCTTCCTGCCGCTGAATTTCAACTCGCCTTACAAGGCCACCTCGATCATCGATTTCTGGCGGCGCTGGCACATGACGCTGTCGCAATTCCTGCGCGACTATCTCTACATCCCGCTCGGCGGCAACCGGCGCGGTCCGGTGTGGCGCTATGTCAATCTTGTCATCACGATGCTGCTCGGCGGCCTCTGGCATGGCGCGGCCTGGACATTTGTGGTTTGGGGCGCGTTGCACGGCGCCTATCTCTGCATCAATCACGCCTGGAACCGGTTTGGTCCGGAGCTTGCGCCCCGGCTGCGGCCGGCCGCGACGTTCGCCGGAGCCGCGTTGACGTTTCTCGCTGTCGTCGTCGCCTGGGTATTCTTCCGTGCCGATGATATCGATTCGGCACTCTACGTGCTGGTGCGGATGGCCGATCCGACGAGGCTCGCTCTCGGCCGCATTGAAATCGCCAATCTGGCTTTCATCGCCGGCTACGCCGCGCTGGCGTGGCTCACGCCCAACACCCAGCAAATCATGGGCTACGATCACCAGAGCCGGAAAGTCGGCGAGGGGTTCGGCGCGGCGCGCATCCATCCGCTGTTCCTCTATGTCACATCAGCGGTGCTGGCGTTCGGGATTCTGGGAATCCAGCAACACAGCGAATTCATCTATTTCAGGTTCTGATGAATCTTGTGCTCAAAAACCTGCTGAAGTTCCTGTGCGCGAGCGCGTTCATCCTGCTGATGGCGGCGGCGCTCAACTTCGTCGTCGATCCCCTGCAGTTGTTCCGCCCGTCGCGGCTGTTTCCGGCGATGTACTCGGCGGATACACGGATGCAGGATGCCGGCCTGATCCAAAGCCAGCCATTCGACACCGCCCTCATGGGCACCTCGCTCGCCATTCATTTCCGTCAGCGCGATATCGATCGCATCCTGGGCTGCCGTTCGCTGAAATTGTCGATGACGGGATCGAGCTCGCGCGAGCAGAGTTTTGTGCTTGATGCGGCGATGGCGCGCGGTCCGAAGCGCGTGGTCTGGCAACTCGACGACTGGATCTTTCGCGATACGCCGGAAATCGATTCCGACATCTTTCTTCCCTCCGGCCTCTATCGCCGCAGTGCCGCGGGCCTCGCGGGCTATCTGTTCAGCGGCCAGATGGCGCGGGAGTCGCTGTGGATCCTGGCGCGATCGCTGCCGCCGCTTGAGCCGTCGGTCGCGCGGCTGACCTCGGATCTGGTCTTCAAGTTTCCAATCGCCGATGTTGACGATATCAATGCGCTGCCGCCAGATTACGACGTCGCCGGCGCCTACAACGCCACAAAGGCGGTCGCCGCCTTCAGGCATATCACCGATCCCGCGCGCAGCCGCTATCTGGCCGACGACTACGCGTACGAGGCGATGGTGCGAGCCTTCGAGCGCGATGTCATTGGGTTGATTGCGAAGCATCCGGACGTGACGTTCGACATTTATTTCCCGCCCTATTCGATCCTGCAATTTGTGGCGATGCGGGACTACTCGCCGGTGGCGCTGAAAACCGTCTACGATTTTACGGCTTACGCGTTTCCGCGGTTGCTGCAGTATCCGAACGTGCGGTTGTTCGATTTCCGCGCGGCGAAGGAAGTGACGCATGACCTCGAAAACTACGGCGATGTCATCCATCATTCGCCGGCGATCGACCTGAAAGTGCTGTCGTGGCTGGCGGAGCGGAAATACGCCGTCGAGCGATCAGCACCGTTGGCGTCGCTGGCGCGGCTCAAGGCACAGGTCGGTGCTTACAAGATCGAGCGGTAGGCCACATTATACGATGTCGTCCCGGCCAAGCGAAGCGCGAGCCGGGACCCATACGCCGCGGCCTATGTAAGAGGCACAAGGGGAGAGACTTCGTCTCACAACGCCCATCGGTGGTTATGGGTCCCTGCGTTCGCAGGGACGACGATTGTGGTCGTGTTTACTAACCATTCCTCAATCTTGCCGTCACGCCACCTCCCGGAATCCGGTTCACCGCCATCACCACCGCGAACGTAATCACCAGCATGGCGATGCCGAGCACCGCGATCGCGGCGAGGTCGCCGCTTTCGTTGAGGTCGTAGATCAGAACGCTCAACACCTTGGTCTGCGAGGTGAACAGCACGACGGCCGCCGACAATTCGCGCATCACGCCGATGAAGATGAAGCACCAGGTCGCGATCACGCCGGTGCGCAGCAGCGGCGCAGTGATCTGGCGGAGCGACTGCAGCCGCGTGGCGCCGAGGATGCGGCTGGCGTCTTCCAGTTCGGGGTGAATGGTCGCGAACGCCGCCTGCAATTGCTGATAGGCCGACGGCAGGTTGATGGTCCGACGCCGAGCACGATGCCGGGCACGGCCACCGGCGCGGTCGCAAGAAAGCCGAGGATGCGATGGCCCGCGATCACGCGGCGGGTGGTGACGTAGGCGATGACAAGCGCGAGGATGGTGCCGATGGTCGCGGTAGAGGCGCCAAGGATCACCGTGTTCTTGAGCGCGAGCTGGGTCGACGACAATTCCGTGAACACGAAGACGACGTTGTGCCAGGTCGCGGTCGCCGGCGTCACCAGCGTGGTCGCGTTCGGCGAGAACGCGGCGTTGAGCAGCGCCAGGTAGGGCAGGAACACCGGATTGAGCAGCACCACCAGGCAGAATGCCAGCGCCGCCCAGCGCCAGCCTTTCAGTTCGACCTGGCGCGGCGCGCCATATTTGCCGCCGACCACCGAATAGCCGCGGCGGCCGAGCAGAAATTTCTGGCCCTGCAGCAGCAGGATCGTCAGCACCAGCAACGGCACCGCGGCGGCCGCCGCGAGTTCGAGTTTCGGCGGATACTGGAACAGGCTCCAGATTTTCGTGGTCATGGTGTGGAAGCCGGCGGGCAGCGCCAGGATCGCAGGCGATCCGAACAGCGTCATCGCCTGCAGGAAGGCGATCAGCGCGCCGGCGACCAACGCCGGCAGCGCCAGCGGAATCGTGACGCGCCGCGCCGTGGTCCAGGCCTTGCCGCCGAGAATGGCGGAAGCGTCTTCGAGTTCGCCCGGCATGTTGTCGAGCGCGTTGGCGACCAGCACGAACACGAACGGGAACGTGTAGCAGGAGATCACGAAAATGATGCCGGTCAGCGAATAGATGTTGAACAGATGGGAGTCGGACTCGGCGCCGGTCAGGAAACGATAAAGCTGGTTCAGCAGTCCGCTGTTGGGCGCGGCCAATAGTTCCCAGGCGACCGCGCCGAGAAACGGCGGCGTCACGAACGAGGCCGTCACCAGCGACCGGATGGTTTGCCGCCCCGGCATGTCGGTGCGCGATACCAGCCAACTAATCGGCGCGGCGACCAGGCAGCAGATCACTGCCGAGGTGGTGGCGATGATGGCGGTGGTCAGCAACGGATCGAGGAAATCCGGATTGGTGAACAGCGTGACGAAGTTCTGCAGCGTCGGATGCCGCGCCTTGTCCGTGAACGCATAGACCGCCAGCCACGACAGCGGCAGCGCGATCAGCACCACCATTGCAAACGCAACCAGCGACAGCACCGGCTTGGTCCAGTCGATGCGGGTTTTGGGGGCGGCGGTGGTGGTGATGGTCATGCTGTTTCCAAACCGTGCGATCTAACTCCCTCGCCCCGCGTTTGCGGGGAGAGGGTTGGGGTGAGGGGTCTCACGGCAGATTCGGACTCGCGGAGAGTCCCCCTCACCCGAAGCCTTCGGCTTCGACCTCTCCCCGCAAGCGGGGCGAGGTGAAAAGCCGTCTCGTCCATTCCTAAACCCTGAACAGCCGCGCATAGCGCGTCTTGATTTCTTCCGCCATTTTCTCGACCCCGGCGGCATCCTCCTTCATCAGCTTGATGTCGGAGAGTTTTCGGCGTCCCGGGTGCGGCACCACCTGCGCATGTGCCGAATATTGCGCGGTGTAGTCGGTGAAGAACTGTTGCGTCTCGCGGGTGTGCAGCCAGGCCTGGAACAGCCGCGCGGCATTGGGATTCGGCGCCGACGCAAAGATGGCGGTCGGCCCCGAAATCGTCGGCGTGCCCTCGGTCGGATAGATCGGCTCAACCGGCTGGCCTGCTTCCTTCAGCAGCACGACGCCGTATTCGTTGCCGTCGGCCATCACGGCGCGCTCGCCGAGCGACAGCTTCTTTGGCGGATCGGTCGAGGACTGCACCTGCATCACGCGCTGCTTCGACAGTTTGTCCAGATAGTCCCAGCCCAGTTCGCGAACCAGCTGGAAGGTCGCGGTCATGATGGTGCCGCTATAGGCGGGATGGCCCTTGACCATCTTGCCGGCCCATTTGGGATCGAGCAGGTCGGCGTAGCTCTTCGGCGCGTCTTCGGGCTTAACTAATTTGGTATTGTAGGCGATCGACGACAGATAGATCCGCGAGGTCGCGGACATGCCGTCGGGGTCGCGAAATTCGGGAAGGAAATGCTGGGCGATATCGTCAGACACGAACGGCGCCAGCCAGTTATTCTTCTTCCAGGAGATAATGTGCGACGCGTCCGAGGTGTTGACGACATCGGCCGCGCGGATGCCTGAGCCGAATTCCTGGTCGAGTCGCTGGAACAGCCGCTCCGAGCCGGAGCGCTCGATCTGCACGGAAATGCCGGGATAGGCGGCCTCGAACGCCTTGCCGAGCTTTTCTCCGACCGGCAGGTCCATCGAGGAGTAGAGAATGACCTTGGCTTCCTTCTTCGCCGCGTCCACCAGAGCGGGCGTGATCGCGACCGGCGCCGGTGCCTCGGCGCGGACCGGGGCGGCGAACACAGTTCCCGCCGCCAACGCGGCCGCGCCTTGCAGGATGTCGCGCCTCGAAAGTTTTCGTCCCTTCATCGCGTCCTCCCGTTTCTTTTTCTTTTCACCGGCTCAACGCACGGCAGCGGTCGGGCGGCATTGTCAGCCACACCTCGCTGCCTTTGCCGACATTGGTTTCGGTCGGCGTGGTGACGCGCAGCGCGGTGCCGTCGGCGACTTCGACCATGTAGTCTCTGTTGGCGCCGAGATAGACCTGACGGGTCACGACGGCCTTGATGGTGTTTTCGATTGAGGCCGGCGCCTGCGTCGAAAGCCCGATGTCGTGCTGGCGGATCGCAACCGGCGCACTCTGGCCCGCCGTCAGTGGCGCACCGATCACCTGCAAGGTGGCACCGGCGAAGGTCACATGATTGCCGTCACGCGCGGTACCCTTGATGACGTTGCTGGCGCCGATGAAGCGCGCGACGAATTCGGATTCCGGCCGTGCATAGATGTCTTCGGGCGAGCCGAGCTGGTCGATCTTGCCGCCGTTCATCACCGCGATCAGGTCGGCGGTGGTCATGGCCTCGGACTGGTCGTGGGTGACATAAACCGTGGTGTAGCGATATTCGTCGTGCAGCCGGCGGATCTCGAACCGCATCTCCTCGCGCAGATTGGCATCGAGATTGGACAGTGGTTCGTCGAGCAGCAGCGTTTCGGGCTCGACGATCAAGGCGCGCGCCAGCGCCACGCGCTGTTGCTGGCCGCCGGAAAGTTCGCCGGGATAGCGTTGCGCCAGCGGCTCGAGCTTGGTGGTGGCGAGAATGGCCGCGAGTTTTTTCGCGATGGTGTCGCGGTCCATTTTGCGCAGCCGTAGGCCATAGACGATGTTCTCGGCGACCGTCATATGCGGCCACAGTGCGTAGCTCTGGAAGATCATCGACATCTTGCGCTGCTCGGGCGGCAGCGTGCGCGCTTTCGACGATACCAGCCGGTCGCCGACATGGATTTCGCCGTCGGAAGGCTCGAGAAATCCGGCGATCAGCCGCAATGTCGTGGTTTTGCCGCAGCCAGAGGGCCCCAACAGGCAGACCAGTTGCCCGTGATCGATCCGCAGCGAGACGTTATCGACCACCGCAAGCGCACCAAAGCGCTTGGTCAGGCCGCGCAAATCAACGGACGCCAATCGAATTCCTCCGGCATTTTCTGGCGCGGATCAGCGTCCGGCGCTTGTATACTTGTATGCCAGTATAAGCACAGAAAATGACGGGAAGAAAAGCCACCGGAAGTGGAAGTGCTGCAAGTAATTTAGCCCTTCTCTGTGAGGAGAGGGCTAAATCGTTACGCGCTCACGCTTTCGCCGAGATATTCGATCGCGGCTTCGGTTCCGCCCTTGCCATGGGGGATATCGAGCGCATTGAGCGCGACTTCGATCACTCCGAGCGTGCCCAGAACCATCGGGGCGTTGACGTGGCCCATATGGGCGATCCGGAACGCCTGGCCCTGGAGGTCGCCGATCCCGGTGCCGAGTACCACGCCGCACTTTTCCTTGCAGTAGCGTTGCAGCGCAGCAGGGTCATGGCCGTTCATCGTTACCGTCGTGACCGTGTTCGAGCGCTCGTTCGCCTCCGCGATGTTGAATCCGAGCACCTGGCCCTCGCCCCACACTGAAACCGCGCGGCGCACCGCTTCGGCCAGCAGGCTGTGGCGCAGGAAAGCGTTTTCCAGCCCTTCGGCGTTGAGCATGTCGATCGCCTTGCGCAAAGCGAACAACAGATGCACCGGCGCGGTGCCGGAATATTTGCGGTAGTGCTCGCTGCCGTCGCGCTCGGTCCAGTCCCAATAGGGCGTACGCAGGTCGGCCTTCTGGTGCACTTCGCGGGCGCGGTCGTTGGCGGCGACGAAGCCGAGGCCGGGTGGCGTCATCAGGCCCTTCTGCGAACCGGACATCGCGACGTCGATGCCCCACGCATCCATCTCGAACGGCATGCAGCCGAGCGACGCCACGGTATCGACCATGAACAAAGCCGGATGGCCGGAGGCCTTGATCGCCTTGCCGATGGCTTCGATATCGTTATAGGCGCCCGAGGCCGTATCGACCTGCACCGCGACGATCGCCTTGATCTTGTGGTCCTTGTCCTGCTTCAGCCGGGCCTCGACCTCGGCGGGCCGGATGGCACGGCGCCAGTCGCCTTGCAGCACCTCGACATCGGCGCCCATCGCCTTGGCGGCCATGCCCCAGCCGATCGCGAAGCGGCCGCTTTCCAGCACCAGCAGCTTGTCGCCGCGCGACAGCACGTTGGAGAGCGTCGCTTCCCAGGCGCCGTGGCCGTTGGCGATATAGATGTAGGAGTGGCCTTTGGTGGCGAACAGTTTGGAGAGATCGGCGAGCAGGCCGTGGGTCAGCTCCACCATCTCGTTGGAATAAATGTCGAGCGCCGGGCGATGCATCGCCTGCAGCACTTCGTCGGGCATGGTGGTGGGCCCGGGGATGGCCAGAAATTCCCGGCCCGCGCGAACGGTCATTTGTTGGTTTTCCTTGTCGGAGATTTAGCGTCGAATAGTCAGCCCTGGGTTCCACAATAGGCGATCAGATCAGTCATTGCGAGTGCAGCGAAGCAATCCAGAGCCGCAAAAAGGCCGGATTGCTCCGAGTGTTCTCGTTGTATTGATCCGCATTACTTCGACACCGCATCGGCGATGGCGTGCCAGATCTGATCTTTCATCTCGGTCGCCGGCGGGCTCGGGATCGTCACCGCGGGCCCGTCGCGCTTCTTGCAGGCCTCAACCAGCCGCAGCACCCAGATCTCGCCATCGGTGTAATAGAGGTCGCCGCCGCCATTATGGCCCGCGAGCGTCGGCCCGATGCCGGTGACCTGATATTTGGCGTCGACCATCCCGGCATTCTCCAGATCGGCCGCCAGCAATGCGCGTTCGGCGTCGAGGTCGGCGCTGATGTGATGCGTGACCGCCACCGTATATCGGCTGACGCCGACGCCACGATCTTCGGTCGCGGCGCCGAGCCACACCGGGCGCTTTTCCTCGCCCTGATCCAGCACCTTCCAGTAGCGGACATGGTTGCGGCGATCGGCGTTCTGGCCGATCGGCTTTTCAAAGGCGAGATCCTCGCGACGGCCGAGATAATAGAGATTGCTCACCGGCGCATCCTTGTAGGGTCGGTCCAGCAGCACGGAACCTACAATCTCGATCGACGATTTCAGCGTGATCGGATCGGCCGGATACCAGCCGGCCGCGTGCATCGCGCAGACCACGTCACTTAAATTGCCGACCAGGCCGACATTCATGGGATCTCCGGGAATGTCTTGCCCGGTGCGCGTCACCATCGGCAGGTTGGCGAGGCCTTTCTGGTGCTCGTAATGGGTCCAGAACAACGGCAGCAGTAGGTAAGCGAGCGCCGTGTAGGCCGCGACGACAACGAGCGAGAGCAGCAGAACGCGCTCCAGCCGCGAATGTTCGCGCTGCCGCTGCGATTCCAGTTCGTCGTAGAGGTCAGACACGGTGCGTTGCTCTTGGTTATCGGGTGGTCGCTCGTTTCCCTCGCCCCGCTCTTGCGGGGAGAGGGTTGGGGTGAGGGGCTCTCTCCGCGAATGCTATCGCCAATTGATAGACCTGTACCCCCTCACCCGAAATTCGCTATCGCGAATTTCGACCTCTCCCCGCAAGCGGGGCGAGGTGAAGCAAGTCAGCGGGGCAAAAGCAATTATCGCTTGGTCTCGCGGCAGCCGGCGGCTTCGGCTTCGTCGACCGAGCAGAACCACCGCGTGCCCTTGCTGATCTTCATCTGGATTCGCGCGTACCAGCGGCTGGCCGGCGTATGGTAGATGCATTCGCCTGAGGTGTTGACGTTGCCCTTGATGGTGCAGTCGGGCGAGGGCGCGACCGGACCCGAGGCCGACGCCAGCAGGATCGTCGAGGCATTTTCCGGCGCCTTCGCGGCGCCGAGAATGGTGGTCTTCTTGTTGCGGGCGCGCCAGTCCCACGGCGCGATGAAGGCGCCTTGCCACATCCCGGCTTTGGCTTCGCTCGCGGCTTTTTCATCGGCGTCGTAGTCGTGGCTGACGCGGGTGTAAGACAGCGCCCAGCCGTTCGACACCAGCCATTTCTGGATGTCCTCGCCCTCGACCTCGCATCGCGCCACGGTGCGGCCGCGGCGGTCGGTGGTTCGGGGATGACAGGTCCAGCTTTTGCTGCCGACATGCTTGATCAGTTCGTCGCGGGCGGCGACGCCGCAGGTCCAGCGCTCGCCGGAATTGTTCAGGCAGAGCTGGTCCACCGCCGGCGCGTCGATACCGCCGAGGCGAATGCGGCTGTTGCCGATCTGGATATGGTCGCCTTCACGGATTCGGGGCGCGCCTGATATGTCGGCCGCCTGCGCCAGAACCGGGAGCAGCGACAGAATGGCGGCGAGCAAGAATTTTGATGTCATCGGCAATCCCGGCAAGGAATTTTGCACAATAGTTCGGCAGATAGTGTGGGCATTGGGCCGGCTTGCCAACAGCCGGCCTCACGCCCGCCTTCAACTTCCCGTCATCCGGGTTACGTCTATGCCCCCGCCATTTTCCTTCGCGCCAGCGCCAGCCCCATCAGCACGAACGCCGACGTCACCTCGGGGCCGCCGACCAGAATCCGCGTCGGGGTCTTCATCTTGTTCCACTCATAGGCCTTGTAGGGCCCATGCCGGCCGCCTTCGCCGAAACTCGCCACGATAACATTCAGCGCCGGCGCAAAGCTCGAAACATCCGCGCCGAGATGCGCCAGCGCCATCAGCGCCAGCGCCGCATCGAACGCGTTCATCTCCCGCGTAATCAGCTCACCCTGCACATAGGCCAGCACCTTAGCCCGGATGAATTCAAAATGGCCGTCGGGATCGATCGCCTGCCGCGCAGCCAAAGGCAACGCCATGAACGCGGCATGGCAGCGGCCGAAATAGGCCGAATAGAGTTCGGGCAGATAATAGATATGCGAGCGCGGATTGGCGAACGCGCCGCTTTCCGCGAGCTTGCGCTGGAAGCCGAGGATGCGATGCACGGTTTCCAGCCGCTGCGGCGTCTCGAGGATCTTCCAGCGCGCGAGGTTGCGGAAACTGACCTCGAGAATGTCGAGATTGAGCGTCGGATCGAGGTCGTTGCCGTAGGGCCGCTCGCCGGCGAGATTGTCGATCCAGGTGACGACGCCGCCTTCGTAATCGATATGGTCGTTCAAGGCGACGGTAACGCGCGGT
>WNFM01015295.1_pt2 | contig 16051 bp, 10 predicted proteins | sample 5400271 | NCBI WGS metagenome assembly WNFM01 (sample SAMN13153352, study PRJNA577476) | soil metagenome | isolation source: 60 cm saprolite on Douglas fir-dominated hillslope | place: USA:California | collected 2013-09-17
CTTCCAGCGCTCCGCGACCGCCCGCTGCACCGCCATGCCGCCGCCGACTGTAGCCACGAAGTGGGAAAAATCCAGTTCGCTGAAGCCGGGCGTGTTCAGCAGCGCATTGAACAGGGTATTGACCCCCATGAAGAACATCGGCGGGTGCTTGCGCAATTCCTTCACAAAGCCGGGGAAGTCCCGCGGGTTGGCAATCAGGTGGCCGGTGCCGCCGACTGAGGTGAAAAGCAGGCAGTTCGCCGTAAGAGAAAAGATGTGGTACAGCGGCAGCGCACACACATAGGTGATTTCGCCGATCTTGACCTGCCGGAACCAGGCGCGGGCCTGCAGGATGTTCGCCACCATATTGCCGTGCGTGAGCATCGCGCCCTTGGCGACTCCGGTGGTGCCTCCAGTGTATTGCAGGTAGGCGATGTCATCGTGACTGACCTCAACCGGCTCGGGCTGGTCTGGACAGCTCTTCAGTAGCTCGGCGAGTGAGTGCGCGGCCGGCAGGTTCCATGCCGGTACCTTGCGTTGCACGTACCGCAGGACAAAATTGACCAGCGCACCCTTGGGGAAACTCAGCAGGTCCCCGACGCCGGTGACCACGACTTGGCGCACCGAAGTGGCCGGCAGCGCCTGCTCGGCAATGTAGGCAAAATTCTCGAGCACCACCAGGGCGGCGGCTCCGGAGTCGCGCAACTGATGCTCGAGCTCGGGAGCGGTATACAGTGGGTTGGTGTTGACGACGGTCATGCCGGCGCGCAGCACGCCGAACATGACCACGGGGTACTGCAGGATGTTCGGCAGCATGATCGCGACGCGATCGCCCTTCTTCAGGCCATTGCGCTGCAGCCAGGCAGCGAAACGATTGGAGAGTTGGTCGAGCTCCTCGTAACTGAGGTGCTGTTCCATCTGGATGAAGGCGGTATGAGTGGCAAACTGCTCACAGCTGCCGTCGATCAGCGCCTTCAGCGACGAATATTCGCTGGGATCGATTTCGGCGGGCGTAACCGGCGGGTACTGCTTGATCCAGAATCTGTCCATACCCCTAGACTCCCGCCAACCCGTCGGTCGACGCTTCAGTGTGGCTGCACGCGCAGCAAGGGCTTGAGCACAGGCCAGACATTATCCAGCAGAATCGGCTGTCCGCGCGCGTTGGGATGCAATCTGTCGCCCTGCATCAGGGCCGGCTGGTCCGCGACACCTTCGAGCAGGAAGGGCACGAGCGGGACGCGGTGGGCGTGGGCCAGGACCGCGTAGTTGTCGGCGAATCCCTGGGTGTACCGTTCGCCATAGTTGGGTGGCATGCGCAGGCCGAGGAGCAGGACCGATCGGCCGTGGTGAGCCGCCAGGCCGATCATGGCATCGAGGTTGGCGCGGGTATTGTCCAGCGGCAGTCCCCGCAGGCCGTCGTTGCCCCCAAGTTCGATGATCACGATGCGCGGATGATGGGCCGCGAGCGCGCGCGGCAACCGGGCGAGTCCACCGGTGCTCGTTTCGCCGCTGACGCTGGCGTTCACGACCCGGAATCCGTAACCTTCCTGACGCAGCCGGCTCGACAGCAGATTCACCCAACCCGATTCCGGGGCAATGCCGTAACCGGCGCTGATGCTATCCCCGAAAACGAGAATCACCGGCGCCGGCGGGGCGGCGGCCCGCGCCGTTCCGAGCGGCAGCAAGAGCCACAGAAAGGACAGGATACCGATGACGCGCGACATAGTTCTCCGGGCCGAGCGAGCGAGCCGGCAGGTTAGCAGCCCTGAGGGACCTCTGACCATTGTTCGCGACGTGTCCTGCGAGATCCACGCGCGTGAGAGCGTCGCGATCATCGGGCCCTCGGGCGCCGGCAAGTCGACGCTCCTGGCCCTGTTTGCCGGACTGGATCTGCCCACGTCCGGACGAGTGTGGCTCGCCGGTGAGGACTTGACGACGCTCGATGAGGACGGGCGCGCACGCTTGCGGGCGGCGCGCGTGGGCTTTGTGTTCCAGTCCTTCCACCTCGTGCCCTCGCTCACGGCGCTGGAAAACGTGATGTTGCCGCTGGAGCTGCAGGGCCGGCGCGACGCGCGGCCGCCCGCGCTGGAAATGCTGGGACGCGTCGGGCTCGGCGCGCGTGTCGATCATTACCCGCGGCAGCTCTCCGGGGGTGAGCAGCAGCGGGTGGCGATGGCGCGTGCCTCGATCGGCGATCCGGCGGTGCTGTTCGCCGATGAGCCCACCGGCAACCTCGATACCGTGACGGGCGCACGCATCATCGATCTGTTCTTCGAGCTCAACGCCGCGGCGCAGACCACGCTGGTGCTGGTCACGCACGACACCTCACTGGCGGCACGCTGCTCCCGCGTACTGACGATGGACGCCGGAGCGCTGGTGTAGCGCATGGCCGTGCTGTGGATGGCAGTGCGCCTGCTGCGGCGCGAGTGGCGCTCCGGGGAACTGGCAGTGCTGCTGGTGTCACTTTCGGTGGCCGTGGCGGCGCTCACCGGAGTGGGTTTTCTCGTCGATCGCATCGGGCGCGCCGTGCAGGCGCAGGCCAGCGAGGTGCTCGCCGCCGACGCGCGCGTGGAGACCCCCGAGCCGCTTTCACCGGAGTTGGGGGCGGAAGCGCGCACCCTGGGGCTTCAGAGCGCGCGCCTAACGACGCTGATCTCGGTCGTCTTCAGGGGCGATGCCAGCCAGCTCGCCAATGTGCGCGCGGTCAGTGCCGGCTACCCGCTGCGTGGTCGCCTGAAGACCGCTGCGCAGGCCTTTGCCGTCGGGGAGGTGACGCACGAGATCCCCGCGGCGGGCTATTGCTGGCCGGATTCGCGGCTCGCGGCGGCGCTCGGGGCCGTCCCCGGCGACACGCTCACGGTCGGGGCGCGCGCGCTGCGTATCGAGCGGATCCTGATCGCGCGCCCCGACCAGGGTTCGGCCTTCGTGGAGTTCGCACCGGCACTGCTGCTCAACGATGCCGATCTTGCGGCCACGCAGCTGGTGCAGCCGGCGAGCCGCATGCAGTACGTCCTGCTGCTGGCGGGCTCCGCAAGAGCCCTGGGCCGCTACGACGAGTGGTTCACGGCGCACGCGCGTCCCGCGGAGCGCCTGGCGCGCGTCGCCGACGCCAGCCCGCAGATTGGCGACGCGGCGCAGCGCGCGAGCCGCTTCCTGTCCCTGGCCAGCCTGGTGGCGCTGCTGCTGTGCGCCGTGGCGGTGGCCATGAGCGCGCGCGGCTACGTGGCACGCCACCTGGACGTGGTGGCGTTGATGAAGACCCTCGGCGCCGCGCGCCGCTTCGTGCTGGGCGTCACCCTCGTGCAGATGCTGATGCTGAGCGTGCTGGCTACGATCCTGGGCTCAGCCGCCGGCTGGCTGACGCAAAGCTGGCTGTTGCGCGCACTCGCAGGGCTGCTGCGCACGGACCTGCCTCCGGCCAGCGCCTGGCCGGTCCTCGCCGGACTCGTCGTGGCCATCGCCATGCTGGCCGGATTCGCCTTGCCCACGCTGTTGCAGCTCACGCGCGTGCCGGCATTGCGGGTGCTGCGCCGTGACGCCGGGCCGCCGCCCGCGCGCCTGTGGCTGTCGCTGGCGCCCGCGGCCGCCGCGATCGCCGGAGTCATCTACGGCACCCTCGGCGAGTGGCGCTTCAGTCTCTGGTTCGTCGCCGCGCTGGCGGCGGCGTTGCTGTGCCTGGCGCTCAGCGGCGCCCTGCTGGTGGCGCTTGCAGGCCGCGTGCGCGGTAGCGCCAGCCTGCCGCTGCGCCACGGGCTCGCCAATCTGTCGCGCCGGCGGGCCGCGGCGGTCGCGCAGATCGTGGCGTTCGGGCTCGGCGTCATGCTGCTGCTGGTGCTGGCGATCCTGCGCCGCGATCTGGTCAACGACTGGCGCACCAGCCTGCCGCAGGGCGCGCCGAACTACTTCTTTGTGAACATCCCCACCGCTCAGAAGGAGGATTTCCGCAATGCGCTGCTTGCCGCGGGCGCGCAACCGGAGCGCATGCTGCCCATGGTGCGCGGGCGCCTCGTCGCCATCAATGGTGAGAAGGTCAATCCGCGCCTGCCGCGCCCGACGATGCTGCGCGGCGGGCGGGGACGCCCACGCGGCGACCTGGCCGATCGCGAGCAGAATCTCACCTGGGCGGCCGAGCTCGGCGACGACAACCACATCATCGCCGGACGTTGGTGGGGCCCGGCGGATTCAGGCAAGCCGCTGGTGTCGCTCGCCAGCGAGTTCCAGGAGTCCCTTGACCTCAAGCTCGGTGATCGGCTGCGCTTCGATGTTGCGGGCGAGCAGTTCGATGTGAGCGTCGCCAGTTTTCGGAAGGTAAAATGGGACAGCTTTCGGCCGAACTTCTTCATCATGTTTCCGCCCGGATTGCTCGATGGCACGGCGGGCAGCTACATGACGAGCGCGCTGTTCCAGCCGCGCTCCGCCGGGGCGCTCGCCGCGCTGGTGCGCCGGTTTCCGAGCGTCTCGATCTTCAACATCGGCGACCTGCTGGCACAGGTGCGCTCCGTCATCGACAAGGCCGTGACGGCGGTGCAGAGCGTGTTCATATTTACCCTGTTCGCCGGCCTCACGGTCCTGCTGGCGGCGGTGCAGGCCAGCCGCGACGAGCGCCGCTACGAGACGGCTATCCTGCGGGTGCTGGGGGCCGGGCGCGCGATGCTGCTGCGCTCCAGCTTCGCGGAATTTGCCGTCATGGGATTGCTGGCCGGCCTGCTCGCCGCCTGCGGCGCCGCCCTCGGCGGGTACTTGCTGGCGCGGCAACTGGACCTGCACTACAGGTTCGATGGATTGATGTGGTGCGCCGGAGTCCTGTGCACCACGCTGCTGGTCGGGGCCAGTGGCTGGCTGGCGACGCGGCCGGTGCTTAATCACCCGCCGCGCACGGTGCTGGACTAGGAGTTGAGGCGCCCGGACGCGCTCGCGCCTGCCGCGCTTCAGTGAGCTACGGCGAGGGTGATCCAGGCCTGCGGTTCAATCTCGCTGCGCGCCGTCATGCCTTCGATGGCGAACTGGTAAAGGCCGGGACCGAGCGCGGAATCATTGAACGAGAGCCGTAGATCGCCGTTCGAGTCGCGCAACATGTAGTTGAGCACCGCCACCCGGCCCTGGTCCTTCCGGTCAATGGTGACGCGGAAGGCGGTGTACTTCGACCAGGACATGTCGATCTTCAGGTCGGCCATCTGGGCGGGGCCGCCGCCCAGGGTCACCGCGGCGCGCTGCGACGGTGCCGTGCGGCTGGGCATGAGCCTGACGGTACGTGTGCTGGTGGCCGGATCCACCGGCTGTTCGGCGACGCGGCTCTGCAGTTGATGGATGGTGGCTTCGCGCGCGGACAGCTTGCCGCCCATCACGGCCGCGAAGATCAGGGTGATGAAGGCGATGCTGGCCACGGCAATCAGGGCCGTCGGCTTCTGCCACCAGCTCTGCGCCTTCTCGTCCCAGGGAAGCGCAACACCGCCGGCCTCGAGCAGCCGCAGGCCTGCGTGCACGCGTTCGGGCAGGCCGAGTTCATCGATCAGTTCCGGGTGCTGCAGGCAGTAGCGCTCGAACTCCTGCGCGCCGCGCAGCGGCAGGCGGCCGGAAATGTAGCGCTCCGCAATCTGGTTGCGAACGATGAAGTCACGATCCATGGGCATCGTCGGCACCGGCATCGCCAGCGGCGCAGCTGGTGCGGGAGGCGCGGCGCCCGAGCCCCTGGAGGGCGGAGGCGTAATTAACGGCGCTGTGCGCATGGGGTTAGGATATGCCATTCGGCCGGGCCAGAGAGTATCGTGCCTCTCAGTGCCCGCCGGTGCACGGGAGTGGGCTCACAGTTCCGGCGAGCCGCTGTGAACTGCGTCGCACTTTGATCTTCAATTCGAGGACGCACTCATGGGTTCACGGATGAGTTTGCAGTTCATCGTCCTGGTATTGCCGGCGATCTGTGCCGCGCAGCCGGACGAATCCGCGCTGACCATCTACAGCTCGCAACAGCCGGGCGCCATCGCCGCGGAATTTTATCGTCCGGTGCCGGGCGCTCCGCTGCCCGCCGCCACTTCCGTGCCCGGTTATGCGATGGTCCGGCAGGACCGGGACGTGCAGCTGGCCTCCGGACGTTCGAGCCTGCGCTTCAGCGACGTTGCCGGGCTCATCGATCCGACGACCGTGACTTTCACGGTGCCGGCAAATGCGGGCGTACGCGTGCTGGAACAGAACTTCCAGTTTGACCTGGTCAGCACGCCAAAGCTGCTGTTGCGCTACCTGGATCGCCCCATCACGGTCGAGCGCAACGTCGGCAATGAGAGCGCGAGCGTGGCGGGCACGCTGCTCTCGGCGGTGGACGGACTGGTGCTGCGCAGCGCGGACGGCACGGTCCATGCCCTGAACAGTTATTCGGCCGTGAATTTCCCCGATTTGCCCGGCGGCCTGATTACGCGGCCCACGCTGGTGTGGGAGCTGCAATCGCCGGTCGGCGGTACGCAGCGCGCGCGCGTCACTTACCAGACCAGCGGCATCACCTGGTGGGCGGACTACAACGTGGTATTCAGCGAAGGGCGCGCCGCCAACACCGGCCTGCTGGATTTGTCCGCCTGGGTGAGCGTGATCAATCAGTCCGGCGCCACCTACAAGGATGCGCGCCTGAAACTGGTCGCCGGGGACGTCAATCGCGTGCAGCCGCGCCGGCCGCGCCCAATGGTCGCGATGTCATTGACGAGGGCAAAGGGCGGGGAAGACGGCTTCGCCGAGAAAGCCTTCGATGAGTTTCACCTCTATACGCTGGGGCGCACCACCACGCTGGCGGACAACTCCACCAAGCAGCTCGAGCTCTTCGATCAGGCGCGGCAGATCCCGGCCCGGCGCCTGCTGATCTACGATGCGATGGGTGCCACGGCCTCTGGCCAGCCCTACACGGAGCGTGATCCGGGCTACGCCGCCAATACCAGGGTGGACGCCTACGTCGAGTTTCGCAACGACGCGGCTTCGGGCCTCGGCGTGCCGCTACCCGCCGGCCGCGTGCGCGTGTCGAAACTGGACAGCGCGGATGGGAGCCTGGAGTTCATCGGCGAAGACGTGATCGGTCACACGCCGAAGGACGAGACGGTGCGCCTGAAGCTCGGCAGCGCCTTCGATGTGGTCGGTGAGCGGCGGCAGGTGGATTTCGCCGTCGATACGCACGCCCGCTGGGTGGAGGAAGAGATCGAGATCAAGCTGCGCAACCACAAATCACAGGATGTGGAAGTCCAGGTGCGCGAAGCGATGTACCGCTGGAGCAAGTGGCAGGTGCTGACGCATTCGCACGAGTTCAGCAAGGACAGCGCGCAACTCATATACTTCAAAGTCACGGTGCCGAAGGATGGGGAGAGTGTGGTCCGGTACCGGGTTCATTACAGCTGGTAAGCCCATGGGCGAGAACAAGGACGAAAAGGACGGCGACAAGGACGGCGGGAAACCTGACCGTCCCGGCGCCGTGCAGCATGACGCGCGCGGCAACGCCGTATGGCAGTGGGCGGTGGAATCGGGCCGTCATGCGATCGAGAACACCACGCATCTGCTGCGGCGCCTCGAAGTGCCCGGCCTGAAGCTCGAGGACGATCCGGAAGTACTGAAGGAAAAGGCCGAAGGGCAACAGCCGGGCGATCCTGCCGGCCCCGCCAGCGTGACCGGCTACGATCCTTATGGCGCCGCCGCCGGGGCCAAGGTGCCGAAAGTTGCCGCCAAACCTCCACCGGCTGCGAAGTCCGCGCCTGCGATAAAGGCCCCTCCGGCCACCAGGCCGCCCCCGGCTACGAAGCCCGCCCCCGGGACGAAACCGGCTCCGTCGCTGCTGCAACGGCTGTTTCGGCGGGATTGAGCGGGTCGATGTAGTCGACGCCCGCGGCGGCCAGCCAGCGGCTCGCGGCCGCGGAATCCACGCGCTTGGCGATGCAGTGCAGCCCGAGGACGCGCGCGATCTGCGTGCAGGCCGACAGCAGGGCCCGCGGGTAGCGATCCTGCATCGCCGCCGACGTGAGCTCGGCGTTCAGCTTGAGCATGCGGATGGCCTTGTGGCGCAGCAGCTTCAGGGCCGCCTCGTTGATCACGAAATCGTCGAGTATCACGTGGCAATGCCGGCGCTCGCAGATCTCGAGCAGCGGCCGCAGGCGCGCGGCCGGGCCGGTCCAGGCGGCGGCGGGCAGGAGCAGCATCATCACGCCTTCGTCGAGCTCGTTGCGGGTCAGGCACGATTCGATGCGCTGCGCGAAGCGCGGATCGTGGGCCGCGGCCGCAGAGATGGCGACGGCAAAGCTGGAGGGCTTGGCGGCGTGTCGCTGGCGATTCTGGACCAGCCAGTCGCTGACGCGCTCGAACACGGAGGCGTCGTGCTGCGCGTCGATGGCCGGGGTCGAAATCTCGTAGCGTCGGGTGACACTGCCGGACTGCAGCCGGGTATAGGCGCGGGCGCGAATCGGCATGCCATCGGGCAACTCGGCGGTGCTGACGCTCTCGGGCGTGGCACGCGCAGGCGCGCCGCGCCTCTCGACCTTGGGGGCCAGCAGCATGCTGAATCGCTGCAACAGCGCACGGAGCGGCGGAGTGATGAAGCGCGACTCATCAACCGGGCCACCCTCGATGAGGGCAAATCCCAGTCCGCTGCAGCCACCCAGTGGATCGCGGGCCGCGAGAAATAGCGCGCGGCGTCCGTCCTCGAGCTTGCGATGAATGCAGTGGCGCTGCAGTTCGAGGGCGAACATATCGAGCGCGTCGTGCACCAGGGCGTGCTCATCGGGGCCGATCGAGCCGGCGCTCATCCACAGGGTTTCACCGGCCGAGTCATGAAGCGAAAACGCCAGCGGCCTACGGGATCGAAGTGCCTGCAGCAGCGTGGCGCCCAGTTCATTGAAGGACGGAGGCGCCATGCCGGAGGCTGTGATCACCGACAGCTTGGACATGGTGGCGATCATGGGGTATGAGTGCATCTGTCGCCGTGACGGCACTCCCGTTCCACCGCGAAGACGGCGAATTCGGTAAACTTGTCATATTGTGTCGCGGCTTCGCTGGAGGTCTGCTGGTGTACCGGGCGCCTGTCGCCGACCTGCGTTTCGTGCTGGATTCGCTCCTCGAAGCCGGCGAACTGGCGCGGCTGCCCCGCTTTTCCGAGTACTCGGCCGACCTCGCCGCCGCCGTGCTCACCGAGGCCGACCGTTTCGCCAGCGACGTGCTGGCGCCCCTGAACGCCCCCGGCGATCGTCAGGGTGCGGCCTGGACGAGTGACGGGGCCACCACGCCCGCCGGATTTCGCGAGGCTTACCAACAGTACGTCGAGGGCGGGTGGCCGCTGCTGGGCATCGACACTGCGCACGGCGGGCAGGGTGCGCCGCAGGTGCTCAGCACCGCGGTGGAGGAAATCTGGTGCGGCGCCAATGTCGCGTTCATGCTCTGCCCGCTGCTCTCGCGCGGCGCCATTGAAGCGCTGCTGATCGCCGGTTCGCCGCAATTGCAGGCGGCGTATCTGCCGAAGATGATCACCGGCCACTGGGCGGGGACAATGAATCTCACCGAACCGCAGGCCGGATCGGACCTGGGTGCCATCCGCACGCGCGCCGCGCCGGCCGAAGACCACTATCTGCTCACGGGCCAGAAGATCTTCATCACCTATGGTGATCACGATCTGGCCGAGAACATCGTGCACCTGGTGCTCGCGCGCATCGAGGGCGCGCCCGCCGGCGTGAAGGGCCTGTCGCTGTTCGTCGTGCCCAAGTTCCTGCCGGACGCTGCGGGCAATCCCGGCCGGCGCAATGACGTGCGCTGCGTGTCGATCGAGCACAAGCTGGGGATCCATGCCAGCCCGACCTGCGTGCTGGCGTACGGGGACACGGGCGGTGCGTCCGCATTCCTGGTCGGCGAGGCCAACCGCGGTCTCGAGTGCATGTTCATCATGATGAATGCGGCACGCCTGTCCGTGGGCCTGCAGGGCGTCGGTCTGGCCGAGAGCGCGCGCCAGCGCGCGACTGAGTGGGCGCGCAACCGGGTGCAGGGACGGCCCGTGGGTGTCGCGGGCGACAAGCCGCTGACGATCATCCGCCACCCGGACGTGCAACGCATGCTACTGACCATCCGCTCGGGTGTCGAGGCGATGCGGGCGCTGGCGATGTACGCCGCGCTGCAGCTCGATCGCGCGCATGCGTTGCCCGACGCCGGCGCGTGCGCCGCGGCGCTGGCGCGCGGCGAGCTGTTGATCCCCATCGTCAAGGCCTGGGGAACGGAGTACGGCACGGAACTGGTGTCGCTGGGCCTGCAGGTGCACGGCGGCATGGGTTACATCGAAGAGACGGGCATCGCCCAGACCCTGCGCGACGCGCGCATCACCACGATCTACGAAGGCACGACCGCGATCCAGGCCAACGATCTGCTCGGCCGCAAGCTGATGCGCGACTCGGGGGCGGCGTTGCGATCGCTCCTGGACGAGTTCGATGCTGAATTGACCGGCTACCGTTCGGGCGGCGGTGCGGCTGCCGGGTCGGCCGCGCTGCCGCCGATTGTCGCCGCGGCGCGCGAGGGCTTGAGCCAGCTGCGGGCTGCGGCGGGCACGCTGATGCCGCAGCTGCGCGCCGCACCCGCTGCCGCCTACGCCGTCAGCGTGCCGTTCCTGCGCCTGTGCGGGATCGTGCTCGGGGGCTGCCTGATGGCGCGCGCGGCGCACATTGCCGCGCGGCAGCTCGCGGCGGGCGGCCCCGAGCGCGCGTTCATGCGCGCCAAGCTGCAGACGGCCGCATTCTACTGCGCGCAGATCCTGCCGCAGGCGCTCGCCCTGTCGCGCACGGTGCGCACAGGGGGCGCCAGTGTCGCCGACGCCGATGTGGAGCTGATCTGATCGGAGACGCTCAGCCCAGCATCATGAGCTGTGCGTTGCCTCCGGCCGCGGCCGTGTTGGTGCTGATCGACACCTCTTCCAGCAGCGCTTCCAGCGCATAGTCCTCTGCTCCTGCGGCCAGGCCGCTCACCGAGACGCTCTGGATCTGTCGGATCGGTCCCTCGAGTGCCGCAAGCTCCCGGGCGGTCGCCTGCAACGGGGCCACGTCCCCTTCGAACAGCACGGCCGCGAACGGCACTGCCAGGCGCCAGTCATCGCAGCGTTGCAGCAGCCCACGGCACTCTGGCGGGAGCCCGGCGAGCTCGGCGGCGGCCGGATTGTCGGCCTGGAGGATCGCGCTGTTGCCGGTGGCCAGGATCGCGCCGAGCTGCACCAGCGCGCCAAAACGGGTCTGCGCGAGCGCCACGATGACGCCGCGCGGCCGCACGGCCCTCACGTTGCGCTCACCGACGGGCCCGGGAAGTTCGCGCGCCGCGCCGAGGCGCGTGCGGCGCAGGTACTGCGCCACGCGCTCCGCGGCAGCCTCCTGGCCGTGCGCTTCGAGAAAACGGCCATACGCCACGGCGGCCGGGGGCGGGGCGGGCTCGATGTCGCCGGGCTTCGCCGCCTCCGGTTCATCGGGGCTTCGCGTGAGCAAGCGCTCGAGGTACCAGGGGCCGCCCGTCTTGGGTCCGGTGCCCGACAGCCCGGTGCCGCCGAAGGGCTGGACGCCCACCACGGCGCCGATGATGTTGCGATTGACGTAGACGTTTCCGGCGGCGATGCGTCGCGTCACCTGCGCAATCGTTTCATCGATGCGGGTGTGCAGGCCGAAGGTCAGGCCGTACCCGGTCCGGTTGATGGCGTCGATGAGTGCCTCGAGATCACGGCGCCGATAGCGCAGCACATGCAGCACCGGACCGAAGACTTCCCGCGGGACGTCGGACGGGCCGCCAATCTCAATCAGTGCCGGGGCAATGAAGCTGCCGTGCGCGGCGGCGGGCGGGAGTTCCGACTGTTCGATCGCGTGACCCTTCGCGCGCATGGCCTCGATGTGCGCGCTGATCATCGCCCCGGCTTCGGCGGTGATAACGGGACCAACGTCCGTTGGCAGCCGGTCGGGATTGCCGATGACGAGCTCGCGCATCGCGCCCCTGAGCATTGCGAGCACCTGCACGGCGATATCCTCCTGCAGGCAAAGGATCCGCAGGGCCGAGCAACGCTGTCCCGCGCTGTCGAAAGCCGAGGCGAGCACATCGCCCACCACCTGCTCGGGCAGCGCCGAGGAATCCACGATCATGGCATTCTGGCCGCCGGTCTCGGCGATGAGCGGTACGGGTCGGTTCCCGGGTCCGAGGCGGCCCGCCAGCTGGCGCTGGATCAGGCGCGCGACTTCGGTGGAGCCGGTGAACATCACGGCGCAGGTCGCGCTGTGGGCGACCAGCGCGGCGCCGATGTCGCCCGCTCCGGGCAGGAATTGCAGCACTCCTGAGGGAATCCCGGCCTCCAGCAGCACCTGCACCGCGGCGGCGGCGATCAGGGGCGTCTCCTCCGCGGGCTTGGCGAGCACGGGGTTGCCGGCGGCGAGGGCGGCGGCGACCTGGCCGGTGAAAATCGCCAGTGGAAAATTCCAGGGTGAGATGCAGACCACCGGGCCCACCGGCCGGTACTTGCCCCTGCGCAGGCGCTCGCGCGCCCGGGCGCCGTAGTAGCGCAGGAAGTCGACCGCCTCGCGCACTTCGGAGATGGCATTGGGCAGCGACTTGCCGGCTTCGCGCACGATGAGCCCGAGGAGCATCGAAGCGCGCGCCTCGAGCAGGTCCGCCGCGCGCCCCAGGGCCCCAGCGCGCGCCTCCGGTGCCGTCGCGGCCCAGGCCGCCGCCGCCGCCGCGGCGCCCGCGCAGGCGGCACTCACCTCCTCCAAAGTGGCGTCGCGGACGCTACCGACGAGGTCGCGATGATCGGCGGGATTGCGCACGTCGCGCGCCTCAGGCCGCGCGGCCGCGTCGCCGGCCGCACCAGGCAGTGGTTCGGCCCGATGCCGCACCTGCCCGCTCGCCAGGAGCGACTCGGCCAGCCGCGCCAGCTGCTGCTCGTCGCTGAGGTCGAGCCCCATGGAGTTGGCGCGCTCGGCGCCGAACAGTGCGCGGGGCAGCAGGATCTGCGGGTGAGGGGCCCCCAGCGGCACGATGGCGCTGGCGACGTCCACCGGATCCGCGACCAGTTCGGCAATCGCTACCTCTGGATCCAGGATGCGATGGACGAAGGAACTGTTGGCGCCATTTTCCAGCAGCCTTCGCACCAGGTAGGCGAGCAGCGTCTCGTGCGTGCCGACAGGCGCGTAGATGCGGCAGGGCCGGTTGAGCTTCCGCGGGCCGACGACTTCCTCGTAGAGCGGTTCGCCCATGCCGTGCAGGCACTGGAACTCGTACTGGCCGTCGTGAAACGCCTCGCCGGCCATGCTCATCACGGCCGCGAGGGTGTGCGCGTTGTGCGTGGCGAACTGCGGGAACACCGCGTCGGGCGCGTCGAGCAGCCGGCGCGCGCAGGCCAGATAGGAGACATCCGTGTGCACCTTGCGGGTGAACACCGGAAAATCAGCGTAACCGTCCACCTGGGCGCGCTTGATCTCGCTGTCCCAGTAGGCGCCCTTGACGAGCCTGACCATCAAGCGATGGCCCGAGCGCCGTGCCAGCTCGATCACCCAGTCGATCGCACTGTGGCAGCGCTTCTGGTAGGCCTGCAGCACGAAACCGATGCCGTTCCAACCCCTAAGGCGCGGGTCCAGGCACAGGGCCTCGAGCAGGTCGAGCGAAATTTCCAGCCGCTCGGCCTCCTCCGCATCGATATTCAGTCCGATGTCGTACTGGCAGGCCAGCAGCGCGAGTTCCTGCAGGCGCGGCAGCAGCTCATTCATCACGCGTCCCAGCTGGGCGCGTGAGTAGCGCGGATGGAGGGCCGAGAGCTTGATTGAGATGCCCGGTCCGGCCTGCACGCCGCGCTTGCCGCTGGAGCGGCCGATCGCGTGGACCGCCTGCCGGTAGGCCTCGAAATAGCGCTGCGCGTCGGCCGCGGTCGTGGCGGCCTCGCCCAGCATGTCGAAACTGTGCCGGAACCCTTTCGCCTCGAGCGTGCGGCTGTTGGCGAGCGCCTCTTCGATAGTCTGGCCGCGGACGAATTTCTCGCCCATCAGCCGCAAGCCCATGTCCACGCCCCGGCGGATCAGCGGCTCGCCGCCCCGGCCGATGAGCCGCGTGAGCGCGGCACTGAGGCTGGTCTCCGAGCGGGTCGCGGTGAGCTTGCCGGAGATCAGCAGCCCCCAGGTGGCCGCGTTGACGAACAGCGAGGGGCTGTTGCCCACGTGGGCCTGCCAGTCGGCCGTGGAAATCTTGTCGCGGATCAGCGCATCGCGCGTCGGCGTGTCCGGAATGCGCAGCAGCGCCTCGGCCAGGCACATCAGCGCCACGCCCTCCTGGCTCGAAAGAGAGTATTCCTGGATCAGTCCCTCCACGCCGCCGGTGGCCTTCTTCCGGCGCAGCGCGACCACGAGTTTGCGGGCCCGTGCGGTAACGGTCCTGGCGGCGGCCGGCGGCAGGCGCGCGGCGGCCAGGAGCGGCGGCAGGCATTCGGGCTCGCTGCGGCGGTAGTCGGCCGTGATGCGTGCCCGCAACGCGCTTTGCGGGCGCAGCTCGGCCGCGAAATGCTGGAAAGGTCGCCCTGCGCCTGCGGCGTCGCTCGCAGCCACGGGCCTCAGCCTCGCCCCAGCACCGGCACCATGTTGGCGACGAAGAAGTCGATCAGCGCGCGGACGGCGGGCGTGCTCGCGCGCCGCAGGTCGGTGACGGCATGGAATTCGAGCAGGTCGGCCACCTGCCAATCGGGCAGCACGCGCTCGAGCTTGTTCATCGCCAGGCCCTGGCGGCACAGGAACTCAGGCAGGACGCCGATGCCGGCGCCGGCCGCCGTGGCCGCATGCACGACCCACGGATCGGTGACGACCAGGCGCGGCGTCAGCGCGATTTGCGCCTGCGTCTTGCCGCGGTGCAGGCGCAGCTCGCTGACCTGCTGTCCCGGGACCAGCACCGCGTGGCGGACGAGATCGGCGGGCTGCTTCACTGCCTCGTGAGCGCGCAGGTACGCCGGCGTTGCGCACAGCAGCACCAGCGGGCGGCCGAGCGCCGTGGCGACGAGACCGTCCACCCGGGGCGGGCCATTCTGGAACAGGATGTCCCAGTGCTCGCCCGGCTCGTCGGGCAGGGCGACCGCCATCTCCACTTCGAGCGGGATGTCGGGGTAACTCTCCATGAAGCGCGGCAGGAGTGGTGCGAGCAGCAATCGGCCGTAGGCGGGATCCGCCAGCACCCGCAGGCTCTGCCGGTCTTCGCTCATCGGCCGCATGGTCCGGCGTGCGGCCGCGGTTTCTGCGGCGAGGCGTTTCGGTGAGCGCGATGCGCCGCGTGGTGCGCGTCAGCAGCCGTGTGCCGGCGCGTTTCTCGAGACTCTGGATCGCGCGGCTGACGGCCACCTTGGGCACGCCGAGCGCTCGTGCGCAGGCGGTGAACGAGCCCAGTTCGACCACCTGGGCGAAGGCCGCCAGCTCAGAGGGGAGCCACATAGCTGTAACATATATGAATCAATACGACTAATTCAAGTGGTCTTTGACGCATAAGGCAGCTTATTAAGGGTCTCAGGCGCGCAGGGCGCTGCGCAGCCCCTCGATGAACATCTGTACCGCGAGGGTCACGAGCAGCAGGCCCATCAGTCGCTCGAGGGCCAGCAGTCCGCGATGCCCGAAGAAGCGGCTCAGCTGCCCGCCGAGAATCAGGATGGCCGCGCTCGCGAGCCAGGCACAGGTAAGCGCCAGCAGCCACACGGGCCAGCGTTGCGGTTCGCGGCTCATCAGCAGCAGCAGCGTCGCGAGGGCCGAGGGGCCGGCGACGTAGGGAATCGCCAGCGGCACCAGGAAGGGCTCGCCCTTGACGTGCTCGGCGAGCGAATGTTCGGAGGAGGGGAAGACCATGCGCAACGCGATCAGGAACAGCACCAGCCCGCCGGCGATGGTGAGCGCCGGGCCGGTGATGTTGAGCGCGTGCAGCAGGTGCTCGCCCGTGAACAGGAACACCACCAGCACCCCGTAGGCGATCAGCAGCTCCCGCACCACCACATGCTTGCGCCGCTTGGCCGGCACGGTCTGCAGGGCGGTGACGAACAGCAGGATGTTGCCCAGCGGGTCCATCACCAGGAACAGCAGAATCGTGGCCGAGACCA
>WNFM01242205.1_pt1 | contig 16051 bp, 20 predicted proteins | sample 5400271 | NCBI WGS metagenome assembly WNFM01 (sample SAMN13153352, study PRJNA577476) | soil metagenome | isolation source: 60 cm saprolite on Douglas fir-dominated hillslope | place: USA:California | collected 2013-09-17
TTTCCCGGCCGCCGAAGCCAGGCGGCTGGTCGAGCGCTTCGAATGGCACTACACGCCAAAGCATGGCAGTTGGCTTGATCTGGCGGAGTCCGAACTCGGCGTCCTATCCTCCCAGTGCCTCGGCCGCCGGATTCCTGACAAACAAACCCTCGTCGAGGAAATCGCCGCCTGGGAGCGCGACCGCAATGCCAACAACACCAAGGCCAACTGGCACTTCACAACCCCCAATGCACGTATCAAACTCAAGCACCTTTACCCTTCAATCTGACTGAATCGGGCGACTAGCTTCAAATCGAAGGCTGTCGATAGGCATCAAAGCCATCCCGGCGGAGGAGCGAGGCGCAAGACGTCATGCTCGCCTGTAGCGGAGGACGGCTCCCGAACAGCCGGGGCATCGGGGTTAGGCCGCGTCGTCGGCCCGTGGCCGCCGGGTTTCTTCGACCCGCTTCCTGTTCGCATTGCCCCAGTCACAGAGCGGCATAAGCGCTTCGGCGAGCCTGCGCCCGTAATCGGTAATCGCGTAGTCGACGCGTGGCGGCACCTCGCGGTGATCCGTCCGGCTCACGATTCCGTCTATCTGCAACTGGCGAAGTTGCTGGATCAGGACCTTCTCGCTGACGCCGGCGACGAGCCGCCGGAGTTCGCCGAAACGGCGCGGACCGCGGCTTAGATAGTACAGGATCAGCGGCTTCCATTTTCCGCCGACGACGGCGAAGGACACGTCGAGTCCACATTCCGAATCAGGTTCATTCATGATCATATTTTACACTTACATAGAGGTATGTACTGGCAATGAAGAAAGCAATCCCCCACTTCCCATCGGCACAACAGCATTGCCGGCCATGCGCCGGCTCGTTCAAAGGAGACGACAATGGGAAGATTAGAAGGCAAGGTCGCTGTCATAACCGGCGCCAACAGCGGTATCGGGCTTGCTACGGCCAAGCGGTTCGCCGAGGAGGGCGCCCGCGTTTTCATGACCGGAAGACGGCAGGCGGAGCTTGACGCGGCCGTTCTCGAGGTTGGCGATGGCGCCCGGGGCATCCAGGGCGACATCTCTAATCTCAGCGATCTCGATCGCCTGTTCGACGTCGTTCGGCAGGAGGCCGGCACGATCGATATCCTGGTCGCCAACGCCGGCGGCGGCGAACTCGCGCCGCTGCCCATGATAACCGAGGAGCACTATCGCCGTGTCTTCGACATCAACGTCAAAGGCACGCTTTTCACCGTTCAAAAGGCTTTGCCGCTGCTCAAGGACGGCGGTCGCGTCATCCTGACAGGGTCTTCGTCGTCCACGACCGGCCTGCCCGGTGCCAGCACCTATGCCGCCACCAAGGCGGCGATCCGCAATTTTGCGCGAAGTTGGATGATGGAACTCGCACCGCGCGCTATCCGCGTGACTGTCTTGACGCCAGGGGCGACCTCGACCCCGGGTTGGCATGGAATTGCGCAATCGGAAGAAATGCACCAGGCGATGTTGAATCAAACGAAGGCGACCATGCCACTCGGGCAGCTAGGGGAGACCGCCGAGATCGCAAGCGCGGCGCTGTTCCTCGCCTCCGACGACAGCAGCTTCGTCAACGGCAGCGAACTGTTTGTGGATGGCGGCTCCGCGCAAATCTAGGAATCGTCCGCCTTCAATGGTGCTTTCCCGGCGGCGCTGATCGTGGTCGAATGCCGGACCTGCTTCCAGGGCTTCCTCAATCGAGAGACGAAACCCGGGCTCGTGCGTAGAACGCTGCCGATGCCACGCCGGGAGATGGTCATCCGAACAGAAGAAGGCTGACGTCGCGCACAGCGAGTTGGCGGCGCGCGCGCCCCATAGCGGACGCTTTGCCACACGACAGCCGTCCGTGGCTCGACCTGGGCCAGATCCTGGCCGCGATTGTGAATAGGCGTCCAATCAATAGTGACCCTTCCTCCGTTAGCTAAATCAGCAGCTTAGCTCGCCGATCGGCGTCGGGACCCCACGCCGATTAACAGCTGGGCCGCAAGAAGCGCGCGGTCTCCGACGACGAAATCCTCGAGCGCATGATGTACCCGATGATCAATGAGGGCGCACGGATCCTGGAAGAGAAGATCGCGGCGCGGCCGAGCGATATCGATGTGATCTGGCTCTATGGTTATGGCTGGCCGATCTATCGCGGCGCCCCGATGTTCTATGCCGACCAGGTGGTCGGCCTCAAGCACATCGCGGACCGGCTGTCGTACTACGCCAAGGAAACCAACGACCCGAGCCTGGAGCCCGCCCCGCTGCTCAAGCGTCTCGCCGCCGAAGGCAAGACCTTTGCGTCGTTCGCCAAGTCGGCCTGATGTCGGTGGCACGGGCGGATAGGCGCCCGTCCAACTATTTTAACGGAAAGCAGCCGAGGCATCCTATTGTCTTCGTCGCATTATTTGCACGCTAGCGTGTATTAATGCCTTCGACGATCTTTTCGAGGATAGAATGAAAATGGGCAAGGTCGCCGACAGATATCTTTGCGGCGATTGCATCGTTGGCTATTTTCCACCGCCTGACGGCTTTTGCCAACAGAGTCCGTCCCGCTCCGGTAAGCGCTACATTCCTCACCCGGGCATCTTTGCTGTCCCGACAGATCGTTAAAAGGCCCTCCCGCGCAAGCGGCTTTAAGATGGCTGTTGTGGTTGTCCGGTCCATTGCAAGTAGCTCGGCCAATCGGCTCACGGTCAGCGAGGAGGGGCGGTTAAGAAACATTAGCAGCGAAAATTGCCGGGCGTTTATGCCGAGATGTCGAAACGTGTCGTCGAAATGTCTTCCGACGGCGCGCCCGCTTCTCTGCAGGCGCAACGAAATACAGGCCTTTTCCACCATTTGGGCCATCGGATGGGCTAACGTCTTGACTGTCATGCTCTTTGGTGTTGGTCATGCCGCTGGTCAAGAGTTACGAGAATCGTGCGCTTCCAGCAAGCTCTGAAGTATCGGTATCTTCAGCCCCATTTCCGAAAAACGACAGAAGCATTTACTCCGCCGAATCCAAAGCCGTTTGACATTGCGTAATCAAGCCGAGCTTCTCGCGCCTGCCGTCCGATCAGATCAAGACCCGCAAAGCTTTCATCCGGGCATGCAAGGTTTAACGTTGGAGGTAGGATGCTGCTGTTCAAGGCAAGAATTGTAAAAACAGCTTCAACCGCTCCGGCGGCCCCCAGGAGGTGCCCGGTCGCAGATTTTGTTGAGGAGACCGGAACTGGATGGTTACCGAAAACGGATCGCACGGCAGTCAGCTCGCTTGCGTCGCCGACGGGCGTTGAGGTGGAATGAGCGTTGAGGTATCCGATCTTGTCGGGGCTCAGCTGCGCCTTGTCCAACGCAATCTGCATTGCCCGCCGGGCTCCTGATCCATCTTCGGGTCCAGCCGTGATGTGATAGGCGTCCGCAGTAGTGCCGTATCCAACTACTTCCGCGATGGGCTTGGCTCCGCGCGCCAGCGCATGGTCGAGCGCTTCCACTACCAGAATTGCGGCTCCTTCTCCCATGACGAAACCATCGCGGCCGCGATCGAAAGGACGTGACGCCTCCGTAGGGGAGTCGTTGAAGCTGGTCGATAACGCTCTGGCCGCAGCGAAGCCTCCGAGGCTTACCCGGTGGATGCATGCTTCGGAACCGCCCGCGACTGCGATGTCGGCGTCCCCACAAGCGATCAGACGGGCGGCATCTCCGATCGCTTGGACCCCGGCGGCGCAAGCTGTGACGGGCGCTCCGAGCGGACCCCTAAAGCCATATCGAATGGAAATTTGACCCGCAGCCATATTCACAAGAAATGACGGGACGACGAATGGGGACAGCCTTCTTGCCCCCTTCGCCGCCGTAGTCTCGCCGGCCTGCATCATGGCAGGAAAGCCGCCAATACCCGAAGCTACGATCGTCGCGGTTCGTTCAAGTTGCTGTTCCAGAGCCGGTCGCCATCCAGCTTCTGATAGCGCTTCATCGCAAGCAACGATTGCCATCTGGATGAACCGATCCATTTTCTTCTGGTCTTTCTCCATTATCAGTTCCTTCGGCTGAAACCCGCCTTCGGGGTCATCGTCCTGGCTGGGAACCATGCCTCCGATCTTGCACGGGAGATCCGATATGATCGATTCAGGAAGTTGCCGAATGCCTGATCGACCCTCGGTGAGGCGTTTCCAAACCAGTCCGGTGCCGCAACCGAGAGGCGACACAATTCCCATTCCGGTCACGACGATGCGCCTTATTGAAACCATGATCTCAGAACCTTTCGCTCCAGCGCCCTGAACAGCCGCCCAATTCGGCCTCAGGATTCCAACGGTAGCGCTTTCCAACGCCAATATAAGTTGATATCAACCTATTGAGGATGTTAGGGAGGAAATTCAAGGCTTATGATCGCCCCAGTGCCGAAAGATCCGCCGCGTTTGGTGGAAATCGTGATCCGCATTGAGGGGGCCATGGTCGGTAAAGGCCTAATCGAATGAGTCATTGTTTCCCGATGGAGATCAGACATGCGCGAAAGCGGCCTCTACCAATATCCCCGGATGGATCGTGTCATTTACGGGAAGCCGGCAGCGCAAGCCGTTCTTGAAGAGGCTGCACCCCATACACTCCAGCATCGTGACTTGAAAGATCTGAACCCGAAGCGGGTGTTTCAAGCAGCTGCGAAGAGCTGACAGTTGAAGCGACGCGGTCTCTGGGGCGCGTCTCTTGAAGTAAGCGCACCATGACATGGTCTCAGCAATGGACAGCGCCCTCTTGGTTTTCCTGAAATGAAAAAAATGGTCGAAAGCGTCGCTGATCGTTCCGTTTGTGTTTCAATAAAAGAAATTCTCGACTTGATCTCTTACACTTAGGCAATAGCGCCCCAGCCCAGGTCCTGGAAGGGCGCAAGGAGAAAGAAATGACAGCCCCAATTCTAGTTACTGGCGCGGCCGGAACCATTGGCCACGAGGTCTGCAGATTGCTGGTGGAACGAGGATGCAAGGTTAGGGCGCTGGTCCGCCAAGAGGATGCGCGATCCGCGGAGCTTGCTTCACGCGGCGTCGAAATTGTCATTGGAGATCTTCTCGACCTGCACATGATGCACCGTGCGATCGAAGGTTGTAACCGAATTTATTTTGGTATGACCGTATCGGCGCCGTATCTTGAAGCGACCATCAATACCGCAGCCGTCGCAAAGCATCACAAGGTTAGCGCGTTTGTGAACATTTCCCAGATGACGGTGTCGCAAATGGGGATCAATGCGACCACAGACAGCCCGCAGCAGAAGATGCACTGGCTTGCGGAACAGGCGCTGAATTGGTCTGGACTGCCTGTCGTGCACGTCCGCCCGACGTCTTTCCTGGATACATTCTTCCTTAGACTGTCCGCGAATTCGATCCGCGAGCATCAGCAGATTCGACTCCCATTCGGGAAGGGCAAGACCTCGCCTATCGCAAGTGAAGACGTTGCAAGGGTGATGGCCACGATCGTTGAAGACCCGGCCCCGCACATTGGCAAGGTATACGAGCTGACGGGCCCGCGGTCACAGGACATGGCGGGAGTTGCGGAAGAATTCTCCCGCGCTCTCGGACGTCCAATCACTTATGTAGACGTGCCTTGGGAGCCGTGGCGTAAGCAGTTGGAGGATAGCGGCAGGCTATCTACGCACGCGCTTTCCCATCTCGCCACGATGGCTCTGCTCAAGCAACAGAATCGGTATGACCGATTGACGTCGGACGTCGAGAAACTCACTGGCGTGCCACCGCTCAGCGTTTACGATTTTGTGTTGCGTCATGCTGATGTGTATGGCGGAAAAGTCTAGCTTGTAAAAGCGAGGGGACGGATGCGGCGCAGGGGGTCGTGAAAGTCGACGGCCTGTATCCTCGATGACCTCACGCAAGGTGTGACCGTCATAGGGATTGCCGGGCAGCGCCTTGGCATGCAGCACGAACTGGCCACCCGGGGCACGAGCCTACAAAGCGCACGCGCTCTACGAGGAAGCCATCAAGCGGGTGCGACCGCTCCGAGCGCTGCGATTCGCAGTAGACTATGACGCCACAGGCGCATTGTATTCCGCGCGAAGTAAGAAGGGACGCTAGCCGAAATCATAGGGAAGGTTCTCGAAGTCCCGATCGGTTGAGAGTTGGGCAGCGCGTAATATTGGTTCTCGGCATTCAATCAGCGCACGCCCCCGGAAATCAGTGGCGCTGTCAATCGTATCTCTGCTGACATCGTCTAAGATCAGAAAATAGAGACAGGTTATTATCTGCGCGCGGTCGACAAGGTCCCTTTCGGAGAAAATATCGCAGATTTGGATCGTGTGGGGAAAGGCGGTAGCGCTCTCTCGCTACCAGTAAATCAAGGGCTTTCGTGCCCTTTCGATCCTAGCGATTGATTTCGTACCACGGTTGGTACCACAGAAATCTCTTTTCCATGGTCGCGGTCACGGCTAAAACCGCGGCGTTTCCAGATACTTGCCGACACGGCGTTTCACCCCCTCTACGAAGAGACGAAGCCGGCCTGGCAACCTCATGGTTGGGAAGTGATTCATGACCGACATTTGGTTGAAGCGCCGTAGTCCTTGGTCGCAGCAACAGGATGATGCTCGGGACGAATTCGACGTCGATTATGGCCGCGTCGTCCATTCCGGATCCTTCCGACGGCTCCAGGGCAAGACGCAGATCCTCAATCTGGGCGACAGCGATTTTTATCGCACGCGAATGACCCACTCGCTGGAGGTTGCGCAGATCGCCGGCGGCGTGATGCGCCAGCTTGCGACGGCCTATTCCGGTCACGAGGCCGTTCCGTTTCTGCCTCCCCTCAGCCTCATCCAAACCTCGGGGTTCTGCCATGATCTCGGGCATCCCCCCTTCGGCCACGGAGGCGAGGCCGCGCTCAATTATTGCATGCGGGCCCACGGTGGCTTCGAAGGCAACGGGCAGACCCTCCGAATCCTTGCGAGGCTGGAGAAACTTCTCGCGGGACCAAGGTGCGGACCTCACGCGCCGATCCTTGCTCGCCATCCTCAAATATCCGGTCCCGTTCGATAAGGCCTCGAACCCCGGGATCGTGCCCAGTCTCTACGACGCGAGTTCGATCCGCACTCTAGACCGTTCCACCTGCAAGCCCCCCAAATGCTACTTCGGGACGGAGGGCGATGTGGTCGACTGGATACTGGAGCCGTTGTCGCCGAACGACCGCGCGCAATTTCAGGCGTTCGACCCGGTCCCGAAAAAGCATGGCAAAGCGCAACACAAGTCGTTCGATTGCAGCATCATGGATCTTTCGGACGACATTGCGTACGGGGTTCACGATCTCGAGGACGCGATTGCGCTGGGTCTCGTCGACGAGCGAGATTTCCGCGAGCACGTCAGCGAGGCCAGCAGTGCTCCGTTTCTGGATGCATTGAAACTGAGGTATCCGGAGGAATGCGGCAACGATGTGTACGGTTACTTCGCCTCCAAGCTGTTTTCGGGCAGTAACTGGCGCAAGCGCTTCATCGGTCGCCTGGTGCATCATTTCGTTACCAACATCGAGTTGGTGACGTTGGAGGAATTCGCGGAACCGCTCGTCCGCTACCGTGCCCGGATCAAGGCTCCGCAGCGGAAGTTCCTGGACGAGCTTCAAAAGTTGATCGAGCAGAAGGTGATCTTCAGCCCGAACGTCCAGCACTTGGAATTCAAGGGGCAGAAGCTCGTGGTCTCCGTTTTCGAAGCGATCCAGTCCGACCCGAAAGCGCTTCTTCCGGCGGATGCCTTCGCGCGGTTCGCCGCGAGTGACGAGGTGCGGGTGATCTGCGACTACGTCGCGGGTATGACCGACGATTTTCTTCTCAAGACCTACGAGAGGTTGTTCAGTCCCCGAATGGGGTCCGTATTCGACAAGCTCTAGCGGTCGAACCGGAAGCCGGCGCGGGACAATGACGTCGGCTGCGCTGCCCGTCGCAAGGCGCTCAATTCACTTGTTTCGCGAGTCGGGGATGTTCGCGATGGATGTGCTCGAAGAGCGCCAGCTCCGCCTCGGTCAGAATTCCGCGATCGGGTTCCTCGTCGCGCGAACGGTGCGCCCAGGCGACGAGGTCGAACAACTTGGTATCGACGTGTTCGGGTTGGTCGATCACGAGCTCGATGACTTGCGACAGCGGAAACTCGCCACCGAATTCCATCTCCGCGCTCGACGAAATGCGTTTGTCGAAAAGGGCGCGCAATGCGCGATTCATTCCGGCTGTCCGGTGTCGATACGCACCGAGTTCGGATCGCGCGTTCTCCAGACGTTGTCGGAAGTAAGGGGCTCCGACGCCTGAGCTCTGCGTGACGTGACGGGTAAGAAACAGCGAAGCGAGAGGCCGGTACAGGTTAACGAGCCGTTCCCGATCTCGCGCGCGCGATCTCTTCCCCCGCTCCATGGCATGCCCGACGCCTAAGCTTATGAGCTTGCTGGTCAGCGAAATGCCGGTCACCCAAAGCAGTGCCGGAACATTCGCCAGGAACGATTCCGGGACCGACGTGAAGGCGGCAGGCCTGAGCCAAATGGTCAGAACGGAGCCAAAGGCTGCGATCAGCAACCAAGTCGGCACCGCCTTAAGGGTGCCGAGCGACTTCTGTATCAAAGATAAAGCGGCCGTCGTTTCCATTTCTAGTTCCAAAGCACGATGCGCCTTACGGGGTGCGGGGGCAAACCTGCATGTGTTCGGTCGGACCGCGTGCCGGATGCGGAGGTCATTCCCGGCGTCAAGTGGGGAAGGCCTGAATGGGTGCCGAGCGCGGCCTATTGGGCCGCGATGAGCGAGATCGCCGACAATTCCGATGATTTCGTCTCTACGGAAACGACGCTGAAAGAGCAGGTCGGCTTCTGCCTCCTTGGCGGGTTTGGCATAACCGCCGAAATGAACCATGCGATTTTTGACCGCTTGGATGCCGAGGGCATATTTCGTCCGCATAACATTCCGACAGCCGCCGAGATCGAGCGTCTGCTGCGGTTGCCGGTGAACGTCGAAGGAAAGCTAAGGCGGTATCGCTTTCCCAATCAGCGATCGTCACGTCTCGCGACAGCCCTGCGCCTTATAGAGGAGGATCCCCCGTCGCCCGACGACCCCCGACATTCCGGAACGAGGGGGAGCGACGATGTCGCGATACTGGACATACATATTATTCGGGCCGGTGTTTTGATCGGCTTGTTCGACCGAAGACAGAAGGTGCCCAAAGACTACGATGCGATGGAAGCCCGGTTTTTGGAGTTCGCGGCAGCGCTGCAAGTCCGACCTTCGCTGTTAGACGCGGTAATGTGGCGCGAAATGCGACAGCTTGGACGCGGTCCGGTTTGACTCCCGATCCGACTCACCGCCTAATCGTGCTATTGGGAGAGCGGTCATCGGTGGCTGGCTCCGGAGTCCGCAAAGCTTCCTTCGCATAGATCTCGAAGAGGCGTTGAAGCTGAACAGGCCTGTCGTGGCCATCCTGCTCGGCCGCGCGCCCCTGCCGCGTCCCAAGGATCTACCCCGAGCGCTTCGGTCGCTGGCTTCTCATCCGACGGTGAATTTGACGCAGGCCGGCTTCGACGGTAGCGCGGATCGGATCGTTCGGCTCGTCAGGCAGGCCTTGGGAGCCGGCACTGCCGCGTCCTCCTCCACGGGCTCCGCGCTTGAAATTCCCGCGCAAGGCTACAGGCCGCATTTCGAGATCGATCAGGACGGCGTGATCAAGTTCGCGGCGCCGGCGGCGCTCGATCGGGAGGGGAATAATGTAGATCGGTTGCGGAGGATGCACCCGACGCTGCGCGAGTTGTCGCCAGGACTCGTCGAGGCTTTGGGCAGGGGCAATGCGCCCCACAGCTATCTGCACGAGCGTTCTAAGACATACAACGATATGACCGATCGGGCATTGGAGGAGATCGACTTCGCCTTGCTCTACATGGAAGGGCTGCGGCTGGCGAATGCCGAGAAAGCTGTGTCGGGCGACGGCAGAGGATGGACAGCCTGCTCCAGCTTCACGGAACTTTTATTCTGGCTTCCCGAGATGGCCTGGAGGCATATGAGGCGGAACAGCGCTATCGGCGCAACCAGCAGCAGGAGGCCGATTATCGGTCGGCGGCTGTTGATTTCGCGAATAGCTTGCAGGGCAGGCCCGAAGTCGTGGATCCTTCGGTCGCGTCGGCCGCTTTGAATGCCGCGGAAGAGATCGGTAGGGGTGGGAATCCTGAGCGCAGCGGTACGGTCGCGACTGGCTTGTTAGGCAATCTTACTGTGACGTTTGCCGGCGAAAACGCGAGACAGTGCTGGTCTGGATGGATGACCGCGCGAACGACAGCCAGCGTTGAATGGAACTCTGGATTGCTTCGCAATCTGAGTGGGCCGCAACCAGATCGTCCACGCGTCAAACAGATGCGTTCTTTCGCTCGCAGTTTTCGATCGGATCCACGTGAATGGACCTCATTTTTCGCCATGTCCGCACCGCATGCCCTTGAAGGATTCCTGAACTGCAAAAAAGAGTGGCCGTGAAAGTTTCGTCTCTAAGGTGGAGTTCAGAAAGGATCACGTTCTCGCATGGCTGCTATTTCGAGAACGTTTGACCGCGCGTTGCAGCTGCGCCAGTTTTGATCGACATAATGTGCTGTCGGGGATGAAGCCGCCAACCACGATTATCATACCTCCTGATGCGCGCCTATCATCGCATCTGTATACCAAGCTTGAAGATTAGTGCTGGCCCTGGGCCAGCGCCTGAAGATTGACCGGAGGCCGAGAGCGTCCTAACGCGATGCCGTGCAATTCTGGTGCTCAAAAACGGGAAATCCTCGATGCAAGTCACTCTGATGAAAGGCAAGATCCACCGTGCGCACGTAACGGAAGCGGATTTGCACTATGAAGGTTCGATCTCGATCGACCGGACGCTGATCGAGGCTGCGGGCTTTCTCCTCAACGAGCGCGTCGATATCTACAATATCGACACCGGCGCGCGTTTTTCGACCTACGTCATCGAGGCGCCTGCCGGTTCCGGTATCATCGGTCTGAACGGCGCGGCTGCGCGACTGGCGATGGCGGGCGACAAGGTCATCATCGTTGCCTACGCGAATTTCAGCGATGCTGAAGCGCGCAGCTTTCAACCGCGCGTCGTCCTCGTCAACGAGAAGAATCAGAAGCTCTAGGCGCCGCCAACGACGAGTGCTGGCATCAGTGCGGAACGGCTCACGGCTGTGCCGACGAGACAGGCACACAAACAGACAGCGGCTAAGCTAGACTTGATACCGAAGAGGATGATCCACATGAAGGCACGCAGGCAGTTTGCGGCTCAATCAACCGTGCGAGAGGAACGATAATGCTTGACGGGTTTGAATCAGATCTGCGCGAACTCGCTGGGCGGGGTCGGTTACGCGCGCTTCGCGAACGCTCCGGAATAGATTTCACGTCAAACGATTATCTCGGCTTGGCCGAATCCGAGGAATTGAGGCGTGCGGCTGCCGATGCGGTGGCGCGTGGCGTGCCCGTGGGATCGGGCGGCTCGCGCCTGTTGCGCGGCAATCATCCCGAACATGAAGCGCTCGAAAGCGAAGCTGCAGCCTATTTCGGCGCCGAAACAGCGCTCTATTTTAGCAGCGGTTATGTCGCGAATTTCACAATTTTCTCGACTCTGCCGCAACGTGGGGATCTCGTGGTCCACGACGAGTTGATTCATGCGAGCGTCCATGAGGGGCTACGTCGGGGACGCGCTGAGTTCGTCGGGGTTCCGCATAACAGTGCCGACGCCTTCGATGCAGCGATCGTCCGCTGGCGCGCGGCGGGCGGGAAAGGCCGGCCCTGGCTTTCGGTCGAGAGCCTCTACAGTATGGACGGCGATAGTCCCGATCTGGCTGCACTATTCGCCGTTGCGGAGCGCCACGAAGCCATGGTTGTGATCGATGAGGCGCATGCGACGGGCGTGCTTGGGCCGCAGGGGCGGGGACTCGCCGCAGCCTTCGAGGGCCGCGACAATGTCGTCACATTGCACACTTGCGGCAAGGCGCTCGGAACGGTCGGCGGCTTTATCCTTGCGCCGCGAACGATCCGCGATTTTCTCGTCAACCGTGCCCGCCCCTTTATTTTCGCGACCGCGCCTTCGCCGCTGACTGCCGCGATCACACGCGTGGCCCTCGAACTCTCCCGAACCAATCCCGAGCGCCGGGAGCGGCTCGCGCGCCTGGTTCAATTCGCGGGGGGCGAGCTTCGCCGTCGTTGCCACGTCGAGCCCTCCGGCTCGCATATTCTTCCTGTCATCATCGGCGCCGATCAGGCGGCTGTTGCACTTGCTGCCTCTTTGCAGCGACGAGGTTTTGATATCCGGGCGATACGTCCGCCGACCGTTGCCGAGGGCACCGCGCGCCTCCGCATCGCGCTGACGGCGAACGTCGATGAGGCAATTGTCGCAGGTTTGTTCGAAGCGCTCGCTGAAGACATGCGAAAGGCCGCATGACCACGCGCATCATTGTAGCTGGTACCGATACCGGCGTTGGCAAGACTGTTTTTGCTGCTGCGCTCGCCCGTGCTCTTGGAGCAATCTATTGGAAACCGATCCAGGCCGGTCTCCTGGAGGAGACGGACAGGCAAGCGGTCCTGCGGCTATCCGGTCTGTCTGAAGAGCGCGTGTTGCCGGAGGCCTATCGGCTGAAGACGCCGGCTTCGCCACATCTTGCTGCCGAGATTGATGGCATTACCATCGATCCGGAGGCGCTCATTCTGCCGAATACGAACCGGCCGTTGGTCGTGGAGGGGGCCGGCGGGTTGTTGGTGCCGCTGACACGCGATGTCGTTTATATCGATGTCATTGCACAGTGGCGCGAACCAGTGGTGCTCTGTGCCCGGACGACGCTCGGAACGATTAATCACAGCCTCTTGTCGATAGAGGCGCTGCGTGCTCGCGGCATTCCGCTTCTCGGTATCGCCTTTATTGGTGACGAGAATCCCGAATCCGAGCGCATCATCGTCGAAATGGGTCACGCCCGGCGCCTTGGCCGTCTTCCACATCTCGCGCCGCTAACGGGTAGCACGCTAGGGGCCGCCTTTGCCCGCCATTTCAATTTTGGTGACTTTCGGGAGGACTCTGCCGGATGAAATCGATGTCTCCCATATGGCATCCGTTCACTCAGCATGCGGTGCAGCCGGAGTCGACGTTGATTTCCAGAGGCGAGGGCGCCTGGCTCGAGGCCGCCGACGGCCGCCGTATCTTCGACGCCATTTCGTCCTGGTGGGTCGTGACCCATGGTCATCGCCATCCGCACATCGTGCAGGCGATCAAGGACCAAGTGGATCGCCTCGACCAGGTGATCTTCGCCGGCTTTACGCACGAGCCGGCGGAAGAGCTGGCGCGGCATCTCATTGCGATCACGCCGCCGGCGCTCGAATACGTCTTTTTTTCCGATAGCGGATCGACGTCGGTTGAAGTCGCGTTGAAAATGGCGCTGGGCTTCTGGCGACATTGCGGCGAGACCCGCAGCCGTATCCTGGCTCTGGAAGGCGCCTATCATGGCGACACGATTGGCGGCATGTCGGTTGGTGAGCGTGGCGTCTTCAATGCACCCTACGATCCCCTGCTGTTCGATGTTGAGCGGCTTCCGTTTCCATCCGCGGGCCGTGAGCAGGCAACACTGGATGCGTTGAACGCGGCATGCCGGAAGGGGGCGATCGCCGCGCTCATCGTCGAACCCTTAATTCTCGGCGCAGGCGGCATGCTGATCTATCCGCCCTGGGTTCTCGCGGAAATGAAACGCATTTGCGAGACCCACGATGTTCTCTTTATCGCTGATGAAGTGATGACAGGATGGGGACGGACAGGCACGCTGTTCGCTTGCGAGCAGGCCAGCGTCACGCCAGATATCGCCTGCTATTCCAAGGGACTTACCGGAGGTTCCCTGCCGCTCGCGGTGACCCTTTGCCGGGCTGACATTTTCGACGCGCATTATTCAACGGATCGAACTAGGACCTTCTTCCATTCCAGTTCATATACTGCGAACCCGATCGCCTGCGCGGCCGCTCTCGCGAATCTGGAGGTTTGGAGCAGAGAGCCGGTTATGGAACGCATCGCGCGTCTGACCACCTTGCACACCGAGAGGCTCGATCGCTTCCGTGAGAATAGGCGTTTTGCGAATGTTCGTCAGATCGGAACCATCGCTGTACTCGATATCGTAGCCAGCGACGCCGGCTATCTGGCTAACATTGGTCCCCGTCTCTACCAGAGCTTTCTTGCGCGGGGTTTGCTGGTACGGCCGCTTGGCAACACGATCTACATCATGCCGCCCTATTGCAGCACGGCCGGCGAACTCGATCTGGTTTATGAAGCGATCGGTGAAATTGCCGACGAGATCGAATGAAATCCAGCAAGGACACTGAAAGGCCCGCTCCGTGTCGATTGAGGATCCCCAAATCAGGTCGGGTCTGATTCAACATGCAGACTGGTGGAGGCCAGCATGGACGGGCAAACCATATTCTGTCGATCCTCGCGAGCGGGTGGTTGCCGCGGTTGAACGTGGAGGGACGTCGACGCAGCGGTGGGCGACGGTGCCGATAGCAGAAATGGCTTCGACTCTGGCGTCGTCCCCTCCTTGAGCATAGGCGTTGTTGTAGGCGGCGCGTTTCAGCGCATCTTCCATCGCCTGATTTTGGCGGATGAACTTGCCCCAGTTTTCGGTCAGGTTCGAAAATCAATGAGCAAAAGTATAGCGGCGTTCGTGGGAGTGGGTCGGGAACGTTCGAGCCTGGATTTCAAAGCCCAGCCGGTCTGCCAGAACGCGCTCGGAGGCGGGAAGCCGCGACCGACATATTGTGCCAGTTTCGTGTCGACCACCCTGGCCATCGCCTGCAGCTCCGGAACCGCGACCACTTGAAAATCGTATGACAATTAACCGGCAATTAGCCTCGAAACCCAAAGCGTCGTAAATCAATCAGACGTTATGGCAATCGTTGATAGAAGTGAAGAGAAATTGTCGAACAATCGACAGTCATGATTCTTGCTGCTGCATCGATCTATTGGATCATCATCACGCTGTGGCTCGCCGTCCTCACTGCGGTGTGCACGGCGTTCGTTCGCAACCCAAGGACCTTCGGCGCGGTGCGCCTGTTGCTGTTTGTTATCGTGATCGACACTGTTCGTAATATCATTGAGAACCTGTATTTTGGTTTGTACTTTGGAGGTCAGTATGGCCTGTTTCCGGCCGGCATTGTCGGGGTTCTCGGTAATCCCAGCTATCTCCTCTTTCCGAAGGTGATGAATGTCATCGCGGCTTGTGCTGTGTTGGGTCTGCTCGTGCTACGATGGCTTCCGCAGGCCTCAAAAGAACGCGCTGAAGCCGATGCAGATATGCGCGAGAAGACACAGGCCTTGAACCAAGAGGCCGAAGAGCGGCGGCGGCTGTTTGAGACGTCCCTAGATTTGATCTTGGTCACCGATCGACAGGGAAATCTAGGGCGGGTGAGTCCAAGCTCCTTCGCGACCACACGCCGTTCGTAGCGGGAATTGCGCTTTTGACTCCGGAAGTGTTTAGTGTTGTGAAGGGCGATCTCAATGGTATCGTCAGTGGTGCCGCTTACCTGCCTGCGCTCGAGCCTCTCAAGGACGTCGCTGCTTCAAAGGCCTTCTACGACGCGTACGAAAAGGCAATTGGTCGACCGCCCGGTGAGGAGGCGGGGATCGCTGCGCAGGCTGTGACCTCCGTTCTTGTTGATCAAATCGACGTGGACTCTTGCACCAGCCGAGGCATCGATACCGCTCGGCCCGGCCGGCCCGCTCATTGGGAATATGGTTCCGACCTTAATGGGCTCCGCCGCCCTGACGGTGCAACCACTGGCGAAAATGACAAGTGCAGCGAGTGCGAATTGTACGCGCATAACAATCTCCCTTATATCAACGGACTGTGACCATTTTTGAAACTATGACTCACGCTCGACGGTACGACGCTCGATGGCGATCAATGTCTCCAGATCGATCGTCTTATGAATTGATTTCTGCAAATCGGACGCCTGCTTCGGCGTCCCGGCTATCAGGTCTTGTCCGGCAGCCATCGCCCTTGTAGGAGGCCCGCATCGCATGGTAGGCCACAAGCAGCGGCGTCGCCGGATCGACTATCAGGCGATAGCCAAGCCCGCCG
>WNFM01348482.1_pt1 | contig 16050 bp, 18 predicted proteins | sample 5400271 | NCBI WGS metagenome assembly WNFM01 (sample SAMN13153352, study PRJNA577476) | soil metagenome | isolation source: 60 cm saprolite on Douglas fir-dominated hillslope | place: USA:California | collected 2013-09-17
GGAATTTTAGACTGGCACTCGAATGTGCCAACTTGAATTTCCCCACCCTGGAGACTTTTGAAATGGCACTTATGAGGAGTTTTAAGTTGCTATTGACAGGTTCGATCCTTCAGTCTCTTTTCAGCCAGTATGGGCGGAAATTTCCCGTCCATTCCACTGTGAATTGACACGAGCCGAGTGCTGGAAACTGCGCGAGGCGTTCCATGCTCGTCATCCGAAGGTACGGATCGGTTGCGGGCGACGCGGACCGCTCGGCCAGACGCTCGGATGCATCTACGCAGTTGCTTCGCCGTCACCCTTTCGGCCGATATAGAGGAGATGTCGCGAGGCCCCCACTGTCGTCTCGTCGGAGCTCACTTCGAGGAGCAGGTCGAGCCACAGATCGCGTCTCCTCTCCTGGAGCTTGTTGTAGCTCTCATCGCCGGCTGAGATCGCCGGCTCGACGCCGGCGAGCACGACGGTCTGGAAGCCGAGCGCCTCGTGAAGTGGCCTGATCTCCGAGACGCGCGCAAAGTACCCCCGAAAGCCGCCTCTGGGCTGATCGTCTGGACGCCTCCCACGGGAGAGCAGGGAGCGCACTTCCTCTCCACGCTCGATCCACTCAGGCATTCTCCTCATCAAGTCGCCGAGGATGCCCAGTCGCGAGAGGTGGGTGGAAAACAGCAGACCCCCGCTGCGGAGACGATCTGCCGCCTGGCGAACGGCTTGGCGTCGGTCCTCCTCGAACACCAGATGGTACAGAGGCCCCATGAGCAGCACCGCGTCGAATGCCGTGGTCGGCACCGCATGGAGGTCTCGTGCGTCAGCCACGACACACTGCACCTGTCCATGCAGTCGCGACGCCTCGAGCCGGAGCTGACATCGTTGCAGCAGGGCCGCTGACAGATCAACCGCTGTGACGGAATAGCCGCGTCTGCACAGAGCGAGCGTGTACCTTCCCGTCCCGGCTCCGATCTCCAGGATGGAACCTGCGGGCGGCAGGTACCGAGTCAGGTAGCGCCAGGTGAGGTCGTACTCGAGCTGATGCAAGACGAGACGCGAGTCCTCGTCCTCTACGCTGCGGTCGTACGAGGCTGCTATGTCGCTGATGTCGTCTGTCACGCTTCTGTCTCCTTTCCCAGTGGTAAATTCGGCTTTCGGTCCCAAACGTCTCTCGTTGGCTCCCTACTCGATATAGCGAGCCAGCTTCTCTAGGGTCGACTGCGTGCCAGCCTCATTGTCCTCGGGTCGAATGCCCGAGGGAATGTCTGAACTTCGCCCGATAAAGTGTGGGAGGGGAAGATGGTTCCCCTCCCATTACCTTGGCGCTACACTTCAGCGAGAAGTCTGCCCCTGATCAGTGCTACCTGGTCAGGGTGGCTTTGAGGTTGATGGGTGTGGCCGCGAGCGCTTTGGAGACCGGGCAATTTGCTTTGGCATCCTGCGCTAGCTTCTGGAAGGTCTCTTCGTCTATGCCTGGCACCACGGCCTCGGTCTCCAGGTCGATGGGGTTGATGGCGAAGCCGCCGGGCGCCTGGTTGAAGTGGACGCGCGCGATTGTGTGCACCCTCGTTGGCGTGAAGCCGGCACTGGCGAGCGCGTTCGACAGCGCCATCGAGTAACAGCCGGCGTGCGCCGCGCCAATGAGCTCCTCGGGATTGGTGCCGACCGTCTCATCGCCCATGCGTGATTTAAACGAATAACTGCCCTCGAAGGCTCCGCTCCCCACGCGCATGGTCCCCCGACCCTGCTGAAGATTCCCCTGCCATTCGGCGTCTGCTGTACGTGTTGGCATACTTACGTCTCCTTTTCAACACGATTCAATCACCTTCATTGTGAGTGCCCTCTTCATGGTTCCTTCTTTCTTCACCAAAGGCACATGTATATGATAGATCGTAACCCCAATGCGGGTCAATGTGTACATGTCGGGATGAAACGGATGACCGCAGGAGCCAGCACAAGGCTGGCAGGAGGGAGTTGCCCAGCTCCTGTGGCGGCAAAGGCAATCGAATAGATGGGGTTGGTGTGCAATTTACCGCTGTCTCCTGAGAGAAAGGAACCATACGGTTCATGTAAAATTTAACTGCTTCTAGTAAATGATAAACTTACGAGAATAAGAGCCACAGTATGGTTCAACGCCTTGCTTTTCGTGCTAAAGTAGGATACGCTTTACGCGAGGCAAGCCAGCCCATCTTGCTGGTCAGCACGACTGAGAAGGAGCAGATACGACAAGATGTCACGGGAGGATTCTAGACGATGAACATGGATACAACGGGTGAGCAGATGGTGGTCATTGTCGGCGCGGGACTTGCTGGCGGCAATGCGGCTGTGACCCTACGAGAAGAGGGATGGCGGGGCCGCATCGTGCTCTTGAGCGCGGAGCCAGGCATCCCTTTCGGCCGGCCGCCGCTGTCCAAAACCTATCTGCGGGGTGAGGAAGATCTCACCGCCTGGTACGTCAAGTCCACCGACTGGTATGGTGATCACGACGTTGAGCTGCGCACCGGGTCCATCGTGCGGCAGGTGGATACCGCTCTCAAGCAGCTGCGACTCGCCAGTGGAGAGACAGTGGACTACGACAAGCTGGTCCTTTGCACTGGCGGCAGAAATCGGACCTTTGCGGCGCCCGGAGCGACGCTGCCGGGTGTCTATCAACTGCGCACGGTCGCGGAGTGTGATGCGATCCGTCAGGTCGCCAAGCCTGGTGCGCGCGCTGTGGTGGTCGGCATGGGCTTCATCGGCTCTGAGGTCGCCGCCTCGCTGCGCCAGATGGGCCTGGAGGTCACCGCTGTGCTCCCTGGCGCGGCGCCGCTTGCTACGGTCCTCGGCAACGAGGTCGCCGCCGTGCTCGCAGCGATTCACCGCGAGCATGGGGTCCACCTCGTGACGAACGACCAAGTGATCGCCTTCGAGGGTGGCACCTGGGTGGAGCGCGTGTTGACGGCCAAGGGAGCACAGCTGGCGTGCGACCTGGTCGTCGTCGGCATCGGGATAGCACCGGCCACCGACGCGCTCGCTGGCAGTGCGATTGCCCTGGACAACGGGATCCTCGTGAATGCGCGCTGTCAAACGAGCGTGCCCGATGTCTTCGCCGCAGGGGATGTGGCCAACCTGCTGCACCCGGTCTTCGGGAGGGTGCGGGTGGAGCATTTCAACAACGCCGAACAGCAAGGCCGTGCGGTGGCCCGCGCCGTGCTCGGCAACCTGCAGGCGTACGAGTATATCTACAGCTTCTGGTCTGATCAGTACGAGCACAAGCTGGAGTACGTGGGGTTTGCCAGGAGCTGGGAGCGGATTGTGCTGCGCGGCAGCTCCGACAGCAAACAGTTCCTGGCCTTCTACCTGACGCAGGGCATCTTGCAGGCGGCGTTCGGGCTGAACCGTGGCGGTGATCCAGAGCTCGAGGCTGATGCCGAACTGCGTGTGTGTCAGGATCTGATTCGCGGCCGCATCCGACTCTCGGAATCCGCCCTGGCGGACGACCGGGTGGACCTGCGGTCATTGAACCCGGCTCCGCGTTCATAGCGGATACCCTTTTAGGGTATCAACTTGGCCATTTGCTCGCAGGATGCCGCGCTGGCACGACAGGCATTGGCACAGTCGTTTTCGCCTATCTCGTCGCACACCTCAGCACAATGGTTGCACACCTGCGCACATGCCTGCCAGACAGAGCCGTACACAGGCGAGTTGCGCATCATGAAATGGGCATTTGTTGCACATATTTCGGAGCAATCGAGCAAAATGCGAACCGTGTTGGCATAGTTGGTGCCTTTTTGGAGCAGGCTCATGGCTGTATCCAGGCAGACAGCGTGGCTATTTAAGCAGTCCTGAATACAGTCTTCCATCTGGCTGCTCAGCGTTGATTCATCTGAAGGTTGTTGGCTCATGCTTTGTCTCCTCTTTCTTTCGTACGAGGTAGCAAATGTGACGTTACAAGATGTGTAGTCATCGTTGAAGGTGTTCCCTTCATGGTCCCTTCTTTCCTCACCAAGGGCACATGTATATGATAGACCCTAATCCCAAAGCGGGTCAATGTGTACATGTCAGAATCGCTGTCACGTCGATTTCCACAAGCTGTCCTGGGTAGCCGAGTTGGGAGACTCCCAGCAGTGTGCTTGCGGTGCTCAACGCGGGAGCGATGGACGAGTTCCTCAGCATGGTCCATACCAATGAGAGGTCATCACGGCTGGTCGAGACGACGTAGATGACCGTGCGGACCACGTCGTCGGGAGTCGAGCCAACACTGGAGAGGGCAGTGACGATGTTGCGGATCACCTGTTCGACTTGCCGACGCAGGTCGTCGGTGCCGACAAGCTGTCCCCCTTCGTCGAGTGGACACTGACCGGCGAGAAACACCATCGTGGTGGCATCAGTAACAGTCACATGGTGATACCCAGGCGTCTGATGGAGACCGGGGGGATTGATACGTTGGATCAAGGCGTCATCCTTTCTGAAATCCAAGGAACTGAGATTGCTTCGCTCCACTTCTCTGTTGATTGAAGTGGCAATTTGACAGAGACGCGATGGTTGAGGAAGGTTTCGTCGATGCTCTGCACGCAGAACAGTTTCTTTGTCTACAGAGAATACCACACATTGCTTCGAGTAGCTGAACCTACAAGGGAATAATGCGCCGTTTCTTCCTTCATGTGCTGGACCAGGTCCGGTCTTCCGTGAAATTGAGCAAGACGCAGGTGTTCGCGATCGTTCAACGATGACATCAGCAGGCGCACTCAGCAAGACGACGTGGTCGAACTGGGGAAGGAAATTCCGCGAGCCTTTCCATGAGTGGAATTAGGATAAATCGGTGAGTGACCTGCTCTCTTTCTGATGGAGAGCCACTCCCGTATCCACAGTTCGCTTACGGAGTTCCCAAATTTCCACCCTGCGTGGCAGGATGAGCAAGATCGAAGAAGATTTTTTGGGGTTTGCATGCTATGCTTCTCAAGAGGTATTGCTCACCGGTCAAAAACCAGATGACCAGAGCCATATCCCTGATGCTTCTCTCTCGGCATCAAACAGATATAGCAGGATGATCCAGGGGAAAACGATCGATGCTGGTGGAGTCGGCTCAGCCTGAAAGACCTGGCGGTCCCACCGTTCCACCATCTACTTCACAATCGAAAGGAGTTCTTGTGATGAACGAACCAGTCACGACCATGGACACGCGCTACAGCGAACCGGATGGAGTGGTCACGCCATGGGAGCAGACGCGTCGGGTGCTCGAAACAGCCGAGCTGTTTTGGCTCTCGACGGTGCGGGCCGATGGTCGCCCTCATGTCACGCCGGTCGTTGCGGTGTGGCACGACGAGGCCATCCACTTCACCACTGCCGACACCGAACAGAAGGCCGTCAACCTGCTTGGGAACCCACACGTGATTCTGACGACTGGCTGCAACCACTGGGAGGAAGGGCTCGACGTCGTGGTCGAGGGCGACGCCGTCCGGATCACCAACCAGGACATGCTCGAACGCTTAGCCTCGGTGTGGGCTACCAAGTGGGACGGACGATGGCAATACCTGGTGCGCGACGGCTACTTTTACCACCATGATGAACACGAGGTCCTCCCAGATGCGATTCTCGTGTTCTCGGTTACGCCCACCAAGGTCTTCGCGTTCGCCAAGGGCCACTTCAGCCACACCCGTCACCAGTTCTGACTTCCTGCCCCAGAAGTCACGCGACATTCCCGAGGAGGTGGTGAACCCATGAGAAAACTTATTGACTTAGTGTTTGGTTGAAAGACGTATGAAACGTTCGCGGCGTACTGGCCGCATCAGAACACCGACGGCTCGCCTCCGGACTGACCCAGGAAGAACTGGCTGCTGAGGCCGGGCTCAGTCCGCGTGGCATTGTCAACCTGGTCAAAGGCCGCCCATTCATAGGGATCATACTCCTCTGGCTCTCTTCATCAAGGAACGAGTATGAGCTTGCGGCGAGCAAATACCGCCTGGCGCTCCCAGGCCTCGGCGACTTTCGCAAGTGGCACCGTTTCTCTCTCGACCGTGCAGCGACCGGCGGCTGCGTGGGTGATGATTTCGGTGAGTGCTTCCGCTTTCTGCTTGTGGGTCAGCGCATTGTTCGTATAGCCGAGGATGGTATGCAGCCGGCTACGCACAGTGGCCGACTCAAAACGCGCGGTTGGCCCGGCGGCAGAGCCGATGTTGACAAGCCTTCCCTCGGCAGCCAGCGCTCGAACGGCAGCTTCCGCCGGGAGCCCCCATACAGGATCAATGACCAGATGCAAAGGACCGTCACAGGCTGCTGCGATGCGCCTGCTGATCTCAGCCGAAGGAGAGCGCACGACTACGCCCGCCCTCATCCCGTGAAGCTGCGATCACCCGGCCTGCTCCAAGCAGCCTGGCCGCTTGCACTGCCACCTGTCCGACCGCGCCACTGGCGCCGAGGACAAGCACCTGCTCTCCAGGTTGGAGCTTACCACGCCAGGTGAGCGCCATCCACGCAGCAATCGCAGACAGTCCGAGTGCTGCGGCAAGATCGTTATCGATCTGGTCAGGGAGCACGAGCGCTGACGACTCATCGATAACGCAGTAGAGCGCCATGCTGCCATCTCCCGGCTTCATGCCGGCATCGCAGGAGAACCACACCCGTTGTCCGGGCACGAACGCATCTGCCTCCATCACGATGCCGACGCCCTGCACCCCTGGAATATAGGGGAGCTGTGGCGCACCGAAGTAGGACTTGCCAGATGCACACAGCAAATCTAACGGGCTGATGGGAGCTGCCATGACCCTTACCAGCGCCTGTCCTCTCGTGCGGCGAGGAAGAGGCCAAAAGAGATATTCAGGTGAAGCAGCGTGTGTACGGATTACTGCTGCGGGCATCTCGGTGTTGCTCATCATCTCCTCTCCTCAACGGCCAGTATCGCCGTGCGCAGCTGTTCCTGATATGAATATTACTCCTGTGGAGATGGCGGCAACTATGCCCCATTCCCCTGTTTCTGTGCTGCCTGCGCACGCGCCTGGTCGGTGTAGGTATACGGGTTATCTCTTAACTCGACCACGGCCTTCTCAGGATTCATGGCCTCGTTCCAGGCTTGCTCGCCCATTTGCGCCCGAGCATAGTCAACCGTCTTCGCGACGGCTTGCCTGGCTCTGGTGAGATCAACACCAAGGAGATGATGGTCGTACTTGACGACGTTGCCATCGACCATTACCGTATGCACGTCTCCGCGCCCTGCCTGAAACACGACGTGCCCGTGGGGATTGAGCAATGGAAACATCACCGGAGATTGATCATTCTTAATCAGAACGAGATCGGCCTGCTTGCCGGGGGTGACACTGCCGATGAAGCTATCCATCCCCAACGCTTGAGCACCGCCGAGCGTCGCCCAGGTCACGACCTGCTCTGCGCGTAGATGGCTGAGCGTGACGGTTTCGTTGAGCTTGTGCGCCTCCAGATGCTCGCGGGTCCGGTCCGCGTTGAGTGTCGCGCGCATCGCGGAGAACAGGTCTGCGCTCCACCATACGCTTGTGTCCATCGAAAGAGAAACCGGGATGTTATGCCGCCGGAGCAGCCACGTGGGCGGGTAGCCTTGACCAGCGTTTTGCTCGCTCTCGGCGGAGATCGATGTGTGGCCACCTGTGGCCGCGATGCGATGGTACGAGTCCTCGGACAGTGTTGCGGCATGCACATAGATGGTGGAAGGGGTCATGAATCCATGTTCGTACATCAAACGGATGCTGTCATCGGTGGTGGCGCCCCGCACGCCAGCGTGGGTCGTCACGGGCAGATTGAACTCACGCGCGACCTCGAACGCGGCTTTCTCGGGAAATGCCGGATCGCCGGTGACGTCGAAGGCAAGCTGCATGCGCAGCATATCTCCACGTCCGTCAATACGGCGCCGAATGAAATCTGCGAACTCAGGAGCCTTTGTCCATTGCCAGGGAGCACCGAGCAGGTTGCCATACGCGAGGACGAAGCGGCCCGGAATCGCTTCAAGCGCATCAACCGCTGCATCCGCATGTGCGACTGTCTGCAAACCGTGAGACCAGTCGACCGTCGTTGTAACGCCGGCGTCGATGGCTTCGATCGCGGAAAGGAGATTCCCGGCATAAATATCTTCAGGACGGAAGATCTTGCCCCAATTCAGATAATAGAATTGGAAATAGTTCGTGAGCGTCCAGTCGGCGCCGAACCCACGAAGCGCCGTCTGCCACATGTGGCGGTGGGTGTCAACCATCCCTGGCATGAGGATGCCGTCGGTCGCATCGATCTCCACCGTGCCCTCTGGCACGACGAGTTGTCGTCCGACATCTGCGATGCGGTTGGCCACGACGAGGACATCGCCGCCCTCGATTATCCCAAGCGACGGGTCAATGGTCAGCACGGTGGCGTTGCGGAACACCACCGGGCGGCCTGGCGCAAAGCGATTACTGTCTGCTGTTGAGATCTGGCTCATTGTACTCACCTCATTGTTCTTGGCCGCCGGACGCCTCTGCCTGCGTCCTGGTAGCCGTATTGCGATACCTACCTTACAAAGAAAGGGTTGACGCTGGCGATCAATGTTGTCCGTATGACGGACAGTCGTCCATTGATAAGATATTACACAATTGACGAGTCCATGTCAAGGAAGACGTCGAGATTGAGGTGCAACGTTTTCCTGAAGAGACTCACCGGTGAAGGCCTGGTCCGATACCCTTTCAGAGCGGCGGAGGTGCGGAGGTGCAAACTGATCTGGACATCGGGCACCGTTTCTGCTACGATGGGCGTAGAGAAAAAACTGGCGTATTCACTTGCACCTTGTGCGCAGGTGGGCGTAAGGTGGGCGTAGATGTGCTAGCGGGAGAAATGATGCGCGGCGAAACAGGACCAGACTTCATCGAGGCACTGGCACGTGGCCTGGATGTCATCCGGGCGTTCGGACCCAACCGGTCAACAATGACTCTGAGCGAGGTGGCTGCGGCCACCGGCCTTGCTCGACCGACAGCACGCCGCATGCTGCTCACGCTTGGGGAACTGGGGTATGTCCGCGCGGCGCAGGGTGGGTTTGCCCTCACCCCACGAGTTCTGGATCTCGGCATGGCCTATATCGGATCGATCAGCATCTGGGATATCGCACGACCTCACATGCAACAGCTCGTGGGACGCACGAATGAGTCATCGTCTATTGCACAACTCGACGGATCAGACATTGTCTACATCGCGCGCGTGGCGGTGCCGAAAATCATTACCATTGCTGTAACCATCGGTACACGCTTTCCTGCCCTTCAGACCTCGCTTGGAAAAGTGTTGCTCGCCGAACTGCCGCCAGACGAACTGGAACAAGTGCTTGCCGAGCCGAGTCGCTCTGGTATCGCACCCCTCTGGAGGCCAGACGCGGAGGAGCGCGACCGTGTGCTGTGCGAGGTACGTACAAGAGGGTGGGCACTTGCCGATGAACACCTGGCCTATGGCATTCGCTCGATTGCTGCTCCCCTGCGCGATGGCACCAACCACGTGGTCGCTGCGCTTAATGTCACTGTTCATGCGGCAGAAACAAGCATCGAGACCCTGACCGGGAAGTATCTTCCCCTGCTCTTGCAGACCACTGCGGCGATCAGCGCAGACTGGGCGCGGTGGCAGAGCCGTCCACAGGTGATCGTTGGCACCAATTCATCACATATACCTGTCTAAAAGCTCTGACGTTAGACATTACCCGCTGTGTCCCTTGACACGATCACTCGCTATCGTCTATACTGGTTTTGTCGGACAATGGTCCGTCATACGGACAAACATCGGCGCGTAATGGCGATTGGTCACAGTGAAAGAGCGCACATGCACAGTTCGTGCCGATCGCTCGCCATCACTTTACCGGAAGGCGTGAATCCCATGCAGGAGCAGAACAACGAGAAGAACACGCAGGGTGCCGAACGCCGACCTGGCCCGCTCGACGGCCTGCTGATCGCCGACTTCTCACGCGTGCTCGCCGGCCCGTATTGCACTATGCTGCTTGGTGACCTCGGCGCAACGGTGATTAAGGTCGAGGGCCCTGCAGGGGATGATACTCGTACCTGGATGCCCCCGGACCGCGACGGTGTGGCGACCTACTACCTGGCAATCAACCGCAACAAGCGCTCAGTCGTTCTCGATTTCAATGACCCCTCAGATCTGCGACTGGCCCACGAACTGGCTGCCCGCGCCGATGTCTTCATCGAAAATTTCAAGCCCGGCGGCCTCAAGCGCTTCGGCCTGGATTATGACGCGGTCCAGCAGCGAAATGCCGGAATCATCTACGCCTCCATCAGTGGTTTTGGGACGGCGCAGGGAGCATCTCTTCCCGGCTACGACCTCATTGTGCAAGCGATGTCCGGGTTGATGAGCCTGACGGGTAGCCCCGATGGCCCTGCCTATCGCTCCGGCATCTCGGTGTTCGATGTGATAGCCGGGCTGCACGCGGCCATCGGCATCCTGGCTGCCCTCAATCATCGCAATCACACTGGTGAAGGCCAGCATGTGGAAGTCAGCTTGTACGCCTCGGCACTCTCAGGAATGGTCAACCAAACGTCCGCTTATGTGGCTGGTGGTGTCATTCCTGGTCGCATGGGGAACGCCCATCCCAGCCTGTTTCCCTACGAGTCGCTGCCGGCAGCGGATCGAGAACTTATTGTCGCTGCCGGGAATAATGGGCAGTTCAGCAAACTCTGCGAGGTTCTCGACCTTCCTGAGCTGCCGCATGATCCCAGGTTTGCGAACACCCGGAATCGCACCCGCAATCGCGAGGCTTTGCGCCCGCTGCTGGTTGAACGGCTGCGCACCAGAACAGCAGATGAGTGGTTTCGCAGATTGAGCGCAGCAGGTGTGCCGTGCGGTCCGATCAACAATATTGAAGGGGGGGTTACGTTCGCCCACGAAATCGGACTCGATCCAATTGTCAAGGTTGGCGCGGGGGATGATATCGTGCCAATGATTCGTCACCCGATTTCGTTCTCCCGGACGCCTCCGCGCCACGAGCTGCCACCTCCGGCGCTCGGCCAGGATAACGAACAGATTCGCGCCTGGCTCAGCCAGACGCCACACATCGACCCCGAGGGGCACAAGACTTTTCACATATAAGGAGAATAAATGGAATATCCCACCGGGATCGGTACGTCTGATGTCACCAGCATTCACCTGCTTGGTCACGATCTCGCGGGCGAGCTGATTGGGAACATCGGGTTTGGCGAGCTGGCTCTCTGGCTCGCCACGCAGCAGCGACCGACGCCGCAGCAGGTGCGTGTGTTCGAGGCCGTGCTCGTCTCGCTGGCCGACCACGGCTTTACCCCGACCGCAATCGCGGCCCGCCTGACCCTGTACAGCGCCCCAGATGCGCTCCAGGGTGCGATGGCAGCGGGTCTGCTGGGTGGCGGCTCGCGGTTCCTCGGCGTCACGGAAGACACAGGCCGATTTCTCGCTGGTGTGCTGGCAACTGTCGCGGACCCGTTCCCGACGACCGATGAGCAATGGGACGAGCTTGCCCGCCGGGCTGTCGCGGAGCAGCGCGCCGCTGGCCGCTTTGTCCCAGGGCTGGGCCACCCGGTGCATAAGACCGTTGATCCTCGTACCGCCGTCATTATTGCACTTGCCGACCACGAGGGTCTGCGGGGACCTCACCTGCGCTTGTTTGAGGCCATTGGTCGTGTCCATGCCGAGGTACTTGGCCGCACGTTACCACTCAACGGCGCCGGGGTGGCTGGCGCAGCACTGGCTGATATCGGGCTGCCGCCTGAGTTGCTGCGCGGTGTGGCCCTGCTCGCGCGCGCGGCGGGGCTACTCGGCCACCTCGCCGAAGAGCTACGCCACCCCATCGCACCCGACATCTACTCTGCGATCGACCGGAACGCCGTGTATCGGCCAGCCGCCAGCAACGATATCACAGAACAACGCTAGTTCCAACTCACCCAAAACCTGCTATGTGCACAGATTATGCTCGAAGGAGGAAGTTATGGCAAAGATTGTTGCTATCCTTGCTACCACCCACCATCCATTCTTCTACCGCGCCAGCACCGCGCCACCAGAGAGCAGGCCCGACTTTGCGGATGAGTGGGTACGCAAGGTGGAGACCTACCGCGAAACGCTGACACGGGCCAGGCCAGACGTCCTAGTCATGGTCGGTTCTGACCACTTCCACCAGCTCTTCTACGATAATATGCCGCAGTTCCTCATCGGCAAAGCGCCGTTCTACGACGCGAACTACTACAATGAGGAGCGCGAATTTGGGCTGCCCCGCATGTTGCTCAAGGGACACGAGGAGTTTTCGGCGTATCTTCTACGTGCCGGGCTTGATGCCGGTTTCGACTTCGCCTTCAGCAATGAACTGCGCGTCGACCATAGTATTACGTGCCCCATCATCACGACACGCCCACAAGCAGATCTGCCCATTGTGCCAATCTATACGAACATCTTCGCCCCGCCACTTCCGCAGCCCTGGCGGTTCGTCGAGCTGGGCCGCACCCTGCGCCGTCTCATCGAGGTCTGGCCCAGTAATCAGCGGGTCGCCGTCATCGGAACCGGTCACCTGTCCCTCGAACTTGGCGGGCCGCGCCAGTTCGGCCCGCATGGACCCGACCCCGAGTTCGACCGCAAAGCCGTCGCGTGGATCGCCAACGGCGACATTGAAGGCGCATTACGAGAAGTCACGCTCGATAGCCTCTGGACGCCGGGCAATGCCACACACGGCTTCCTCGACTTCATGCTGATGATGGGCATCGCCGGAGAAGTTAGAGCCGATTATGTCGATACACTCGACCTGTTCCACACGATGGAAGCTTACATCACCTGGTATCCGAAGGGAGTGGACGCATGAGCAAGTATCTCCTCAACAAGTTCCTCTTCGCAATCGACCGTGACCCAGAGCTGGTTGAGCGCTACCGCGAAGACCCTCGCGGTACAGTCACCTGGTGGGAAGCCGAGCGGGCCAACGTCATCTTGAACCTGCCCGAGGGCGAACGCAGCACGTGGCAGCATTTCACCGACGAAGAGCGCGAGGCGCTGGCGACGCATGACTATGTCAGGCTTTTCGAGCTTGGAGCGCACAACTTCCTGGCACTCACGCTTTATATTGCCCTGTTCGAGCGTGACTATGCGGAGCCTCTCGGATTCCAGCGCGAGTACGCGCGGAAGCTCCAGCACTGGTCGCTTCCCTACCCGGACATCACCACGTGACGAGCGCTGGTGAGCGAGCTGACCTGAGAGCGGTCTTGCAAAACGATGACCAAGGAGGAAAGAGTGTGACTGAGAAGCTTTTGACGACAGTTGTAGGCAGCTATCCTCAACCTGAGTGGTTGGTTGATCGCAAGAACTTACAGAGCCGATTACCTCCTCGCATCCGGGCACAGGAAATCTGGCGCATCCCAGAGCCTCTGCTGCAACACGCCCAGGACGATGCAACTGTACTCGCCATTCGTGACATGGAGCGTGCAGGCATAGATATTATTTCTGACGGGGAGATACACAGGGAGAGTTACTCCAACCGCTTCGCTACTGCGTTGGACGGGATGGACCTCGATAACCCGGGGGTGGCCCTGGATCGCACAGGCCACCCCAACCCTGTCCCGCGGGTCATCGGCCCAATCCGCCGCTTATACCCGGTTGAAGTACGCGACGTGGAGTTTCTACGACGCAACACTAACCATCGCATCAAGATCACTGTGCCAGGCCCTTTCACTATCACCCAGCAGGCGCAGAATGACTATTACCGCGATGAGAAGGCCCTGGCATTGGATATCGCTGCAGCGGTCAACGAGGAGATCAAAAGCTTGCAGGCTGCGGGAGCCAACGTGGTACAACTTGACGAGCCGTATCTGCAAGCGAGGCCCGAGCGAGCCAGGGCGTACGGGGTAGAGGTCATCAACCGCGCGCTGGAGGGAGTTGAAGGAACGACAGCGTTGCACCTTTGCTTTGGGTATGCTGCTATAGTTCATACCCGACCTCCCCAGTACGCATTCCTCACAGAACTACGAGAGTGCATCGTCAAACAGATCTCGATTGAAGCAGCTCAACCACAGCTTGATCTCTCAATCCTGCGCCAATTGGCAAATAAAACCATTATTGTGGGCGTCTTGAATCTGGGTGATATGGAGGTGGAGACGCCGGAGACAGTAGCTGGGAGAATACGCTCAGCCTTGCAGTATGTAGAGCCGGAGCGCCTGATCCTGGCGCCGGATTGCGGCATGAAATACCTGCCACGGGAAGTAGCCTTTGGCAAGCTCTGTGCGTTGGTCGCAGGAGCCAGGATGGTTCGACAGGAAGTGTAAGGATGCTCATCAATGCCGTTCTCTGTCACCATGCACAGCATTCCTTCTTGGTGAGAGCATGCGGTCACCTCAAGTCTTCGAAACTTATTCGAGCACCTTCCGTCATGTGCTGGACCAGGTCCGGTCTTCCGTGAAACTGAGCCGGAGTATTCTGCAAGAGTTCGATACGCCATGTGCCATCGCGCTTGGCGGCGACAAGGGTCTGATGCGCGTTGACGGCGGGATTGAGGTCCAACTGTCCTGGTGGCACCATCCCGACGATGGCGCGTAGGATGGCCGCTTCTGGACTCAACAGACGCACGCTTCTGACTTTGCTCACGTAGGGGGCAGTGACATGGTCGGCAAAGATCTGCCCAAGCGCCGCAGCGATCTCCACTCGCCCGGTCATCTGGCTCCCATCGAATCCGATGACCTCACCGTCTTCCGCAAACGGAGCAGCGAAAGCATCAGCGTTGCGCTGGTTCCAGCCATCCAACATCTGTCGATAGAGCGTACGGATCTCCATCTCATCGGAAGACGGCACGTCTTGCGGTCGAAACGAGTGTACACTCATGAGTGATTCTCCTTCTTTCTTTCGAGCAACCGTCTCATCCCTCTTGGGTCGAAAACCTTTCATTAAGTATGAGTTGCCCTGTCAAGTATCCCACGGGTTGGGCAACGAGATGGCTCTCTCACTTCTCCCGTCGATAGATGGAGAGGGCCTCTTCGACATATGACCTGCCGCTGGCGCGGACAATGCGGGCGAGTTCGTTGACATCAAAGGGAACATGACGAAAGGTGATGCCCAGGCATGCTCCTTCGGAGGTGACGATAGCATAATCTGCCCAGGGGTCTACTCGCATGCGCCCATGCGCCGGGTCGGAAAGCTCCCAGTTATAGGCCAGGCTGACGCTTCCCGGATTGACATACCAGGAGGTGCCCAGGCGTCGCATCTGCTGCGTGTGGGTATGCCCACCGGTGAGCAGCGTTGCATCGTAGCCACCCAGGAACTGCCGTACCACGTCATCTGGCGTCTCGGGGAGAATGATCTCGTCGAAAGAACGAGGCGATCCATGAAAACAGAGCAGGTTCTTCCCGGCTTCCAACGGGATCTCGAGAGTAGAGCGAAATTGCTGGACAAAGGCGACATCGCTTTCCGAGAGTTGCGCGAGCGACCAGGCCCTGACCTCTCGCTGATTCCGGCTCGGCTCTTCACCTGCAGACGTTTGCTGGCCCGTGATCAGCCAGGCATCGGCGTTGCCCATCACGACCGGGCAGTTCAATTCGCGCAGCCGTGCAAGAGTCCCGGCCGGCTGTGATCCGCCTTGCAGCGCATCGCCTAGACACACCATCTGCTCAATGCCCTGTCGCCGGATATCTTGGAGCACTTGATCGAGAGCGAAACATTCGCCGTGAATATCGGAAATAACCGCGAGACGCATGGTGGAATTCCTTTCCCCAAATCCTGTTTGTTGATGGCTTGTGAAAACGTCTAACGAAAGAGCCTCTTACCTGTGCCGGCTCCACTGGCGTCGCGATGCCACCTTGGGAGAGGATCGTTGCGAGGTGCGCTTCCCGCCCGTGGCTCACATGCTCGCTGTGCCGGGCAACCTGGTGCTCGCCTTGATGGATTTGCATCATGTCCCGAGCGCTCGCTCGCCAGCGTCGGCGCTTCGCCTCTCACCCACACGAGGCCCTGGCCTGGGTCCTCGACTTTTGAGTTGCCCTGTCATCTCGCAGACCCTCTATTGCGTCCTCTACCCTATCTATTGTAACGTATAGAAGTAGGCTAGCACAGTATATATAACAACACAGGAAGCCACAGAGAGGAGCAAGCCCTTGGCAATAGAACGACCGACACAGC
>WNFM01102868.1_pt2 | contig 16041 bp, 14 predicted proteins | sample 5400271 | NCBI WGS metagenome assembly WNFM01 (sample SAMN13153352, study PRJNA577476) | soil metagenome | isolation source: 60 cm saprolite on Douglas fir-dominated hillslope | place: USA:California | collected 2013-09-17
CAAGCAGCAACGCCCCGTTCAGGCCGAGCGCGATCCACCGCACGCCCTTTACACACCACAGCGCCGCGGGAAACAATACACCGAGCGCCGCATGCAGACTCGGGTACGTAATGATTCCTTCGGAACCCATTCCGTAGACCGTATGCAGCGTGCCGTCGCGAAGGCCGAGAAAGACCGGCCAGCTGGTCGAGGACGACGGCAGGAAGCCATTGGCCATCCCCGGCTGAATATCGAGGAACAGCCATGGCCCCGCTGCCGGATAGATCGCGGAGACCGCAATCGTGATGAGCGTCGTCGCGACAAAAGCGCCAATGAAGGTGCTCAGCCGGGCGAGTTGTCCGGCCAATCCGAGCACAAGCACCGTCGTCACGGTCTGCAACGCGAAACTCGAATAGGCAAAAAATAAAATATATTGCAGCCCGGGACGCGATGAGACGAGGCTCAGCATCTGCGTCCAATCGATGCCCAAGTGACGATCCCATGTTTCCAGCGTTGCGTCCTGCAACGGAAAGCCGGCGGCGGCTGCGATATAGGACAACGGCGCGGCTACCGCAGCGAAACCGACGATATGTGCGGTGCCGGAGAGGATTGCCCCGAGCCGGCTTTCGTTGCGCACCGAACGATAAAACCATCCGCCCGCAGCGAGCAGGGCAGTTGCGGTTGCCGGAATCAGAAACGAGCTCAAATTGAGCTCAAAGGGCCCCAGCAGTGCGAAGCCTGCGATGGCCACTGCGATGATGCCGATCGTCATCCAGACGGCGACATCAGCGCGCTGCAAATATTCGTGACCAGTTTTCATGAATCCACATTCGCGTGCGCTGTCCCCGGGGCATAGAGAACCGGTAGCAATGCAATCTTTGCGGAACGTTAATCCGCGGTCGTGAATGGCCGGTAAAAGTGCAGAAAAACTTTGGTTTTTCACTTGCCGCTGCAGCGCAACGGTCCTAGAAACAAACCGCGCATTTTGCGCGTTTTTCACCGAAAACTCCGGAGATGATGATGCCGTTCCTGTCCGCTGCGCTCGACCGCGTAAAACCGTCCGCGACGATTGCGGTCACGGATAAAGCACGCGAGCTGAAAGCGGCCGGCCGCAACGTCATCGGCCTCGGCGCCGGCGAGCCCGATTTCGACACCCCCGCTAACATCAAGCTGGCGGCGATCAAGGCCATCGAAGCCGGCAAAACGAAATACACCGCGGTCGACGGCATTCCCGAGCTGAAGCAGGCGATCATCGCCAAGTTTGCGCGCGAGAACGGCCTGACCTACAAGCCGAACCAGGTCATCGTCGGCACCGGCGGCAAGCAGGTGCTCTACAACGCGCTGATGGCCACCATCAATCCGGGCGACGAGGTCATCATTCCCGCGCCCTATTGGGTGAGCTATCCGGAAATGGTGGCGCTCGCCGGCGGCGAGCCGGTGCCGGTGGTGTGCACGGCGGAGCACGGTTTTAAACTTCAGCCGGATGCGCTCGAGAAGGCGATCACGCCGAAGACAAAGTGGATCATCCTGTGTTCGCCGTCGAACCCGACCGGTGCTGCCTATACACGTAGCGAATTGAAGGCGATCACTGACGTGCTGGTGAAGTATCCGCAGGTCTGGGTCATGACCGACGACATGTACGAGCATCTGGTCTATGACGATTTCGTCTTCACCACGCCGGCGCAGGTCGAGCCGAAATTATATGACCGCACGCTGACGGTGAACGGCGTCTCCAAAGCCTATTGCATGACCGGCTGGCGCATCGGCTACGCCGGCGGTCCCGCCGAGCTGATCAAGGCGATGGCGACGATCCAGTCGCAGTCGACCTCCAACCCCTCGTCGATCTCGCAATGGGCGTCGGTCGAGGCGCTGAACGGTCCGCAGGACTTTATCCCGGTGAACAACAAGATGTTCAAGGAGCGCCGCGATCTCGTGGTGTCGATGCTCAATCAGGCCAAGGGCATCGATTGTCCGCGGCCGCAAGGCGCGTTCTACGTCTATCCGTCCTGCGCCGGCACCATCGGCAAGACCTCGCCGTCAGGCAAGGTGATCGGCAACGACGAGGGTTTTGTCACCGAGCTGTTGGAGACTGAAGGCGTCGCGGTGGTGCAGGGTTCGGCGTTCGGGCTTGGCCCGGCGTTCCGCATTTCCTACGCGGCGAAAACTTCCGATCTCGAGGATGCCTGCAAACGCATCCAGCGCTTTTGTGGCAATTTGAGATAGTCAAATCACTTCTCAAATCATGTCGTCGTCGAATGTTTGATGGTTTGACGGCGGCTTTTTGGAAGCGCCTTGTTTTCGACACGGCGCTTCCTTCCTGTCCCCCCGCGCCGATCCAGTTCGGCAAATCCAGTTGGGCAATCCAGTTCGTCAGTGTGGGGATCCAAATCCATGCGTTTTTCGACACTCAGTATCGCCGTCGCTTCACTCGTTGCGTCGTTGGCAAGCGCCAACGCGCTGCCGCAGCCGCAATTTCGCGCGGGCATTCTTGAATGCGAGGGCGGCCAGAATGTCGGCTTCGTGGTCGGCTCGATGACCAGCCTGGAATGTGTGTTCCAGAGCGAAGGCCATCGCCCCGAGCCTTACATTGCAACCGTCCGCCGCTTTGGCCTCGATCTCGGCGTCACCGACCAGACCCGGCTGAGCTGGGCGGTCAGCGCGCCGACCAGTAGGGTTGGACGCGGCGAACTCGCGGGCAATTACGGCGGCGTCGGCGCCAACGCGTCGGTCGGCGTTGGCGGCGGAAGCAATTTCCTGGTCGGCGGTCCGCAGAATTCATATGCGCTGCAGCCGATCAGCGTGCAGGGCCAGACCGGGTTCAACCTCGCGGCAGGCGTCGCCGATATCGAATTGGCGCCAGTCCGGTTTGGACCTCGCCGGCATTACCGGCATCGCCATCACGGCTGACTGCAACGTCAAAATTGGAAGAGGCCCGCGGAAGCGGGTCTCTTTTTTATTGCGGGGCTTTGCAAATTCTTCCACAGCCGCCGATGTTGTGTCATAGAAAAGCGAGCGCCTTGGGCATGGCGCTCTCGTGCTCCTCTGCTCGCATCGCGTTTTTTCCAGCCGGAGATTTATTCATGCGCCGTTCATTCATCCTCGCCGGGCTCGCCGTCACCGTGCTGGTTGCATCTCTTGCCGGCGCGCAGGCTCAGCAGCCGATGAACCGCGTGCAGGTCGGCGTCCTCGAATGTCGCGGCGGCGCCAGCATCGGCTTCATCGTTGGCTCGGTGACCAATCTCGGCTGCGTGCTGCGCATCAACGGCTTGCCCGAAGACCGCTATATCGCGACCATCCGCAAGGTCGGCGTCGATCTCGGCATTACCCAGGAATCGGCGCTCGCCTGGGGCGTGTGGGCGCCGGTGGCGCGGCTCGGGCCGGGAGATCTCACGGGCAATTACGCCGGCGCGCAGGGCAGCGCGTCGGTCGGCGTCGGGCTCGGCGGCAACGTGTTGGTGGGCGGTTCCGACAATTCGATCGCGTTGCAGCCGCTCAGCGTCCAGGGCCAGGTCGGTCTCAGTGTCGCGGCCGGTCTGGAAAGCCTGGAACTCCGGCCGGGACGGTGATTCTTCTCCCTCGCCGCGCTCTTGCGGGGAGAGGGTGGGGTGAGGGGCTCTGTCCGCGAATTCAAAAAGAGTAATTGGCATTGTGCCTCGCCCCTCACCCGAAATTCGCGCTTCGCGCGAATTTCGACCTCTCCCCGCAAAGGACGGGGAGAGGTTAAACGACGCCAGCGATGCAGCGCAGCGAAACTTTTTATTTCTTGCCAAATCGCTGACGGAGGGCGAGCATCGCACCCGCCGACCCAATCACGGGCCGAGCTCCAGATGAGGAGGCGGCGATGGGACAGGACGTCAGAAGTCCCCGCGGTCCACGGTGCATCGCACTGGTGGGCCCTTTCCAAAGCGGTAAAACCACACTTCTTGAAGCGATATTGGCGCGCACGGGCGCGATTCAAGCCCGGAGGCCCGCCACCACAAGATGGGCGTCGGTCTTACCGCCGCCACCACGAGCTTCATGGGCGACAGTTACACCTTTATCGATTGCCCCGGTTCGATCGAATTCGCGCATGACATGCGCGCCGCGATCCCGGCGGTCGATGCCGCGGTGGTGGTCTGCGAGGCCGACGAGCGCAAGCTGCCGCAGCTTCAGATCATCCTGCGCGAACTCGAGGATCTCGGCATCCCGCGCTTTTTGTTCCTCAACAAGATCGATCGCGCCAACAAGCGCGTCCGCGAGACGCTCGCGACCCTGCAGCCGGCATCGCGGGTTCCGCTGGTGTTGCGGCAAATTCCGATCTGGAACGGCGAACTGATCGAAGGCTTCGTCGACCTGGCGCTGGAACGCGCCTTTGTCTATCGCGAGCACAAGGCTTCCGAAGTCGTAGCCCTTGAAGGCGGCGACCTCGATCGCGAGAAAGAAGCCCGTTTCTCGATGCTGGAAAAGCTCGCCGACCACGACGACGCGCTGATGGAGCAATTGCTCGAAGACATTCCGCCGCCGCGCGATGCGGTGTTCGACGATCTCGCCCGCGAATTGCGCGAAGGGCTGATCTGTCCGGTGCTGCTCGGCTCGGCGCTGCGCGAGAATGGCGTGCTGCGCCTGATGAAGGCATTGCGCCACGAATCGCCCGGGGTGACCGAGACCGCCAAACGCCTCGGCGTGAAGGAGGCCAAGGATGCGCTGGCCTATGTGTTCAAGACCGTGCATTTGCAGCATGGCGGCAAGCTGTCGCTGACGCGCGTGCTCGCCGGCCGCCTCGATGACGGCGCGACGCTGCACGCTTCTTCGGGCGAGAGCGGCCGGCTCTCCGGCATCACGGCGGCGAACTGCGCCAACGACAGCAAGCGCGCTCTTGCCGAGGCCGGCGACACGGTTGCGCTCGGCAAGCTCGATACAATGAAGACCGGCGACACCCTCTCAGCCGGCAAGACCGCGCCACCGGCACTGGCAAACGTCGAACCGGCGCCGCCGGTGCTGGCGATCGCGATCGCCGCAACCGACCGCAAGGACGACGTCAAACTCGGCCAGGCCTTGTTGCGGCTGAACGAGGAAGATCCGTCACTGACCATGATCCAAAACCCGCGGACCCATGACATCGTGCTGTGGGGGCAGGGCGAGATGCATTTGCGGGTCGCCTTGGAGCGGTTGCGCGATCGCTTCGGCGTCAACGTCAAATCGCATCCGCCGGCGATCGGATATCAAGAGACCATCCGCAAATCGATCAGCCAGCGTGGCCGGCACAAAAAGCAATCCGGCGGTCACGGCCAGTTCGGCGATGTGGTGCTGGAGATCAAGCCGCTGCCGCGTGGTGGCGGCTTCGAGTTTCACGAGAAGGTGGTCGGTGGCGCGGTTCCGCGAAACTACATCGGCGCCGTGGAAGAGGGCGTGGTCGACGGGCTCACGCGCGGGCCGCTCGGCTTCCCCGTGATCGATGTAGAGGTGACGCTGACCGACGGTTCCTATCACAGTGTCGATTCCTCGGATCTCGCGTTCCGTACCGCAGCGCGGATCGGCGTCAGCGAGGGTTTGCCGCAATGCCAGCCGGTGCTGCTGGAGCCCATCCATATTGTCGAAATCGTCTGTCCGACCGATGCCACGGCAAAGATCAACGCCATCCTCTCGGGGCGGCGCGGACAGATCCTCGGCTTCGATACCCGCGAGGGCTGGTCGGGATGGGACCGCGTCCGCGCCATGATGCCGGAAGCCGAGATCGGCGAACTGATCGTGGAGCTGCGCTCGGCCACGGCCGGCGCCGGCAGTTTCACCCGGCAGTTCGACCGCATGGCCGAGGTCACCGGCCGTGCCGCCGATCAGATCATCGCCGCGCATCGCGTCGCGGCGTAGCTTCGCCTTTTGCCGGCTTTTTGCGTGCGTCGTTCTCGCCCCCGCGAGGACGGCGGCGCTTTTCCGCTCTTGAGAACGCGGCGATCGAACTGATCGATCCGGGGGGTTCTGAGTCCGTCCGGGGGCCGGGGCTTCCGACTCCGGGAGCATGTCGCAAAGCCAAAGATGAAGGCTATCCGGCAACCAAAGCTGTCTTCCTCGCGAGCCTCGGAGCGGCCTCGATGAATTCATGGTTGTGGCGGTAACGGCGTGACTGCATCAACGTTGAGATCACTCCCGCCTGGAACAACCGCAACCATTAAAGCAATTTTCAAGGCGTAACGGCGCCAGTGTCCGCCCGTTCAAGCAACGCAAGAAGCCCTTTCAGCATAACTGTTGGCGTAGGGGGACAGCCGGGGATGTGGAGGTCGACAGGGAGGACTTCGGAGACACCTCCAACGACCGCGTAGCTGCCGGCGAAGCAGCCGCCATCCCGAGCGCAATCTCCGATCGCGACGACCCATTTCGGATTGGGGACCGCGTGATAGGTGCGCTCCAATGCGTCGCGCATGTTCTTGGTCACGGGGCCGGTTACCATCAACACATCGGCATGTCGCGGCGAGGCAACGAAGCGGAGGCCGAAGCGTTCGACGTCATAGTAGGCGTTGTTAAGCGCGTGGATTTCCAGCTCGCATCCGTTACAAGATCCAGCGTCGACCTCGCGTATGGAGAGGCTTCGACCAAGCCGCCGCCGCGCGGCACGACCAACTGCTGTTGCGAGTTCGGCGACCGCCGTATCGTCCGAAGAAGGCGCCTGCTCAGTGAATGGCCGGCGGAACAAACTTTCAAAAAGCAGCTTGCGCATCTTTTACTGTCCTTAGAGATCGTGGCCCGAATAGGAACAGTTGAACGACTTGTTGCAGAGCGGAAAATCCGCAACGATATTGCCCTCAATGACAGCCTCGAGCAGCGGCCATTGAAACCAGGAGGGATCGCGCAGATGGCATCGTTCGATTTGGCCGTCCCGCAGGCGGAGCCAGACCAGAACGTCGCCGCGAAACCCCTCGACAATCGCCATGCCTTCCCGCGCCCCCCGAAATTGCTCCGCATCTGCTCGCAGCGAGCCTTCGGGAAGCCGCTCGAAAATCTGGTCGATCAGCGAAAGCGACTGCTCGACCTCGCGCACGCGGATCCAGACGCGCGCGTTGACGTCACCCTCATTCAGGACTGGCACCTCAAAGCGCAAGTCATCATAAGGCGGATAGGCGAGGGCCCGGCGCGCGTCGAAGGCGCGGCCTGAGGCGCGGCCAATGTAGCCACCCGCGGCATATTGTCTGGCCAATGCGGGTTTGAGCACGCCGGTACCGACGGTGCGATCCTGCAGCGATGCCGTGTTGTCGTAGAGTTCGACCAGAGCAGGAAAGCGCAGGCGGATGTTATCCAGCGCCGCCTGGATGATTTTTTCCCCTTCATCGTTGAGGTCGCGGATCACGCCACCGGGCACGATGATATCCCGCATCAATCGGTGACCGAATGCGCTGTTAGAAGCACGCAGCACGCTCTCGCGCAACACGCTGCAATGCGCATGCATCAGCGTGAAGGAGGCATCGTTGCAGATGGCGCCGATGTCGCCGAGATGGTTGGCGAGCCGCTCGAGTTCGGCGAGCAGCGCCCGGAGCCAGATCGCGCGATCGGGCACGACAAATTCCAGCGCCGCTTCGGCCGCGCGCGAAAACGCATAGGCATAGGCGACTGTGCTGTCGCCCGATACGCGCCCGGCGAGCTGCGCGGCCCGCTCGAGATTGGCGCCTGCCATCAATCCCTCGATGCCCTTGTGGACATATCCCAACCGCTGCTCCAGCCGGACCACGGTCTCGCCGCTGGCGGTGAAGCGGAAATGTCCGGGTTCGATGATGCCGGCATGCACCGGGCCGACCGCAATCTGATGCAGGCCGTCGCCTTCGGCCGGCAGGAAGCGGTAGGGTGTTGCCTTCGGCAACGCGTCGATGCGACTTCCCAAGGGGAAGCGCGCTCCCCAACAATTGTGATCGAGCCAGGGGCGGGCATCGGGCGCGGCCTCCGCAGTTAGGCCGAACAGGTCATAGGCGGCGCGCTCCAATCGAAGTGCCGGCGGGTGGCGCAAGCCGACCGAAGGATAAATGCGATCGGCGCAGTCCAGGCTGACGACTGCAATTTCTGCCGCATCTTCATCCATGATCGCCATGTGCACCGTTGCGGGTTCGCCCCAAAGGCCGAGCAACCTCAAACGGCCCTGCGCCAGTTCGTTTGCTACAAATTTCCAAAGGTGAGCTCCGACCACGGTGCGCGGCCATGGCCTGCGTTGCAGGATCTCACGGCCCTCCAGTATGCGATCGATCAGCGATGGCATCTTCTGTTGATCTCCAAACTATCCAAGGAGGCGAGCCACATGCTGGAACCAGACCACGAACGGAGCGGGAAGATAGACTCCCGCAATCAGAACCAGCGAGAGATGCGCGAACATCGGCACATAAGAGGCTTCAGTGGGCTTTGTGCTGCCGCGCGGCCCGCCGAATGCGACGCTGGTCAGCCGTAACGTCAAGGCGCCGAACGCCAGCAACAGCCCGAACACCAGCACGATCGCGAGCAAGGGCTGGCGCGCGAAGGTCGAGCTCACGACCAGAAATTCGCTCATGAAGATGCCGAGCGGCGGCAATCCCGCGATCGCGACCACGCCAGCCACCAGACCCCAGCCGAGCGCCGGATGGGTCACGGTCAGGCCCCTTATCCTGGAAATCCGCTGCGTACCCTTGACCTGCGAAATATGGCCGACCGCATAGAAGATCGCCGACTTGGTCAGGCTATGCATCACCATGTGCAGAAGCCCGGCAAAATTGGCGAGCGGGCCGCCCATGCCGAACGCGAACACGATGATGCCCATGTGCTCGATCGAGGAATAGGCGAATAGGCGTTTGATGTCGCGCCGGCGGTAGAGCATGAAGGCTGCGAACACCACGGAAACCAGGCCGATCGTCACCATCAGCGGGCCGGGAGCGATCGCCCCCGGATTGGCGGCAAGCAGTATCTTGAAGCGCAATAGCGCGTAGAGCGCGACGTTAAGCAGCAGGCCCGACAGCACGGCGGATATCGGCGTCGGACCTTCGGCATGGGCGTCGGGCAGCCAGGCATGCAGCGGCGCCAGGCCGACCTTGGTCCCGTAGCCGAGAAACAGGAAGACGAAAGCGACGTTGAGAAGCGCAGGGTCGAAATTCCCCGCACGTTCGATCAGGACCGTCCAGACCATGCCGTCCTGGCCCTCGCCCACCACCGGGCGCGCCGCCATGTAGACCAGAATCGTGCCGAACAGGGCGAACGCAATTCCGACGCTGCCGAGAATAAAATATTTCCACGCCGCTTCCAGCGCGGCATGGGTGCGATAGATGCCGACCATCAGCACGGTGGTCAGCGTTGCGAGCTCCACCGCGACCCACATCAAGCCGATATTGTTCGACACGAAGGCGAGATTCATGCCGAACATCATGGTCTGATACATGGCGTGGTAGAAGCGCAGGTAGGCCGGCGTCAATCGTTCGGTTTCGAGTTCATGCGCGATGTAGCTGGCGCTGAAGATGCTGGTCGTGAAACCGACAAACGTGTTGAGCACGATGAAGACGATGTTGAGATCGTCGACCAGCACATACGGCCCCGGCTGCGGACGCTCGATCACAAGCAACGAGAGAGCTGAAAGAAATGTCGCGAGGCTCGCGACGACATTCAGCCGCGCCGTCAGTCGGTAGCCGGGCAGTGCGGCAAGCAACGCCGCCGAGCCGATCGGAATCAGCAGGACGGCCGCGACGGCGTCGAAGGAAGTAACGTTCATCGCCGCTCTCCGCTGAAATCGTCGAGGGCGGAGACGTCGACGGAATCGAAGCGTTCACGGATCCGGAACAGGAAGATGCCGATCACGATGAAGGCGATCAGGATCGAGAAGGCGACGCTGATCTCGACCACCAGCGGCATGCCCTTGGCGCCGGTGGCCGCCAGCACCAGGCCATTTTCAAGCGACATGAAGCCCACCACCTGGCTGACGGCGTTGCGGCGGGTCACCATGACCAGAAGTCCGAGCAGCACGACCGACAAGGCGAAAGCGAGATCCTCACGCGCCAGCGGGTCGGCCTCGGCGGTCACCCGCAACATCAGGACCAGAGAGAGGGCGACCAGCCCCATCCCGGCCAACATGGTCGGGCCGATGCCCACGACCGACCCGATGTCACGATGAATCCCAAGCCGCTTGACGATGCGATGAAGCGCGACGGGAATGACGATTGCCTTGAAGACAAGGGCAATTGCCGCAGTGAGGTAAAGATGCGGCGCGTTCTGAATAAAAGCCTGCCAGGCGACCGAAAGCGCGAGCACCAGCGCGTGGAGCGCAAACACGTTGAGCAGCGAATAGAGCCGGTCCTGGTACAGCATCATGAAGCTGATCAGGACAAGCCCTCCGGCGAGCGTATGCGAGACGTCGAAGGAGAGGCTGTGCATCTGCATCAGAAACTCCTCGACACGAACAGCAAGAGGGTGCCAAGCAGGCCCAGCATGAGCGCGGCACCGAGAAATTGCGGAATCCGAAAGACGCGCATTTTCGCCGTGGCGGTCTCGAACAGCGCGAGGAAGAAGCCCGCAGCCGCAAGCTTGACGACATAGGCGCCGGCGCCGATGGCGTAGGCCAACGGGCCGGCTCCGAACACGGCTATGTTCCAGGGCAAGAACACGCAGGCGATCAGCGAGATATAGAGCAAGAGTTTGAGAAACGCGCCGAATTCGATCATCGCGAGATGGCGACCCGAATATTCGAGAACCATCGCCTCATGCACCATGGTGAGCTCCAGATGCGTGGCCGGATTGTCGACCGGAATCCGCGCGTTCTCGGCAAGCGCCACCATGATCAGCGCGATCAAGGCCATTCCGAGCGAAACCCGCAATCCGACATAGGACGAGGCCATGAAATTGGCGACCGTCGAGAGTTGCGTCGAGCCGGCAACCAGCGCCATGCAAAACACGATCAGCAGCATCGCCGGCTCGGCGAGAGCGGCGATCATAACTTCGCGGCTGGCGCCGATGCCGCCGAAACTGGTACCGACGTCCATCCCCGCGAGCGCCAGAAAGAAGCGCGCACTGCCAAGCAGGGCCACGATTGCAATCAGATCCGCCGTCCAGTTGAACAACAGGCCTGTGGCGAACGTCGGCACCAGCGCAGCGGCAACCCAGATCGCCGCAAAGGTTACATAGGGCGTCACGCGGAACAGCCACGAGGCGTTGTCGGCCAGCACCACCTCCTTGCGGAGCAGCCGCAACAGATCGCGATAGGGTTGAAAAACCGAAGCGCCCTTGCGGCGCACCAGCCGAGCCTTGATCTTGCGCACGAAGCCGGTCAGCAGCGGGGCGAGCAGGAGCACCAGCAGCATCTGCACACCCTGCACCAGAATGTCTGAGATCAGGACCATATCGCGAGCACCAGCAGCAGCGTGACGAGGGTGGCAAAAACCAGACTGAGATAACGGCGGATGGTCAGGAACTGCAGGCGGTTGAGCCGATCGGAAGAGACGCTGACCGCCTTTGCGACCGGCGCGTACATTCCCTCCCAGACTAGGTCATGCCATTCGATGCGGAGCCGCGCCGGCCTAATATCCCCGGGGGCCGGCATCTCGACATGATCGCGAGCGTGGAACACGAGTGTTCCGAACACGCGGCGGATCGGCTGAGCGAAGCTTCCGCCCGAATATTGCGCCGCGGGGGTCGGATCGGAAAAGCCGCAGCCCCAGGCCGGCGCCCGTCGCAGTGCATGCGAGGCGAAGCGATGAATGACGAAAACTGCCAGCGACGCGGAAAACGTGATGAACAACATCACAAGCAGCCCGTTGTATGAACTGCGGCTCTCCGCGATCGGCACGATCGAAAGCCAGGGCTCGTTGGCCTGGATCGGCATCCGGCCGCCGAGGATTTGAAGCGTGATTGGCGAAAGCGCGTCGATCACCGGTCCCGGCAGGATTCCGGCCAACAAGCAAAGCGAAGCAAGGATGAACATCGCCGAGAGCGAGTATCGGTCGACTTCGTGCGCGGCCTCTGCTGCGGGGCTGCGCGGTCGCCCGAGAAAACTGATGCCGAATGCCTTGACGAAGCACGCGGCCGCCAGGGCTGCGGCCAAAGCGAGCATGGCGCCAACCGCAGGCACCATGATCTTCAGGGCCCATTGCGGTAAATCCGGACTCTGCAACACGGCCTGGAAGATAAGCCACTCCGAGACGAAGCCGTTGAATGGCGGAAGCGCCGATATCGCGACGCAGCCGACCAGGACGGCGAAGCTCGTGAACGGCATGCGGTGAATGAGGCCGCCCAGTTTTTCCATATCCCGCTCGCCTGTCGACGTCAGAACGGCGCCGGCCCCGAAGAACAGCAAACTCTTGAAGAACGAGTGGTTGAGCACATGAAACAGGGCTGCCGTAAAGGCGAGCGATGCCAGTAGTTTCATGCCGTTGGCCTGAAACGCCAGGGCAAGGCCGAGACTGACGAAGATGATGCCGACGTTTTCTATCGTACTGTAGGCGAGCAGGCGCTTGAGGTCCTTTTCCATCATGGCATACAGAATCCCCATCACCGCGGTGATGCCGCCGAAGAAAAGGATGACCGCACTCGCCGGCCAGGCCGGCGGTCCCAAGAGATCGAATACAATGCGAATGAAGCCGTAGATCGCAACCTTGGTCATGACGCCGCTCATCAACGCCGAAACGTGGCTTGGAGCCGCGGGATGCGCGAGCGGCAGCCAGACATGCAACGGCACGAGGCCGGCCTTTGAACCGGCCCCGAGCAGCATCAGGATCAACACCAGGGTGGCGACGTATGGCGTATGTCGAGCCGCGCGAATGGCGGCAAATCCGTAGTCTCCGGTCGGCCCCGCCAGCAGACCGAAGGCCAGCAGCAACGCGAGTGTTCCGAAGCTCGCCATCACCAGATAGACGTAACCGGCCTTGGCGTTGCCGGTCTCACGGTGATGCGCCATGACCAGCGCCCAGGACGCCAGCGACATGAATTCCCAGCACAGCAGATAGGAAAACGCGTCATCCGCCAGCACCACAAGATTCATTCCGGCCAGGAAGGCGGGGAAAAACGGCAGCACCCGCTGCGGCGCCTCCTCGTGATGGCCGTAGCCGAGACCGTAAAGGCTCGCCGCGGCTCCTCCGAGATTGACGACGAGGAGGAAGAACGAGGCCAGCGCGTCCAGGCGGAAATGGGCGCCAAGCCAGGGCAATCCGATCGGCAAGGCGAGGGCGGAGGCATTTTGCGCGTCACCGAGAAGCCAGCGAATGGACCCGAACAATGCGACTAGGCAAATCGCCAGCGTCGCGCCATAGATCACCGCCGTGGAACGCTTCGAGCGGCTTAGCGCTATCGCGAGAACCGCGGTGCCCAGCAATCCTGCGACGCACGACATTTGCAACGCAACGGCAGAAATAGCGACCGCAGAAGTCATGGGCGCGCCCTGGTTCGACCAGATGCTTTGTTTTCCGATCGAGCGTCCGGAGACGTCTTGGCCGAACCTTGTTCGATTTTCAGCCGTACCCCGCGCCCGCGCGAATGGCTGACGCCGCCTTCGTCGATGATCTCGATCCCGGCCGCGTGGAGTGCGGCGATCAACTTGACCAGCGAATCGACGTTGCCCCGGACCATCGCTTCGCTCGCCTCCATGCGCTGAATGGTCGGCACGGAAAGCCCCGACAGTTCCGCGAGCCGGCGCTGATCGATGCCCAGAAGCACCCTCGCAGCCCGCAATTGAGCTGCGGTGATCATTGACCTGCCTCACTGTCGGGATCCCAGCCGAGATCAGACATCATCTTTGCATGTTAATTAATGATGTTAAAGTGTCAATAAATGATATTTCAGATATCTAATCTAAGGGATACTTCCTGGCCTTAACCTGTGGGTTTGGAGGGATCGCGCATGCCAATCACTGCGAGGCCGAAGCGCCGCTCGTGAGCCATTACGGCGACGGCGATCGCGTGTCCTACGATGCCGGCATTGCCGCCGATCCGGACGTGTTGGTGTACCGCATCTCAGGCGCGTTCTTTTTTGGCGCGGCGTCGGCGGTGGGGACGGTGCTCGATAGCACCGCCGACACCCGCAAGGCATTCGTGATCGATTTCACGTCGGTGCCGTTTCTCGATTCCACCGCAGCCAATGCGATCAGCCGGTTTGCGACCAAGGCGAAGCGCCATGGCATGCGGCTTTACGTCACTGGCGCGTCGCCGACGGTGCGCCGCGTGCTGTTGACCAATGGGGTGAGCCCTCCGCGCTGGATATCGCGAGACCATTAGGCGAGCGCTCGCGGATATCAAGGGGCATCGCGATGAGCTTTCCACCGAGCCGAGCGATCTGGCTGCTGGCTAGCTTCCGCGATCACGTTTTTTTAGGGCGGTCAAGCTTCCCAATCCGACCGCTTTCATTAACACTATGGCCAAGGCGCCCGTAAGGCGGCCGCGGAATCGTGTATAGTGTCGCGATTGGCAGGGAGCGAAATGGACCCTATCGATTTATCGTTGAAACTGAGGCGGCTCGCCGCCTGGCTGGATGGAAAATGCCAGCCGGATAGCCTCGTTCGGAAGCAATTCCACGGCTCGCCCTTCGGCGATTGTTACGTCACCATCGATCCGGATCGTCAGGGTCCGTTTCCATCCGCCAATCTCAATCGCGTCTATCTGTGCGGCACCGAACCGGGCATGGATTTCGACAGTGTCGGGCGTTACATCGATCTGTTCGGCGCCGAAGGCGTGAAGCGATTCTTTGTCTGGCTCAGCCCCGGCCCTAACATGGATGTCGTGCGCCGCTGGCTGAAGGGAAGCGGGCTTTGCCGGATTCGACGCACCGGCTATCCGACGCTGTGTCGCAGCTATGCTTCGCCGCTTTCATTCAAAACCGATCTCGAAATACGCGAGGTCAGCGTCGACGAAATAGAACAAGCCCGCGATTATTTGGGCGATACGCTGTGGCCGGAATATGCGAGGTCGGCGGGCAGCGACGGCTTCTTCCACTACATGGCCTATGATGACGGCCGGCCGGTCGCGATTGCCGCGCTCTGTATTTTCGAAGGGCTCGGATATCTGATGGCGGCTGCGACCGCCGAAACTCATCGCAAGCGCGGCGCTCAACAGGCGCTGATCGCGAAAAGGGTCGAGCGGGCCGAGCAAATCGGCTGTTCGGTCATGGTGTCGGAAACGCTCTATATGCTCGAGCATTCCTATCGCAATCTGCAGCGCGCCGGCTTTCAAGAAGCGTACGAAAAGGAAGTCTACGAGTGGAACGCCGCCTGACCGGTCGTTGCCGTTTCGGCCGGTCGATGAGGCGGTTGCAGCCATGTTGCGTTCCAGTCCGGCGCAATGCTTGATTCACGCCGCAATGTCGCTCTGGCCTGCGCACTGAGCGCGCTTGCCGGTTACGTCGATGCCATCGGCTTCATTCATCTCGGCGGCCTGTTCGTCGCCTTTATGAGCGGCAACTCAACGCGGATGGGCGTCAGCCTTGCCGAAGGGCAGTGGTGGAGTGCGGCCAAGTCGCTCGGCCTGATCGCGCTGTTTGTGGTCGGCGCCGCCGGCGGCAGCCTGATGGTGCTCGGCCGCGGCGTGAATCGCCAGCCCGGGGTGTTGCTCGCGGAGGCGCTGCTGCTCGCGGCTGCGGCGCTTTGCTACGCCATTGATCTATCGAATGCCGCGGTCGCCGCGATGGTGCTGGCGATGGGACTGGAGAACGCGGTGTTCCAGATCAGGGGTGGCGCCGGTCTCGGCTTGACCTACGTGACCGGTGCGCTAGTGAAGATCGGCCAACTCGCAGCCACGGCCCTGACCGGCGGCCCGCGCTGGGGCTGGGTGCCGAACCTGCTGCTGTGGGCGGCGCTGGTGGCGGGCTCGTTTTGCGGTGCGCTCGCCTATGGCCGGATCAATCTCGCCGCCATCTGGTTCGCCGCAGGTGCGGCGTTGGCACTGAGCGCGATGGTCGTGTTCTTGACACCGTCACGCGGAAGATAAATTGATCGTCATGCCCGGGATATAGGCGAGTGGAAGCGACGCCGTCCTTCGGACGGCTATGCCCGGGCACGACGAAGGAGATCGATGCGCCGTGACAAAACCCCGTGTGGCATGCCTGATCGGGTGGCCGGCGGCGCATTCGCGCTCGCCGCTGATCCATCATTACTGGCTGCGCACGCTCGGCATC
>WNFM01000005.1_pt3 | contig 16037 bp, 13 predicted proteins | sample 5400271 | NCBI WGS metagenome assembly WNFM01 (sample SAMN13153352, study PRJNA577476) | soil metagenome | isolation source: 60 cm saprolite on Douglas fir-dominated hillslope | place: USA:California | collected 2013-09-17
AAGCCGGTCACCAGGACGAAATCGTATAAGCCGTAAAGCCATTGCGCAGGGAAGGCCGGATGCCTCCGCCAAACCTGTATGCTCATGTGCAGCATTTTTAATGCACATCGCACATGAGACCGCGGGTGCGGCGTGCACCCGGTCTTCCCTGCGCCCTCTGATTTCTGGGAGGGCAAACGAAATGCAAAACTTCGGGCAGATCATGCCGCGAGAACAATTTTCGTCGTCCCGGCGAAGGCCGGGACCCATACGCCGTGGCAGAGATTATTTAGCGAGATGGTCGACGACTTCTCTCAACAACCAACATTGGTGGTTATGGGTCCCGGCCTTCGCCGGGACGACAGGGAGAACCTACTCAGCCTTCTTCGCCAAATTCGCATGCGGCCGTCCGAAATCGGGCGCTGCCGAATCCTGGCCGATCTCGACGATGCCGCGGCGGATGGCGCGGGTGCGGGTGAAGTGTTCGAACAGCGCTTCGCCGTCGTTGCGGCGGATGGCGCGGGTGAGTTTCGAGAGATCCTCGGTGAAGGTGCCGAGCATTTCCAGCACCGCGTCCTTGTTGTTCAGAAACACGTCGCGCCACATCGTCGGATCGGAGGCCGCGATGCGGGTGAAGTCACGAAAGCCGCCGGCGGAGAATTTGATCACTTCGGACGACGTCACCTGCGCGAGTTCGTCGGCGGTGCCGACGATGGTGTAGGCGATCAGATGCGGCAGGTGGCTGGTGATCGCCAGCACCAGGTCGTGATGGTCGGGCGTCATGATCTCGACCCTGGCGCCCATCGCGGCCCAGAACGCGCGCAAGCGCTCGGTGGCGGCAGCGTCGGTGCCTTCCGGAGGCGTGAGAATGCACCAGCGGTTGATGAACAGTTCGGCGAAACCGGAATCGGGGCCGGAGTGTTCGGTGCCGGCGACGGGATGCGCCGGCACGAAATGGGCGCTCGCGGGAAGATACGGCGCCATCTCACGGACGATCGCGCCCTTGACCGAGCCGACATCGGAAACGATGGCGCCCGGCTTGAGGTGTGGCGCGATCTCCTGGGCCACCGGCCCGCAGGCGCCGACGGGAATGCAGAGGATGACGAGATCGGCATCTTTCACTGCTTCCGCGTTGGTCGCGAGCACGGCATCGACGATGCCAAGTTCGGTGACCCGTTGGCGCGTCTTCTCCGAGCGCGCGGTGGTGACGATTTCGCCGGCGAGCCCCTGGGCCCGTGCGGCGCGCGCGATCGAGCCGCCGATCAGCCCGAAGCCGATCAGCGCGACGCGGTTGAACAGCGGCGCGCTCATTTGCCCGCCATGAAGTCACGCAGCCCATCGACGACGAGGCGGTTGGCCTCTTCGATGCCGATGGTCATGCGCAGCGAATGCGGCAGGCCGTAATTGTTCAGCGCCCGCAGCACCAGGCCACGTTTGGTCAGATACGCATCCGCGTCAGCCGAGGTCTTGCCCTTGTCGAGCGGGAAATGGATCAGCACGAAATTCGCCACGCTCGGCGTTACCTTCAGCCCAAGCTTGGTGATCTCTTCAGTGAGCCAGTTGCGCCACTTCTCGGTGAACGCCTTCGACATCTGGACATGCGCGGTATCCTCGATGGCGGCGACCGCGGCGAGCATCGCCGGGGTCGAGACGTTGAAGGGACCGCGAATGCGGTTGACGGCATCGACGATGTTGGCCGGGCCGAACATCCAGCCGATCCGCAGCGCGGCAAGACCGTGAATCTTGGAGAAGGTATGCGTCATTACGGTGTTTTCGGTGGTCGCCACCAGTTCGATCCCGAGCTCGTAGTCGTTGCGCGACACGTAGTCGGAATAGGCGGCGTCGAGCACCAGCAGCACCTGCGGCGGCAATCCGCAGCGCAGCCGCTTGACCTGGTCGAACGGGATATAAGTGCCGGTCGGGTTGTTCGGGTTGGCGAGCCACACCAGCTTGGTCTTCGGCGTGACGCGCGCCAGGATGGCGTCGACGTCGGCAGTGAAATCGGTTTCGGGCGCGACGACATTCCTGGCGCCGTTCGCCATGGTGGCGATCGGGTACACCAGAAAACCGTGGGCGGTGGAGATCGCCTCATCGCCGTGGCTGAGATAGGTGTGCGCCAAGAGGTTGAGGATTTCGTCGGAGCCGGCGCCGCAAATGATGCGATCGGGATCGAGGCCGAAAGCGCGGCCGATCGCCTCGCGCAGCACCCGCGAGGTTCCTTCCGGATAATCTTCGAGGTGCGAGACGGCCTGCTTGTAGACTTCCATCACCTTCGGCGACGGCCCGAACGGGGTCTCGTTGGCGGACAGCTTGAACACCTTGCGGCCCGGCTCCGGCACCGGGGTCTTGCCGGGCGTGTAGGGCGCAATATCGAGGATGCCGGGATTCGGCACGGGGCGGGACATCGTCAACTCCGGGTATTCAGGGCCGATTTAGGATTTGGCGGCCGCGTTCGGGGGCACCGTATAGCGCGTTGCATGGCTGCCGACGAGGGCCGACGAACGCACCGACGCACCGGCCGCAATCAGGGCCATCTTGATCTTCTCGAAGCCGGTGCCGGCATCCGATACCAAAAGCGCCGCGCCGTCGAAGGCGGTATCGGGCACGGCGACGATTTCGGCGAGCGGCGCCAGCGCGCGCGCAGTCTCGGCGTTCCAGCCGGAGACGCGGACGCTCCACATCTGGACCTCGGTCACCATCGCGTCGTCGGCGACCCGCGAGATCACGAACACCGGAAGTGCTGCCGGATGGTCGGCGCGCTCCAGAAACGGCAACCGGGCGATGATCTTCGGCGCGCCGTCAGCTTCCAGCGCGATCCACCATGGCGTACGGCTCGAGATCGCCGAGACCAGCGCCAGGTCGCCCTTGGATTTGGCTACCGCCTCGACCGCGGCCTGTGCGCTGAAATGCGCCACATAAGGCACCACGAAGCCGAAATGAAACCGCGCCGAATCCCGCATCGCGGGCTCGCTGACGGAAACATCGGCATGCACCGCGAACGGCGCCTGCACATACGTGAACGTCGAGATGATGACGCGCCAGATGCTCTCGATGGTGTCGAGCGGCAGGATGCCGCGATGGCGCCGCACCAGTTCGCGCATCATCGAGGCCTCGCGCGCGGGGCGGAACGCCGAGCCGACTTCCTGGGTCTGCTTGACCTGGATCAGCCGGTCGATGATGTCGCCGCGCGCCATCAGCAGGCGGTGGACCTGCTCGTCGATGCTGTCGATCTCTTTGCGCAGCTCTTGCAGCGAGGGCGGAGCCGGGGGGGCCTTGGACATATTCTCAACCTGATGCAGATGTTCCCCATCCCGCGGTGCAGCGCACGCGCCGCCCGTGGCGGGATGAAGGCCCGTTCTCTCTCATGGCTTGAGACGGCGCAAGAGCGCCTCGCCACCAAGAGGCCCTTCGCGCCCGGTTAACCATGGGCCTGCCTTGACGAAAGGCCTGCCCGGGACTAGCTTTGGGCTACTCCGTGGTCATTTGAGCCGGCCGGCTTGCAGCCACGTTAAACAATTCGCTAAACAGGCCGGGGACAGAAGTGATCCCGGCCGAACCTTTGTTCAGGCCGGGTTTTTTATTGGCCTGATTCTGTCCATGGACCTCCGCTAAGGAGGCCGGTGCCGATATGACAAATGTGCAGTCGATACCCAGTCCGTCGATCCACAGCGAGGATCGCGCTCACGAGGCCGATCATCCGTCGTCGCTGTTGGCGACGTTCGGCATCGAGCAGCCGCTGAAGCTCGATTGCGGCGTCGATCTCGCGCCGTTCCAGATCGCCTATCAGACCTACGGCGAACTGAACGCGGACCGCTCCAACGCCATTCTGGTCTGCCATGCGCTGACCGGCGATCAGCATGTCAACAACGTGCACCCGGTGACCGGCAAGCACGGCTGGTGGGACACCATGGTCGGCCCGGGCCTGCCGCTCGACACCGTCAAGTACTTCATCATCTGCAGCAACGTGATCGGCAGTTGCATGGGCTCGACCGGGCCGGCATCGACCAATCCGGCGACCGGCAAGCTGTGGGGACTGGATTTTCCGGTCATCACCATTCCCGACATGGTGCGCGCGCAGACCATGCTGCTTGATCGTCTGGGCATCGCGACGCTGTTTGCGGTTGTCGGCGGCTCGATGGGCGGCATGCAGGCGCTGCAATGGACCGCGGCCTACCCCGAACGCGTGTTCTCGATATTGGCGATCGCCTGCTCGACGCGGCATTCGGCGCAGAACATCGCGTTCCATGAACTCGGCCGTCAGGCTGTGATGGCCGATCCGGACTGGCGCGGCGGGCGCTATTTCGACGAAGGCACCCATCCGCATCGCGGGCTCGGCGTCGCGCGGATGGCGGCGCACATCACCTATCTCTCGGACGCCGCACTGCATCGCAAGTTCGGACGGCGGATGCAGGACCGTGATCTGCCGACGTTCTCGTTCGACGCGGATTTCCAGGTCGAGAGCTATCTGCGTTATCAGGGCTCGTCGTTCGTCGAGCGGTTCGACGCCAACAGCTATCTCTACCTGACGCGGGCGATGGACTATTTCGATATCGCCGCCGATCATGACGGCGTGCTGGCGCAGGCGTTTCGCGGCATCAAGACCCGCTTCTGCGTGGTGTCGTTCACCTCGGACTGGTTGTTCCCGACTTCGGAATCCCGGGCGCTGGTGCATGCGCTGAACGCGTCAAGCGCACGGGTGTCGTTCGCCGAGATCGAGACCGACCGGGGCCACGACGCCTTCCTGCTCGACGTTCCCGAATTCTTCGACATATCCCGGGCCTTCCTGGAGTCCGCAGGCAAGGCGCGTGGACTTGGATCAACAGGCGGCTGAGATGGCGCTGCAGGAACAGACTTTGCCGCTCGGCGGCATCGCGCCCGATCGCATCGGGAAATATCGCACCGATCATCTCTTGGTCGCCGGAATGGTCGAGGCCGGATCGAAAGTGCTCGACGTCGGCTGCGGCGACGGCGAACTGCTGCAGCTATTGGAAAGCCGCGGCATCGACGGTCGCGGCATCGAGCTGTCGCGCGAGGGCGTCAACCGCTGCGTCGCCAAGGGGCTTGCCGTGGTGCAGGGCGACGCCGACACCGATCTGGCCAACTATCCCGACGACGCCTTCGATTACGTGATTCTGTCGCAGACGCTGCAGGCGACGCGGCAGCCGAAAGTGGTGCTGGAAAACCTGCTGCGGATCGGCCAGCGCGCCATCGTCTCGTTCCCGAATTTCGGCTTCTGGAAAATGCGCCTGCAGTTGCTGGTCGGCGGCCACATGCCGCGTACCGAAAATCTGCCGGCGACGTGGTACGACACGCCGAACATCCATTTCTGCACCATCAAGGATTTCGTCCAGCTCTGCGACGAGATCAACGTCAAGATGGAGCGCGCGGTGGCGCTCGATCTCTATGGCCGACCGGTGCCGCTGAACCTGCCGTGGTGGGTCTGGAACATGTTCGGTGAGCAGGGCGTGTTCCTGCTGTCGAGGGCGGGAAAAACGAAGTGAGGCTTGCTTACCTCTCCCGCTTGCGGGGTCGAGACGAGCGAAGCTCGCTCTTAGATCGACACGCTCGTTAGAGCGCGGCGGGTGGGGGAAATCTATCCACGCGCGCCGGCGTTCGTGGAGGCACCCCCCCCCTGACCCTCCCCCGCAAGCGGGAGAGGGAAGGCGGTCCCGGAATGACGGGGCGAGTCCCCCCGCCATCATCGAGCGCGCATCGCGCACCGGCCATCTCCCGGCCTCGACCAGCGCGATGAATCGCTCGACCATCTCATTGAACAGCGCGGGCTCCTCGAGATTGAGCACGTGGCCCGACTTCGGGAAGAACGATAGCCCCGCGGCCGGCAGATGCTGCTTCAGAAACAGACTCGGCTCGACGCAATTATCGTCCTCGTCGCCGCACAGGATCAGCGCCGGCGTCGGCACCTTCCGGATCGCATCCGTCATGGTGTAGATCGAGGGCCGGCCGCACTGAAAACTGCGCATGGTGTTGGCCGAGCCTTGCGCGCTGTGTCGCGCCAGCGCCGCATAGAAATCGGCGTGACCGCGCGGATCCTTCAGCAGAAACGGAATCCGGCTCGGCGCCTCGCGCGTCGCCTTGGCGACCTCGACCGAGCCGATCTTCTCATACTGCTCGGCATTGGCCTGGCACTGCTTGCGGAACGCTTCGAGATTTTCGAGGCTGGAGCCTGAGCCGATGGCGGCGAGCGTCATCGACAGTGCGCGCTCCGGCGTGTTGAGGCCGACCTGAAGCGACGAATAGGAGCCCATCGACAGGCCGATGAAATGCGCCTTGGCGATGCCGAGATGATCGAGCACGGCGAGCGCGTCGGGGTAGAAATGCTTGTAAGTGTAGGCGTCCGATGTCGGTGGCACGTCGGAGGGCGCGTAGCCGCGGGCCGAATAGGCGATGCAACGGTGGCCGCGCGAGAAGTAGCGCATCTGCGGTTCCCAGTTGGTGTGGTCGGCCGCGAATTCATGCAGGAAAATAATCGGGGTTCCGCTTCCCGCCTCTTCGAAATACAGGCGGACATTATCTTTCGTAACGGCATGGGGCATTGGCATTTCCTCTCGTTGGCCGGCCACAGATTTGCAGTTAATTCTCGCGGCGGCAATGCGGCAGCATCTGCTCCGTCCGGTCACCAAATCATCGCGGAATGACCCCGAAATCATTTTCGCACTGCCACATGAAATCTTCCTCTCGTCACACCCCGAATCACAAAAATCGCCGCCGCGTTCGTCTCCGCACAAACGCGACAGGGAGTGGGGGTGTTACAGAGGATGATCCATGGTTCAGTTGCTTGCGTTTCTTCGCTCACTTCGTCTCTCGTTTCTCTCGTTTCGAGTTCTGGCACTGGCTCTGTGTTCGGCTTCGATCGCCGTATCGGTCACGCCGGCTCACGCACGGTCTCATCATGGCGCAGGGCGTCATGCGCGCGGCTATCACGCCGGCCATCACGCGAGACGGCATTACGTTCACATCCAGCATCACGTTCACATCCAGCGTCGACACCTGGCGGAAGTTTCGCGCTGGGACCGCGGCGTGGCGCAGATGCGGGCGGGTGGCTTTGCCAACACCAACGCAAGCTTCTCACCGAACGCAAGCGTCGCAGCGAACGCAAGCGTCGCAGCGAATTCAACCCTGACGCCGACCGGAGGCGCGATGGCGTCGAGCTTCGGTTCATCGGGTATCGTTGCCGAGGCGCGTCGTTACATCGGCGGTAATCCGACCGGCCGAGGCAGCCTGTGGTGCGCGCGGTTCATGAACCTGGTGTTGCAGCACTCCGGCTATCGCGGCACCGGCTCCGACATGGCGAGTTCGTTCGCGAATTACGGCCAGCGCATCTCCGGTCCGCAGGTCGGCGCCATCGCCGTGATGGCGCGCGGCCGCGGCGGCGGCCATGTCGGTATCATTACCGGTATCGATGCGTCTGGAAATCCGATCATGATTTCGGGCAATAACGGCAACCGGGTCAAGGAAGCACCGATCTCGCGCGGCCGGATCTACGCCTACGTCATGCCGTCGGGCTAAAGATGGGTTAGATCAGGCGATCTGCAGCAGGCGGATCAGGCCGAGGCTGATGAGGCCCAGGATGACAAGCGAAGCGGTGACCGCGGCGGTAACGCGGACACCGGCGCTGGCGACGACCCTCACATCCACGCCCAGCCCGAGGGCTGCCATCGATACGGTGGTGAGCAGACTGGCCGTGGTTGCCAGCGGCACCAACATGGCCTGCGGAATCAGGCCGAAGGAGCGAAAGGCCGCGACGATCAGAAAGCCGAGGATGAACCACGGCACCAACTCATGAAGCGCGGGGCCGGAACGCTTCGCTATCCTGTTCGCGCCGGCCTTCGGTTCGGGTGGCAGGCGACGGCTGATCAGGGAGAGGCCGAGTACTACCGGGCCCAGCATCAGAACGCGGACCAGCTTGACCACGGTTCCGACCTGATTGCTGAGCGCGCCGATCGGAAGCGTGGCCGCCAGAACCTGCGGCACCGCGTAGACCGTCAAGCCGGCCAGAACGCCGTATTGCGTCAATGACATCTTCAGCAGTGGGACGAGAAACGGTAATCCCAGCACGACAACGACCCCGAGCACGGCCGTAAACGCGATCGAGGAGGCGACATCGTCACCGTCGGCGTCGATGATCGGCGCGACCGCCGCGATCGCCGAATTGCCGCAGATCGAGTTGCCGCACGCCACCAAAATCGACATCCGCAACGGCAGGTCAAGCAGGCGGCAGATTGCGTAACTGGTGGCGATGGCAACCACCACGATGCCGGCGATCCCGAAAATCAAGGCCGGCCCGAGCGCCGCCGCGGCGCTGGCGCTGACGGACGCGCCGAGCAGGACCACCGCGACTTCCAGCAAGATCTTGGCGCTGAACTGGATGCCGGCGTTCCAGGTCGGACCGGGTGTCCAGGCCGTTCGGATAGCGACTCCCAGCACGATCGCGATCACCAACGCCTCAAGATAAGGCTGGCCGACAAAATTGACTTCTACCCTCTCAAGCAGCATCGCGACGATGGTCACGGCCACGCAGAGCAGCATGCCGGGCAGGAGACGTATTGCGCGTTCGATCAACGGACAGCCCCGGTTGCTGCATTCCCGACGGCGTTACCGGAAATGCGGCTCATGCTATTCCTCTATCGGCGCCATCGCATCGCCGGCGCCAATGCTGCCGCCGGTGATCACCTCGGCATAGATCCCGCAATCGTTGTGGCCGAGACGGCGCATCAGCGTGTGCGGGATCGAGAGGTCGCGCGCGCCGGTGTCGGGATCGACATTGACGGCGGCGCATCTGACGATGCGCTTGACCACCTTGAGTCTGACGTCGCCGATGGCGAGCGTCCGGTCGAGTTGCTCGAACTCGTGCCAGGCTGGCCAACCCTCGACATAGAGGTTGGCGCGGAATCGCAGCGGATGGACGGGGTGGTCGACCATGGTCTCGATGGCGCGGAGGCTCGCCAGGTTGATGATCGAGACCACCTTGCGGGCGACATCCGAGAAGCTGTGGCCCGGACTGGTCAGGATCCTGGGCGGCCCCTTGATCTCGCCGGCATATCGGCCGGCAAAGAACTGCTCGATCGCGGTCCGGCCCTCTGATGTTTCGAGGTCGCCCTCGGCCGCGACCGCGCCGTTCTGTCGGATGCTCAGGACGTGGCTCGTATCGTCGAAATGGGTACGCAGCGGCGCCAGCCATTCGTCCCGCTGCAGCATCAGGAAATGCGGCTTTGACAGCCATTTCGGCTCGGCCGGATCGAAGCCGGAGGGGCCGTTCTCGATGGCGTAGCGGCGGTCGGACAGGAGCGTCTCGCCGGGGGTCAGCTCGGCGCGGTCGAGCGGCTCCGGGGAGAGGCCTTTGACGGGATAGCGGTAGATACCGGTGATCGTTGCCGACGGGGACGAGGTCATTCGGCCTTGTAGGGGATTCCCTTAAACGCCGCTACCGCCCCGAAATTGCAGGGCGGCCCCTTCCGTTTCGGCCATCGATGCCCACATTTGCGTCAAGCCTACAAAATGATGGCGACGACCGCCGGCCGGTTGAGGAATGTCAACGCGGTTTGCGGAAACCCAATGAAGATGCCGTAATTGTGCCTTAGGGGCGATGACGGCAGGCCGAGGGAAACCAACGATGAATATTGAAAAATACACCGAGCGGGCGCGCGGGTTCATCCAGTCTGCGCAGTCGCTGGCGGTACGCGACGGACACCAGCAGTTCTCGCCGCTGCACATGCTTAAAGTGCTGCTGGACGACAGCGAGGGCCTTGCCGGCGGTCTGATCGACCGCGCCGGCGGTAATTCCCGTGCCATCCTTAAAGCCACCGAGGATGCCCTCAACAAGCTGCCGAAAGTCTCTGGAAGCGGTGCGGGCCAGGTCTATCTGGCCCCCGATCTGGCGCGCGCCTTCGATGCGTCCGAGAAAGCCGCCGAAAAGGCCGGCGACAGCTTTGTCACGGTCGAGCGGCTGCTGCTCGGTCTGACACTCGAGAAGGGCAGCGAGGCCGGTGCGATCCTGAGCAAGGGTGGCGTCACGCCGCAAAACCTCAACGCAGCGATCGAATCGCTGCGCAAGGGACGAACCGCTGACAGTGCCACGGCCGAAAATGCCTATGACGCACTGAAGAAATATTCCCGCGATCTCACCCAGGCCGCGCGCGACGGCAAGCTCGACCCCGTGATCGGGCGCGACGAGGAAATTCGCCGCACCATCCAGGTGCTGTCTCGTCGTACCAAGAACAATCCCGTGCTGATCGGCGAGCCAGGCGTCGGCAAGACCGCGATCGTCGAAGGCCTGGCGCTTCGGATCCTCAACGGCGACGTGCCGGAAAGCCTGAAAGACAAGAAGCTGCTGTCGCTTGATTTGGGCGCGCTGATCGCGGGCGCCAAATACCGTGGCGAGTTCGAGGAGCGGCTCAAAGCCGTGCTGCAGGAGGTCACTTCGGCCGAAGGCAGCATCATCCTGTTCATCGACGAGATGCACACGCTGATCGGCGCCGGCAAGGCCGACGGTGCCATGGATGCGTCCAACCTGTTGAAGCCCGCTTTGGCGCGCGGCGAACTGCATTGCATCGGCGCCACCACGCTCGACGAATATCGCAAGCACGTCGAAAAAGACGCCGCTTTGGCGCGCCGGTTCCAGCCGATCTTCGTCAGCGAGCCGACGGTCGAGGACACCATCTCGATCCTGCGCGGCCTGAAGGACAAATACGAGCAGCATCACGGCGTGCGCATCACCGACTCCGCGCTGGTGGCGGCGACCACGCTGTCGAACCGCTACATCACCGACCGTTTCCTGCCCGACAAGGCCATCGATTTGATGGACGAGGCGGCGGCGCGGCTGAAGATGCAGGTCGATTCCAAGCCGGAAGAACTCGATTCGATGGATCGGGAAATCATCCGGTTGAAGATCGAGCAGGAAGCGCTGAAGAAAGAAACCGATACCGGCTCGAAGAGCCGCCTGCAGACGCTGCAGAAGGAACTCGTCGATCTCGAGGAGAAATCAGCGGCGCTGACGTCGCGCTGGAGCGCGGAGAAGAACAAGCTCTCCAACGCCCAGAAGCTGAAAAGCGAACTCGACGGCCTGCGGATCGAACTCGCCAACGCGCAGCGCCGCGGCGAATTCCAGCGCGCCGGTGAACTGGCCTATGGCCGGATTCCCGAGCTCGAAAAAAGGCTCGCCGATACCGAGGCCAAGGAAAATCCCGGCGAAATGATGGAGGAGGCGGTCACCGCCAACCACATTGCGCAAGTGGTGTCGCGCTGGACCGGCGTGCCCGTCGACAAGATGCTGGAAGGCGAAAAGGACAAGCTCCTGAAGATGGAGGGCAGTCTCGGCAACCGCGTGGTCGGCCAGGCCGAAGCCGTGCGTGCGGTCGCGACCGCCGTGCGCCGCTCGCGCGCCGGCCTGCAGGACCCGAACCGGCCGATGGGCTCGTTCATGTTCTTAGGGCCCACCGGCGTCGGCAAGACCGAGCTGACGAAAGCGCTGGCGGAATATCTGTTCAACGACGAGAGCGCGATGGTCCGCCTCGACATGTCCGAATACATGGAGAAGCATTCGGTATCGCGGCTGATCGGGGCGCCTCCCGGCTATGTCGGCTATGACGAGGGCGGCGCGTTGACCGAAGCGGTACGGCGGCGGCCCTATCAGGTAGTGCTGTTCGACGAGATCGAGAAGGCGCATCCCGATGTCTTCAACGTGCTGCTGCAGGTGCTCGACGACGGCCGCCTGACCGATGGCCAGGGCCGCACCGTCGACTTCCGCAATACGCTGATCATCATGACCTCGAACCTCGGTTCGGAGTTTTTGGTCAATCAGCCGGAAGGCGAGGACACCTCCGAAGTGCGCGAGCAGGTGATGGGCATGGTACGTGCGCATTTCCGGCCCGAGTTCCTCAACCGCGTCGACGAGATCATCCTGTTCCACCGCCTGCAGAAGAGCGAGATGGGGCGGATCGTCGAGATCCAGTTCGCCCGGCTGCAGAAGCTGCTGGAAGAGCGCAAGGTCGTGCTCACGCTCGATGCCGCGGCGCGCGACTGGCTGGCGGCCAAGGGCTGGGATCCCGCCTATGGCGCTCGTCCCCTGAAGCGGGTGATCCAGCGCAGCCTGCAGGACCCGCTCGCCGAGATGATCCTGGCCGGCGAGGTGGCCGACGGCGATCGCGTCGCGATCTCCTCGGAAGGCAATGTGCTGACCTTCAACGGCCACGCGCCGCAAACCGCCGAGATCGCGCAATTCGAAGCGCCGGTCCCAAAGCGCAAGCTGAACTAGGCCAGCTATCACGCGATCGGATGCATCCTGTCGGCACAGGGTGCATCCAAGCGGGCTTGCTTTTCCGTCAGGCCTGACCGATCGCCGGGCTGCCGCCCCTGTCATCCCCATCCTCGCTCGGCTCAAGCTCAGAGAGGATATCGACGAGTTCGCGAACGCGGCCGGTTGCGAGCGGTTTGCCGGCATTCAGCAGCGGCTCGTCATTGGCCATCCAGGCCTCGGCTTCTGCGAGCTCGTCTACACTCGCGCCGGTTCCGATGATCTGGGCGATGGTGACATCGTCAGCCCCGCTAGTCGCCTTGATAACATCGTCCCGAGTGACGCGTTTCATGGCTGCTCATTCCGTAAGGCTGCGCCGCCCGCCGTCGATGACGGCGAGCCGGGTGCGCAAATGTCTCAGCGGCCCATGGTAAGCCGCGGCGGGTTCTGGGTCATCAACCAGATTTCGATCGCCGCAAGCACTGCCACGGCAGCGCCGATCAGCACATGAACCGTCATGGCCGTGGTTCCCTGGAAGCCCAATACCCAAGGCGATACCATCGTCCACAATCCGACGATCAGGTTCAGCCATTCTTCCCAGACCGCGAACGCAGCCAACGCTGCGATCGCAAGGATCGCAATCACCAGGCCGGAGAGGGTGGCGTTCTGGGAGATTTTTCCGGCGGCGAAGCCGAACATCCACGGCGAAACGAACAGAATTGCGCCGAGGACAAGGTTGGCGACGTCGCACAATTTTGCATTGGTCCAATCCTTCATGACACATCCTCCTTTGAAGATTTGCCAACGCAAGTTAACCGGGGACCGGCCGTTTGGGTTCCACGGTAGCGGAACATTTGATGAAACAAATGGGCCCGGGCGCACCAAGGCGGTGGCGCCTGGGGCTCGTGAACGAACCTCCGTTCGTGCATCGCTGGTGTGTGCTGGAGGAGGGCCGGCGATTTGAAGTCGCCGATACACATCGCTACTTCTTCGTGATCTTGTAGATCGCGTTTTCGATGTCCGACGAGAAATAGATCACCCCCGACGCGCCGACACCGACGCCGGTCGGAATATTGGTCGGTAATCCGCCGGGAACGCTGGCCAGCCCGATCGGCAGATTGGTGGCGATCTCGGTGACGGTGCCCTTCGCGGGATCGATCTGGACGATACGTTTGGCGCCGACCTCGGCCACGACAAGCATGCCGTCCGGCGTCAGCGCGATGCCTTCGGGCATCTTCAGATCCTTGGCGACGACCGACTTCTCGCCATTGGACTCGATCTTCGATACCTGGCCGGAGAAAGCTTCCGTGACCTAGACGGTGTCGCCGGGATCGCGGCCATTCCGACCGGCCCCTCGAGCAACAGTCGCGCTGCATGCAAACCTGCTCGTCATGACGCTACCTCCCGTTGATTTTGCGGAAGAGTATTCGTCCAGGATGACGGTTTGGCAAACGAAACCTGTCGCGAAAACCACTGTGCCGCAGCCACAAAGTCGACAAACGGCCAAATCGACACACGACGTGTGCCGGTGATTTCAGTTGATCAGGATCTTATCGAAAATTCAGCGGTTGCTGACCTGTCGTACCGGTGGTGCGCCGGCAGTGCCAGCGGCGTCGGAGACGCGCGCGCCATTGCCGCGGTTGCTCATCTGGGCATCGAGACGATCGCGTTCTTTCTCGAAGCCCGCCATCACGGGGCCTTCGAGCGAGCGGCCGCGCGGCAGCTTGACGCGCAGCGGATCGACGAAGCGACCATTGACCAGAATTTCGTAGTGCACGTGCGGTCCGGTCGACTGGCCGGTCGATCCGACAAAGCCGATCACCTGGCCCTGACGTACCCGCTTGCCGGGCTCCATGCCCTTGGCGAAGGCCGACATGTGGCCGTAGGCCGTCTCGTAGCCGTTGTTGTGCTTGATGCGGATATATTTGCCGTAGCCGCCCTCGGGGCCGACCTTTTCGAGCACGCCGTTGCCGGAAGCGAAGATCGGCGTGCCGTAGGACGTGGCCCAGTCGACGCCGGTATGCATCTTGACGTAACCGAGGATCGGATGGCGGCGGCCGCCGAAGCCCGAGCGCATGATGGCGTTGTTGACGGGCTTGCGGACCAGGAACTTCTTCGCGCTCTTGCCGGTCTCGTCGTAATAATCGACCACGGCGTCGTCGGGGGTCTGGAACCGGTAGTATTTCTTGGTTTCACCGCCGACGGTGAGGGCCGCAAACAGCACCTCGGTCTTTTCGGTGATCGCCGATCCCTCGTCTTCGCCGGCATAGAACACGTCGAAGGAATCGCCGGGCTGCACTTTGCGCTGGAAGTCGACGTCGTAGGAGTAGATCCGGATCATATCCTCGATGACGATCGCCGGCACCTTGTTGCGCAGCGCGGTCTCGTAAATGCTCTGGTAGAGCCGGACGCCGGTGCCGTCATCATCATCGTCGTCGTCCTTGCTGTCGGCGGGCTCGGCAACGGTATTCATGCTCTGCACGTCGACGGCGACATATTTGCCGATGTCCGACAGCGCGGCGACGGCTTCGATGGTCGAATCGTTGGCGACGATCACGCGATAGGGCTGCAGCCGTACGCCGGGTCCGGGGGCAGCCGGCGCCATCAGGATGCGCAGTTTCTGGCCTTCCTTCAGGCCGCCATCGCGGCCGCGGGGGCCGAGCGTGGCTGCGATCGCCTTGGCCTCGTCGGGGGTGGCGCCCTGATCGCGCAGGATCGAGGTGACGGAATCGCCTTTTTTCACGACATGAACGCGTTCGCCGGACGGGTTGCCGCCGGTGATCTGTTCCTTGGTCTTGGCCAGCAGCGTGACGTTTTCCGGCACCACGCGGGTTTCAAACCCGGCATAGGGATCGGAGACGTTGCCCTCGGTGGCGTAGGCCAGCTTCATATCGGATTGGCCACCGCTGGCGTCGGCCGTGGCGTTGGCGAGCGCGGTGTAGCGTACTCCGCCGCCGGCGCCGCGCCAGTTGGCGGCATCGCGCACCCGCAGCAGGATTTCGTCGAGCGCGACCACGGCTGCGAGCTTCGCCTTCGGCAGCACGGTGGCAAGGTCCTTGGTGACGAAGGAGACCTCGGCATCGGGTTCGGCGGCGTCGGCCGCATTGGGATCGTCGGAGGCGGCCGGCGTTGCACTGCCGACATCGGTCAGCATGCGCTGGGCGTTGAACGGCGGGATCTTGGCGGAAAGGTCGCTCGTCGTCATCGACAGGTTGCCGGAGATGCGGATGAAGGGCCGCACCCGCATCACATCGCGGTTGCCGACGCGGGTGACGGTGGATACCCGCACCACATTGCGCGACGCGCTGGATTCGCCGGGCGGCGGCAGCCGGTCGCTCTTGTGCAGGCTGACGGCGCGCTCGTTGGCGCCAAACGCGCCACGCAGGGCACCCTCGACCCGTTCCGGAACCTTGGCAAAGGTCATTTCGCCGTCGAGCGACGCAAAAACGGCGCCGCCGATGAGAGCCGCGCCGCACAGACCGGTCAGGATAGTGCCGCTAAACCATTGTACCGAGACACGGCGGCGATCGATCACCGCGGCCTCGGAGCCGTCGACGGAAAGTGGCGGCTCGTGACCGAGATCAATGATCCCGGTTTCACGCCAATAGCCGCTCCCGCGTGACGCCTTCTGGCTCAACCCCGTATCCCCCCAAATTCCATCCACATTCGACAAGACCTTCGCCCGTTCCGGAACCGTAAGTGTTCGCCCCTTTTTCGGGAGCGATCCCGGAGCATGGCGTGCCGCACGCATAGTTATTCGGGAATCAGAGGCCAGAAGAAGACCGGCCGGAGTCTCGAACGTCAATGG
>WNFM01089232.1_pt1 | contig 16032 bp, 36 predicted proteins | sample 5400271 | NCBI WGS metagenome assembly WNFM01 (sample SAMN13153352, study PRJNA577476) | soil metagenome | isolation source: 60 cm saprolite on Douglas fir-dominated hillslope | place: USA:California | collected 2013-09-17
TCTACGGCTGGTTTACATACCCGAACCCGCCACAGCGCGGCAGCAACCGCTGGAACTATGCCATCTGGAACAACGCAGCGTTCTTGTGGGGATGATGTGAAGCTCGCAGAAGTCAGACGTACCATCGACGCCAAAGGCCGCGTGAGGTTCGCGACGTTCGACGCAGGCATCCCTCGAGAGGAGATCCTCGCTCGCCGCGCCAAGCCGGTAGACGAGCGAGTGAACGCTAACCTCATGATGCAGCTCGGGCTGAGTCAGTGGGCTCTGGCCATCAACTGGGCCATGATCCAAAACCAGAACACGGGATGGGGCAACCCTTACTCCGCACCCAACCTCGGGAATGCGTACGGCGCGGTTGGCACAAGCAACCTCACCCCCGCGGGCGGGCAGAACGCGCTGGTCGCGGAGGTCGGCCGTGTACTCATCACCAACGCCGCGGTAGCGCAGAACGTCCTCATCTACGACTACTTCTTCGGCGTCACGCAGGGCATAGGCTCCATCAACGAGGTTGGGATGCTGCTGCAGGCATCGCTGGTCGTCCCCACGCTAACCACTGGCCTGACGAGCGGGAACACGTATACCACGCTTGCGGTTACCTCGACGGCTGCTGACATTCCGTCAGGCTCGACCGTGATCATCGGCTACACCTCGGGGCAGGTCCAGACCGTAACCACGGCCAGCGACACACCGCCAAGCTCGACCGCGGTCGCCGTAACCAGCTTTATTGCAAATGCAACCTACCCAGTCGGCACGGTGGTCGGCTACATCCCCGGCACAATGTTGGACCGCTCGACGTTCGTAACCCCGGTCATCAAGACGGGCCTACAGACCGCGTTGCTGGAAGTCCAGTTCACCCTCGTTTCCGGATAAGGAGGATCTTCAATGCCACTACGCAACGTGACCGATCAGGGACTCAAGCCGATGATCCCGCCCTTCTCGCCTGATCTGCAAGGAGCGTGGGCGTTGATCGGCCAGAAGGAGCAGTACATCGTCCAGCTGCAGGCTGAGATGATGCGGAGAGGGGACGAAGCCAATGCGCTGGACGACCGGAGAATCGAGCTGGAGAAGCAGGTGACGCAACTACAGGACGAGTTGGCGAGCGCCCGCGCGAAGATCGCGGAGCTCGCGCCGACGCATCCTGAAGTTGTAGGGACTGTCGAGCTCACGCAAGCCGGAATTGACGCTTATGCGGATTCCTTCCTTAAGGAGACCAAGCCATAGCTCTCTACGCGATTCAGCAGGGCGGGCTCGTAAACGCGCAAGACGTCCAGCAGCTAATCAACGTGCTCACGGGCGTTATCACCGATCAGCAGGTCACGGTGAGCAACCGTATCCGCGCCCAGCTTGCGGGCATCGCCGTAGGCAACGGCGGCTATGTGGGTCAAACGACAGGATCTCCGACAGGAGGGCCTTATAACGCAGGAGACTTCGCGATGGACATTACCAACTTCAAGGCCTGGCTATGCACGGTCGCTGGCTCGCCGGGCACTTGGAAAAGCGTGACGTTCGCCTAGATGGCACTCTACACAGTTTCAGCCGGGAACGTAGCCCTTGCAGCCGACCTCAACCAACTGGTCAATCTCCTCAACGGCACTACGACGGACACGCAGGTCACGGTGGCGAACCGGATTCGCGCTCAACTTACAGGAGCAACGGCGGCTTCGGGGTACGTTGGAGGCAACGCAAGCGGAGCGCCTACCTCGGGTACATTCGCCACTGGCGATGAGGTCATCAACCAGGACGGCTCGATTTGGGTCTGCACAGCTGGCGGTACTCAAGGCACCTGGAAGAAGCACGGTTACTTGGATGCAACGGCAGGTGACATCGTTGCTCTAGCTTCAGCTGCTGCTGCCGGTTCCTCCGGCTTCGCCGCAGACGCGAGCCACGTGCACCCCTGGACGTTCCTGGCCGTGCTCGCGAACGCCAACACCTTCACCGCTTTGCAGACGTTCAGCCAAGGCCAGAGCTCTACCACCGGAAGCTTCAGCGGACGCCTAACAACCACATCGTTCACCGCACCTGGCGGCTCGAGCTTCCCCGCTTCGCCGAACACCAACGACCACTTCTACCGCACAGACATCCAGCTGGAGTTCTATTACGATGGAACTAGGTGGCTGTCCGTAGAACTGTTCCCGACGACCATAGCCATCCAGTCTGCCACAACGGTCGCTACGAGCGTGTTCTCCGCAATCCCAACCATCCCCAGTTCGGGGGGGTCGGATATCTGGTTGGTCGACGCAGTCATCGATTGCCTAGTGGTGACCACAAATAACGGCTCAAACTACTGGCAGTTTGACCTTCAGAAGACGACCCTGACAAACACCCAGACAGAAATCGTGACCATCACTACCACCCAGTCGGATACAGTCAACGACTGGGCCTCCCACAAGACGGCGGTAAATGCACTCCTGTCAAACGGAACCACCTATTACACCTTGTTCTTGAATGTCACCAAGCCTCTCGGAAGCCCGGGGCAGCTCTTCTACGCGGGGTATGTAACCTATCGCTTGGTGGCGACTTAAGCTGTCACCGCGACGTGCCATGTACAGCTGCCGCTCGTGTCCTCGTTGGGGACGACTTCGATGCGGTACGAGGCGGGCGGCAACGCCACGGTCGTGGTGTCGGAAGCGCTCATGTTGAAACTCGATACAACCTGCGCCCCGGCAACGCCGGACACGTAGATCTGGAACGGGTGGAACCCATCCGGGATCGGTGGCAAGGTGCAGGAGTAGGACCACTGCACGGTCTGTGTTGAGCAGCAAGATGTGTATGCGCTGGAATAGATGGCAGCCGTCCCGTTGCCGCTCGCACTCCAGTCGAGGACGAGCCGCGGGGTCGGCGGCGGGGGTGGGGGCGTTGGACTCGGGGGTGGGGGAGGCGGCGGTGTTGGAGAAGGGATTGGAGAGGGCGTCGGCGGAGGCGGTGTTGGAGTCGGCGACGGTAGCGGCGTGGGCGTCGGGACAGGCGAAGGAGTTGGTGAAGGCGGCGGGCCAGCTGTTGGTAACGGAGACGGTGAGCTGGCCGGAGGGCTCGGGCTCGTTGCCGGAGCCGTAGGGCGTGCCGTCGGGGCGCAGCGCTGAGGGTCGGCTGCGGGCTCGGGCTCGGGGTGAGTGAGGGCGAAGCGGAGGGCTGCGCGCTGGGCGTCGCGATAACCGTTAGGGGACTGCCGACTGAGCCGTGCGGTGACGGCTGCTGCAAGAGAGCCACACCGACCAACGCCAGGCCAGCGATCACGGCAATCGAGATCGAAAACGCGAGGTTGCGACCGCGGCGGCGCGGAGTAAAGGCACTCATAGCCGGTTCAAGTCCCTCATCGGGCTGCACATAATGGCGGGAAGCATAGCGCATACGCTCGCCAAAAGTAAAGGAGTAGACCGTGGACGCTCAGTGGGTTACACCTCGAATCATGGTCGGCGCTGCTCTTCAAGTCGCCGATTTGCAGCTTCTCGTAGCCGACAACATTACGCATATCTGCGACGTCACTATGCACGACGACGACGACTTCCTCAACGCGGCTACGAGCCATCCGGCGATCAACTGCTTGTGGGTCAAGACGGATGATGACGGCGGGGACAAGAGCGGGGTATACAAGCCCATCGCCGCCTGGTTCCTTGGGGCCTGGCTGGACCCTTGGTCCAAGTTCGTCTTCCACTGCGACGGCGGGATCAACCGCGGGCCGTCCGCATGCTACTTGGGCTTGCGCCTGCTTGACTGGGTAGACATGGCGGCGGAAGCTGGTATACGCGCGGCCCGCCCCCAGGTAGGCTTGCGGTACATGGCAGACGCCGAGCGCTGCCTGCAGCAACTCGGGTACTCGTAGGAGGTTCAATCGGGCAAGTTGTACCAGGACAAAGACTCGGCCGCGTAGCCACCGCACCAGAGCAGCGGGCGCGCAACTTCAAGCTCGCGCGCTACCTTCCCGCGACGCTTCCGGCGATCCCGTCGCTTCCCATCGACGCCAGCGAAGGTGTCACCGCGTGGCCGATGTACCTCAACGACCACCTGGGCGACTGCGCATGCGCCGCGCCCGCGCACATGGAAGAGATCTTTAGCAAGGCTGTCGGTAAGCCGCGGTTGCTGGAGGACGGAGATGTGCTGGACCTGTACAAGCTGCAGGGCTACGACCCCGCCGACCCGGCCACGGATCGAGGCAGTTCCATGGGCAACGTGTGCATGAACTGGCGCAAGGGCGACTGGCACGCCAGCCAGATCTACGCCTACTGCGAAGTGGACGTGGCGAACGAGCCGCACCTGCAGTTGGCGCTGTGGTTGTTCCGCGGCCTGTACATCGGAGTGGCGATGCCCACTTCGGCGCAGGGTCAACAGGTGTGGGATGTGGTGCCGGGGATGCAGCCGGGGTCCTGGGGTGGCCACGCAGTAAACGTGGTAGCCATCAACGCCGACGGCAGTCGCGACTTCATCTCCTGGGGTCAGCGCATGAAGATGACCAAGGCGTTCTGGGATGCTTGCGTGGACGAGGTCTACGCGGTCGTGACGTACGACCTGCCGCAGACGGGCGTGTTGGCAGACAACGGATTCAGCCTCCAGCAGCTTGAGGCGGATATGGCCGAGCTGGGCGGCTGAAATGTCAGACATCCTCGCTCTCGCCAGCAAGCTGGCGGGCGGGGGCGCGATCGCGGTCGTGGCGTTGTTGCTCGCGGGCATCGTCGCTTTGCTGCGCAATGTGGTGCACATCCCGGACGACAAATACGTGCCGCGTGAGCAGTACGACGTGGTAGTAAAGAGCGAAGCGGAATGGAAGGCCCAGGCGCTCGTCAGCGTGGGTGTAGTCAAGGAGCAGGCTGGGCAGCTGGCCGCTCTGACAACGGTGGTGGAGCGGTTGACGGATCATGTAGCAACAAGATGAGACTTTGGCCCCGTAAGAAACCAGCCGCCCCGCGGGAGGAGCGGCGCAAGCCGGAGAATGCCACATTGCGAAAGCAACTAGACACTGCACAGAAGTTGGAAGCACAGGCGACACTCGCGGAAGCACAGGCGCAGACCGCTGCGCTCAATCCCCGCATCGACATGTTGCGCGGCGTTGCGAAAGTCGTAGCGGCCGGAAGGAAGGCTCAATCCCGGTAAGCATCGCGTTCACCATCGTCGCTGCAAGTGCCGTGATCCTACATCAGTTCTTCCTGCGGCGCGTGTACCGCAACCGACGCAAGTTGATAGCCCAGGGTCAGGACGGGGATCTAAAGCGGCTGGCCGACGCATTCGTCCATGTTGAGACGGCACGTTTCGCAATGAATACGTGCATGTTCCTCGCGGGCGCGGGCATCCTCATAGGCGGGCCTGCGCGCATACTGGCATATTTACTGGCGGTCGTGCCGGTGATATCGATGGCAGCTTCTACGTATGCTCTTAGAGGCTTCGATTAGGAGGTAGACTATGGGCATCTTCGAACAGTACCCGTTGGCGTTCTTCGCGGCCTGTGCGATCTGCGGCGCGGCGGGTGGGGCAGCCTACGTCGCAGTACGCGAGCGCATCGTGCGATTCCTCCGTGGCTGACGAGCAGCCGTTCACGCTTCGCGGCTATCTCTTCCGCGTGGCGGCGGAGGCCGGTCCCAGTGGCGGCCCTTTCGTCTCCCTCCCCCAGAAGCACAACTACCCCGGCAGCCCGGCCAACTACTGGCTGCTGGACGAGCAGATCATCGCCAACATGGCCATTGCGCTGAACCCGACCGACCCCACCGTGCCGATCTTCAAGATGCCCCATGCGGTGATTGAAGGCGTCGTGAACAAGGTCATCAGCGAAGCGGATGGCGACCACCACCTGTGGGTCCAGCTGGACAACAGCAAGATGCAGCTTGCCTGCGAGATAGCGCCCCAGAACCCGCTGACGGTTCCAGCAGCGGGCGACCACGTGCGCGTATACGGCATCTGGCGCTACGACTTCCAGCACGGCTGGTGGGAGATACACCCGGTTGATTTCTTGGAACCCATTGCGTAGGGAGGACGGAATGATCCAATCATTCTATCGGTCTGTTCTGTTGCCCCTGTTCCTGGTCTGTGTCGTGGTCGTCATGCTGCTGCAGATCGCGGCAACGGGTTCGGCGACGGCGCTTGCAATCGCCTCCGCCGTGGGGTTCATCGCGCCCTTCGTGCTGAAGCTGGTGCCGCTGGACGGGCGATACATGGAGGGGGTCACAGCCCTTACCTCTGCGGTAATTGCCGTCGTGGCCTTACTTGTAAGCGGGGAGGTCAGCTTGAGCGATCTGTCGGCTGCGGATCCGACCAAGATCTACTCCACCATCGTGGTGACGTTCGGCGTCACCCAGGCCGTGTTCGCATACTTCAAGGATCATCCGCTCGGCCCGCTCGCGGTAAAGTAGCGGAACAGGCGACCGCTTTGCAAAGAGAGGCTCCTTTGGGAGCCTCTCTTTCCTGTTTCTGGAGGGTTGACCAACCCGACCGCATACGCTATGCTTACTGGCGGTTCGTGCGGCCCGCAGAGGACGCTCGATGGTGCCAGCAGGCATGCTGGGGAGTTGGATGCGAGAACCGCAGGCGACAACCAATAGACACCGGGGAGGCGGACGCCCCGCCGCTCTGGGCGGCACGGGCCATTTTCAAAGGAGAACGGATTGGCAGAGGACGCATTGGACACAGCGAGCACGGCAGGGATGACCGTCATCCAGCACGAACTACCGTTCGGCATCGTAGACAAGGAGGAGGTCGCGCTGGACACCCTCGTCCACTACCCAGGCAACGCGCGCATCCACGACGACGAAATCATCCAGGCGTCCATCCGCAGTCACGGCCAGATCGACGCCATCACCGTCAACCGGCGCACCCGGCAGATCCTCGGGGGCAACGGCACCTACGACGCCATGGTGGCGCTGGGCTACAAGACCGGCCATGTGGACTGGGTCGATGTGGATGAGGACGAGGCTCGCGCTATCGTGCTGGTGCTCAACCGCGCGCCCGACAACGCGACCTACGACTGGGACGCCCTGTTGGCGTTGGTCAAAGCCAACCGCGAAGCTAAGCAGCGCCGGGCCGACGAGATAGCCGGACAGCAGGGCATGTTCGACGGCTGGGGCGAGGACGGCTTTGAGGATCTCGTCGCCAAGGTGGGGGAAGTAGGCGCGGTGGCTGTCGAGAACTTCCGCGGCGACTACGCGCCGGGCGCGGCGATGCCGACCGAGAAGGACACCAAGACGGCAAGCGCCGCGGTACGGGCCGCAGGCATGAAGGAGATCGTGCTCATCCTTACACAGGAGCAGTACGATTCCTGGGTGGCCAAAATCAAGGAGTGCCAGAAAGCCTGGGGTTGCCAGAGCGGCAGCGAAACCGCCGTGCAGCTGATCGCCCGGGCACCCGATTTCGCTGGCTTCAAGGCATTCCCGTTGGAAGAGCCGAAGGGTCTGGACGGCCACGGGCCGGGGTACGACTGATGAACAAGCCATTGATGGCTCATGTGGCCAGTCGCCGTAAGGCGCTGGAGCAGCTGCAGGCGCGATACGCCAAATTGCTGACGAGGCGTGACGAAGCGATACAGCGCGTCACGGAAAAGTTCGACAGCGAGTTACGGGCGATGGAGTCGACGTTGGCGGCCGAAGCAACCGAGCTCGGCGAACTCGCCAAGCGGATGTCTGGATGAGAGAGTTCCGCGTCCGCAACCAAGTCCCACGCGACGTTGTAGAAGCGACAATGAAGGGGAGGGTGCTCACCGATGACGAATACAGCCTGCTGGTCACGAACGAGTGCAAGGTCTACAAGCCGGACGGGTCGCCGCTCCTGGTCTACCTCCCCGGCGCGCTACCTGTGCGGCTGCTTGATGAGACCTACGAGATCCTGCACGAACTGCGGAAGCAGGAAACCGACAACCGCGGGCCTGCCAGCGGCTACGTCCGAGGCGAGAGCAAGAACAAGCCGGGCGGACGCACGCAGACGGCGACGCCAGCCGTGGCTTCAGCGATCATCGGAAGCTTCGACCCGTACGGCCCGGCCAACTACTGCCGACTGACGGCCTGGAGCGGGGCGGAGTGGGACAAATACGAGGCTCTGTTCCCGCTGTTCCAGCAGATCAGCGCCCGGTTTGAAGCGCATGTGACGGAACGTTACGACGCGCAGCGGAAGTTCGCGGAGCGCGTTGACCCGTCTTGGCGCATCAGAGGCACGGTGTTCACGACCATCACGGTGAACAACTCCTACAGCACGGGTGTCCACATGGACGACGGCGACCTGCAGGAAGGCTTCGGCAACCTGGCGGTGCTGCGCAAGGGCAACTACCGCGGCGGGAGATTGGTGTTCCCGGAGTTCGGCGTGGCGGTGGACATGCAGCATGGGGACATCCTACTGATGGATGTACACAGCTACCACGGCAACACGCAGCTGGTCTGCGACACCTGCAAGCTTCCAATGCGGGGCTTGCATGAACACACGGGCATCAGCGAGGAAAGCCCCGTGCACCTCATCGAGCGCATCAGCATTGTGGCATACGCGCGGGCCAAGATGGACAAGTGCGGCACGGCCGAGGAAGAGCTCGAGAAGGCCCGCGTACTCGCGGACAAGGGGAGTGAGCGTGGCTCGCGTTTCATCTAAACCGAAGTACGGGCGCGGCATACGCGGGCGCTGTGAGCATGTGTTCATGGGCGCTCCCATCAGCAGGACTGTGATGACCGAGGTCGGGCCGTTCGACGCCTGCGAGAAGTGCGCCCGCTTGCTGAGCACGCCGGACGCAACACTGAACGAGCGGTTGTCCAAGGTGCCGCATGCTTGAAGTCGTCGAGTTCATCGGAGCGCTGGCGCTCCTGGGTATGGTCGTGCTGTTCATCCTCGCGGTAGTCAGCGCCTTCGACAGGTGATTACCGCCGACCAGCATTGGCGCTGGTTCACGGAGTTCGCAGAGTACGAACTTGCCACGGGCGGGCCTGACCCGCACGCGAAGTACGTGGGCATCCTTGCGCAGCCGTGCGACTGGAAAGAGCGTGTCTGGCGGGGAGGGCTGTACTCGGCTGTGTACACCGCGCCGACCGCCGAAGCCATCTGGCGAGCGTGGCCGTACCAACGTGTTGCCGAGAGCTCCCAGGGAGCCCTGCTTGAATGGCTTACGACGCATTGGGCGGGCTTGCCGCTGCGCCGGGAGCGCCGGGCCGTGCGGACGCCTGAGAAGCTGGCACGATGCCTTTGGAGCTACCACCAATGGATGGAGTACCAGCTGGTGCCCTACGTTGAGAATCTCCACCCCGACCCGTACAAAGCCTACGAATCCATGTGGGGTTTCGCGGACAAGGCGCTGTACGGGTTCGGGCGTTACGCGCTCACCAAGCTGCTGGATTTCTACGAGCAGTACTGCGATGTGCCCATCCGCATGGGCGACATCCGGCCCGTAGGTGGCTGGTCGCCGCGCCTGACGTTGGCACTGCTGTTCCCGCAGGCCCACCTGGACGCGCGCAGCAACAGTCCGGGTAACATCGCGGATGCCGACCTCTGGGCGCTGATTGGCCAAGAACGGCTACGGGACGAGGGGCTCGAACTGGACTGGTTCCGCTACGAGGTCATGCTCTGCGAGTACCGCCAGAGCGTTGAGCGGGAGCGCCAGTACCCGGGACGCAGCATAGACAGCGAGCTGAAATATCTTCAGGCCGTAGAACACTACTGGGACGCCTATGCGGGGAGCATTGACTGGTCGTACCGCAGCGACATCTGGCAGGTGCGCCAGAACATCCACCCGGTAGAGTGCCTCGGCGAGTACAACGGCTGGGACGGCCCGCGTGACGACCTAGGTGGGTTCCTCAATGCCAGCGAGCGTACTTGGAGCGACCAGCTCTGGGACTACAACGCATACCGGGCTGGACCGGTGAAGGAGAAGGAAGGTGGCCGCGACCGCATCCGAGATCTTGCCCGGACGGCTCTGGGTAAGGGCGCGCACGAACAGTCTGTCGCTGAACGCTAAGCGGCGGCTGCGGGACGAGTTGAAGCTCACGGATGTCGTGTGCTGCTGCTTGATCCGCGACGAGGATTGGTATGACATCGGCACCCATTACATCCAGTTCCCATGGTCGGACAGCACGCGACACATACCGGACGATTTGGACATCGCGACGGGCATGGTCTGCGAAGCGATCGAGCAACACAGCGCCCGCGTCCTGATCTACTGCGACAGCGGGCGCAACCGCAGCTGTCTGCTGGCGGCGATGGTCGTGCGACGCATCCTCGGAGTGAGCGGCTCATATGCGATGGGGTATGTCCGGGGGTCGCGCCCGATGGCCTTGAAGAACCCGTTCTTCATACAATACTTGGACTCGCTGTGACGCAGTCCACGCGCTCTCGTTGATAGCTTTCCTTCTGGTAATTCAGTTGTGGCACCGATGACAGAAGAACTGGCTCTCAGCAAGGCAGTCAACAACTTGCCTGGCCCGGCAGATGTGCCGCAAGCCGGGCAGTTCTTCACGGACGCGCAAGGTTGGACTTGGTTCGTCACTCGGTTCGAGATCTCGCAGCACTATTCGGGCCAGATGACCGCCCGGCTGGATCTGGAGCGTGTGTATCCGACGAAGGGGCGCGTACGTGCTCCGAAGGATGGGTCGTGAGGTTCGTTTACTTGATCGGCCCGCCCGGGGTTGGCAAGTCCACTGTGGCCGCGGAGCTACGCAAGACCGCGGGTAAGAGCAACTTCTACGAGGATCCCTTGCCGCACATGGTGCATTGGCGCGGGGGATTGGTGTGGTACATGGAACTGGGGCGCATCCGTAAGGACTTCAGCGGCACGGATGCGCTCGCGATGGACATCATTGACAGGGCTATCGCCTGGGTCGCGACGCGGCCATGTCGGCGCATCTTTGCGGAGGGGGATCGGCTGGCGAACAAGCGGTTCTTCAGCGCGGTGCAGCTGGCCGGTTACGAACTGAGCGTGCTGTACCTAACGCTCCTGCCCGAGGAGCTCGCTGCCCGTCAGTCGCAGCGGGCTGCATATATAGGTAGAGAGCAGAACGAGGCCTGGGCGCGCGGGCGGGCGACCAAGGCCGCGAACCTGGCGGAGGAAGTAGGCGCGACGGCGCTGGACGCCGGGCTGACGCCGAAGGAACTGTGCGAGAAGGTGCGCAGCATCTTCTACCGGCAATGAGCGCAGTAACCTGCCTCCCTCCGGAGAAGCGGCGGCTCTACCGCGACGAGCATGGCATCCAGAACCCGCAGGTGCGCTACGGCTGGGACTGCCCCGTTTCGGGCCAGAAGGTAGGTTCCTCAGACGAAGCGGTTGCGCGCAAGGCGATGCTGGCGCACGACTGCGGCGGGGCGGGCTGGTGCCCGACCCCCTACCGGCGCGGCGGGCCTATCGAGGGGCAGCTCGGCCTCTTCGTCGAAGATACGCCTTAACTACTCTTTATCAACTTGTAAGGTAATTTCGCCCGTAAGCCCGGCGCGTACGCTATGCTTCTACCGTGCAAACAGCTTCGGTAGGAGGTAAGCAGATGGGTAGCAAGAAGGCGCGATTCTCGGCCAAGTTACGTCCAGCGGGCTGGTACGTGTACGATGGAAAGCGTCCGGTGTCGGGGCCGTGGTCGATGTTGGAGGCCGCTGTGCGGGCATCCAAACTCAACGACAAGCCGTACGGCAAGCGAGGCGTTCGGTGATCGCCGACTACAGCGCGTATCTGAAGCAGGGGCCGCGAGACCGCAACGACGACAAGCGCGCGCAGGTCACCGCCGACGTGCAGCGAGACGGCAAGGTTATGACGGTCAAGTTCCGGACGAGTCGGTTCGCGGATCTGGGGCAGATCATCGAGCGCGCGGAGCAGTTGGGCGGCGGCGCGTGTGTCGCGAACCGCGTTGTGTGGCCCGCATGAGCGAGCAGTTCGGCACCATCACTTGCGGAGCGTTCTCCGCGGCGATGGTCGGCTACAACCGATGGGAGTTCACCTGCAGCTGGCTCCCCGAATTCCGGCAGCAGGGCGAGTGTACGCGGGCGACCGCGTCGCGCATGGTCATCCAGCTACAGGCGAAGAACCGCCAGAAGGAGTCAGCGTAATGGTCAACGGGGAGATCGTCTATCGGGTCGGGCGCAACAACCCGGTCACCTTGCAGGAGTTCCTGGCCCTCTTGCTCAACGGTGAGCACGGTGGCGAGGTCTGCTGGTACGACTACGACGCGAAGAAAGTCCCGTTCGCGCTGGATGTGGACGTGTACGCGCCGGAGGCAGCCTACTTTTCGCCCGCGGGGGAGAAGTGGTACACGAGGCCATCGCAGGTCAACTGGGGCGCGCACGGAGCCGAAACCCCGGAAGGCGCGCGCATCTACGGCGATCTGATCTTGGAGGCCGCGCGCGTAGCGGCCACCGTCAACAAGGGCATCAAGCTGGTCACGCACGAGGAGGCGCACGATGCCTACCGTGCGCACCGCAAGGAGGTCACCGCGCAGCATGCGGAGCACGACTTCCAGAACGTGGCGGAGTTCACCGACTGCGACGAGTGCAACGACATCAAGCGGGCGCGCGACGCCGCGCAGCGGGCCGCAAACGAGGCGAACGCCCAGGAGTTCCAGAAGCGGGCCAACAAGCTGTACAGGGCTGGGGCGAATCTAGACTGGAACCTCGGCACCTACGAGCAGCGCAACGAGGCGCGGAAGTTCTCCTATTGCGAGAAGCACCGAGTGCGTAACGGTTACGGCAAGCATGTCATGAACCAGAACGGCAATTGCGCTGCCTGCGGCAAGCACATCGACTACCTCGTGAACGGGTTCACCCGGCTCGTGGCCGGGCTCGTCCGGCAGGAGGCGCAGTCATGAGCCTCGAGCATGGCTGGGACACGATGTTCCCGATCCTCTGGAAGCGGTACGTCAAGGCGGTCGGTCGGATGCGCGAGCAGCGCAAGTGGATGGAGGCCCACGGCGGCTCCATCGTTGGCTATAAAGCCCGCATGCCAGAGGACGTCACGCGAGCGGAGGAAATCTACCAGGCCGACTTCAAGGTGTACGCGGATTACAAGCGCGAGTGCGACGTTCTGTTCGGCAAGATGTTGATGAAGGAAGTCGCGGCGCAGCGCCGCATAGAGCGGGCGTCTGCCCGCGTGGAGGACTGAAAGATGACAACCAAAACTGACTGGGGTTACATCGACGCCGGGCACTACGACGAGATGGTGGAAGCTACTCGCATGGCGCTTGGCAACGACATCCGGTCAACGTTCGGGGCGAAGGTCAAACCGGGCGAAAGCATCACGGACTACAGCAGCACGACGCGGCGCATCAACGGGCCATGCACGGTCATCACTACCATCCACCGCGACGGCGGGATCACCCAGAAGGTGACGTCATGACAGACTTGAAGCGCGACGAACTGGCCGAGCGCATAGGCGCACGGCTCGACATGGCTGCCGCGGAGCGGAGGCGCGTCCGGAATGTACGCGATTCGGTCACGCCCGACACGTGGCTGGCTCGGCGTCTGCGCGACGCAGAGGACGCGTATCGGCAGGTGGAAATCGCGCTCGAGGCGGCGCGGGAGGCGCTGGCATGACCGAGAAGGTTTACCGACCCATACGCGACCGCCTATTTGCCGAGGCGCTGGACGCTGTTAGTCCTGCACCCGGCGCGGCGACACGCGGCGCGGCGACACGCGACCTTTGGCGCTCGGCTATCGACGAGAAGGCGACCTCGGACGTTCCGGAGAACCTGATCCGCGAGCTCAAGGAACACCTGGCGGAAGGCTACACCGGCTGCGACCACAGCGTGAACATCTGCGAGTGCGCCACGCGGGAGTTACTTAAGGAATTGGTCTTGTGGCTGGATCACAAGGAAACTTGTCCAGGTTGCCACGGCGACGGGTCGGTGTTCAACGAGGAGAAGCACCGGCAGGCGGTACAGGCGCTGCCTCCGCAGGACTACGACGCCGACAGCGAGTACCTCGGCTACGAGCCCTGCCCGCTGTGCAACGGCCAGACCTGGGTGGTGATCGCATGAACATCGGCGAGTACAAAGGGCCGCTGCGCTGCTCCGAATGCAGCAGCAAGGGGCCGGGCTTGCGTGAACTGCAATTGCGCTACGGCGAGAACATGCCGTGTCGCATCATCATCTGCCCCGGCTGCGCGCCAACCTTGCAGCATGTGCTCAAGAACGAGTTCGGACGCCCGCACCTGAAGGAGCGCCCGCAAACGCGTCGCCAGATTCAGCGTGATGCGCAGCGCGCGCTTGAGGAGGACCGGTGAGCCAACCACCAACAAAGCGCGGCTATCGCACCGAGTACAAGTCCTGCAAGGGGCACGTGCCGTTTGTGACCGAAGGCGAGGCGCGCGAGCGGGCGCGGTACTTGCAGAAGCGCGCTGGCGGCGCGAAGCGCACGGTCTGGAAGTGCGAGTTCTGCGGCTACTACCACTTCGGTACCAAGCGACGACGCAAGGGCAAGCCGAAGTGATAGACCCCTCCGCGCCATACGCGGCTCGCCGCGCAGCTTTCCTCGCGCTGTTCAAGGTCGGCGACCGTTGGCGGCACAAGGAGAGCGGCGTGGTCTACCGCGTCACGGGCGTCTACCCGAGTCATTGGGGTGTCTGGATGGAGCGCAAGCTCACGCAGGTCGAGAAGCGCACCAACGAATTCCGCCGCCAACAGGGTTCGCTGGGCCCTCGCGATGGCCGCTACTTCATGACGGTCGAGCACGACCCTGACTACGTCCGCACGAAGCGCACGCGGTATCGCTGGGACGACTACACACACGTCTCGGAATGGGAGCATGTTGCGTGAGCGACGGAAATAACCCAAGCGCGTACGCTATAGTAAGCAGCATGCGTATGCAACCGGCTTACAGGGAGGGCGGCATTATCACGGAAGTGCAGGTATGGATCCAGCACTTGCGAGGCTGCTTCGTGTGTAAGCAGGCGGCGCGTACCAAGCCACTGCGGTTCCACAGCAACTGCTACGAGGGGGCGATCCTCTACGAGCGCATGAAGAACGAGGTACGTTCATGAACGACACAACGCGGGCGTTAGACGCGCACTTGCCGCATCAGGTAGGGGCGCAGAAGGACTGGAAGCGCGCGGCTCGGGAGCTGATCTACGATCTGGCGCGGGCGGGAGGGGAGTTTTCCGCTATGGACATCCAGGACAAGTTGCATCTGACCGCGGAGCAGATGCGGGGCTTACCGGGCCTACTCAGCTCGGCCAAGCAGGCGTCTCTCATCGAGCAGACCGGGCACGGACGGCAGCATGGCGCAGTCAATCCCGCCGACTGGATCGCCACAGGCCGTACGAAGGGGCGTCCGATGCACACGTATCGCGGGACAGCCAAGTTCAGGGAGGTACGCGTCGATGCCGCGCAGTAAGAGCGTTAAGGAATTGGAGCCGGGTGGCTCACGGAACACGGAGAGCGCCAACGGGGTCATCCCGACGCTGGAGAGCGCGATCCCGACAGCGGACTCAGCATCCGCCCGCCCGCCGCGGAACTTCAAGGAGGACATCTACGAAGTCGAGCTGAAGGGCGTCAACGTGCTGGTCGCGGAGATGTGGGTGCCGGTCCGCAAGCTGGTCGTGGACGACGCCTACCAGCGCAGCGTCAACGAGGCGCGGGCGCGGCGCTACGCGGTGGACTGGAACCAGGCGCTGGCCGGGCTGGTCACCGTGTCGGCGCGCAAGGACGGGACGTACGCTTTGCTGGACGGCCAGCACCGCGCGCGGGCCGCCATGATCCGGCGCTTGCAGCAGCTTCCGCGAGAGGAACCGCAAGCGCGTCGCGACCAACAGCATCGACGACTTCCGGGCCGCGGTGGCAGAAGGCGACGCGCAGGCGCTGCGGGTCAAGGCCGTGCTGGAGTCCCTGGGACTCAAGGTCGGCGCGTACGGCAAGGATCCGAACATCTACGCCTGCGTGGCGGCGCTGTTCACGCTGGACACCTGGCAGGTTCTGCGGGAGACGCTCACGCTGATCCGCGAGACCTGGCCCGCCTCGCCGCATTCCAAGGCGCAGCCGATGGTCATGGGCTTGGGGCTGGTGCTCTGGAACCACAAGGGGCGTGTAGACGCGGCGCGGTTCCGGACGCACATGGAGACGGTGCCGCTGGCGGGCTGGTTGGCGGACGCCGGTTCGCTCAAGGCCACGCTGGGCA
>WNFM01074025.1_pt1 | contig 16028 bp, 14 predicted proteins | sample 5400271 | NCBI WGS metagenome assembly WNFM01 (sample SAMN13153352, study PRJNA577476) | soil metagenome | isolation source: 60 cm saprolite on Douglas fir-dominated hillslope | place: USA:California | collected 2013-09-17
AGATAGTCGACCGCATGGCGTTCCGCGAAGCCGCCGAACTCGCGAGAGGGCCGGCGGCCCGGGGTGGGCGAGACCGCGGTGATCCGCGCGTCGCGATAGCAGCCGCCGTGGACGCGAAGGCTCTCGCAGAGCAAACGCGCCTGGTGCTCCAGGACGCCCGCCTCGACAACCAGGACGAGCTCGACGTCGGGGACTGCTTTCTGGACCACGACAATTCGCTACGACAGCGGTTGCGGGGCTTCGGGGACAATAGGCACGACCTTCGTGAACTGCCCGCGCTGAAGCAGTTCGCGCCCCTTGCCGCCGCGGCCGGTGACTTCGTACTTCGTCGTACTGATGGTCTGTTCAGCGCCGCGCGTGGTCTCGACGGTCATCAGATCGCGATCGCCCGAGGACGCGATGAACCCGAGCACGCGGTCCTCTTTCGCTGACAGCTTGATGAGGATGACGCCTCGGCCGGGGCCGGACAGGAAATTGACCTCGTCGGCCTTTGTAAGAATCGCCCGCGCCTCGCGGGTCGCGGCGATCAGGATCTCGCCCCCCGTCAGCCGCGCGACGCCGACGATCTCCGCCCCTTCGGCCGTGCGCGCGAAGCGGCGTCCCGTGCGGGTGCTCGGCTCGACGAATGGCTCGAACGAAAAGCGCAGGCTGTAGCCGTCGCTGGTGACGGCGACGGCGTGCACCTTCGGGACGGCGGGGTCTGAAGACCCCGCCCGACTGGTCGCCGTGATGGCGCCGGCGACGCGCGGGTCCAGGCTGAACGCCGCGACGATCCGCTCGCCGTCCTTCAGCTTGAACAACCGCTGGATCGGCTCGCCGTATCCCGTCGACGCCGGCACGTCCGCGATCCGCGCGCTGTAGGCGACGCCGAAGTTGCTGAAGAACACCGTCGTCGATCGCGTGCTGCCCTGCGCCACCGAGAGCACCGCATCGCCCTCGCGCAGACGGGTCGTGGCGATGTCCTTGACTTCCTTCTGCCGCTTCACCCAGCCGTCGCGGGAGACGATCACGACGTTGTCCTCTTCGACGATGAAGTCTTCCGCGGTGTACTCGGATTCCCCTTCGTCGCTCGAGATCTTCGTGCGGCGCGCGTCGCCGTACTGCTTCTGAATCTGTTCGAGCTCCTCGCGGACGATCGCCCAGCGGCTCTCCTCGCTTTTCAGCAGTCCGCCGATCTGGCGCGCCCGCTTCCGCTTCTCGTCGGCCTCCTTGCGGATGACGAGGATCTCCAGGCGCGCGAGCCGGTAGAGTTTGAGCTCCAGGATCGCGTCGGTCTGGTCCGCGTCGAGCGCGTAGCGCTTGATGATCTGCTGCGCGGCGTCGGCCTTTCCCTCGGATTTCCGGACGATCTTGAGGATCTCGTCCAGCGCGTCGAAGACCTTCTCGAAGCCATCCAGGATGTGGATCCGCTTCCTGAGCGAGTCGAGCTCGTGCTCGAGCCGCTTCGTGACGACTTCCAGCCTGAAGTGCAGGAAGTAGAAGAGCATCTGGTGGAGATCCAGGCGCTCGGGGCGGCCGACTTCCGGATTGCCCTCGGTCGGGACGAGACTCGTGAGGTTGACCGGGAAGTTGGTCTGCAGCGGCGTGTGCTTGAACAGGTACGCCATGACCATCTTCTCGTCGGCGTCCTTCTTCAGCTCGATCGCGATCCGCACATCGTCTGTCGACAGATCGCGGACGTCGAGGAGCGGCGGGAGCTTGCGGCCGATCGCCACGTCGGCGATCCGCTCCACGAGCGTGGCCTTGTTGGCCGTGTAGGGCACGCTGGTGATGTAGATGGTCTTCGACGCGCGGGTCTCGGGCCCCATCTCCCATGTCGCCCGGAGGCGAATCGCGCCGGAACCCGTCTTGTAGATGTCCTTCAGCTCCTCCGGGGAATTCAGCATCTCGCCGCCGGTCGGGAAGTCCGGTCCCTTGATATAACGGCACAACTGCACGCTGCTGAGATCCGGGTTGTCGAGGAGTTTGATGAGCGCCGTGCAGACCTCGGTCAGGTTGTGCGGCGGAATGTTGGTCGCCATGCCGACGGCGATGCCGGTCGCGCCGTTGATCAGGAGTTTGGGAATGCGCGACGGAAGGACCACGGGCTCGGTCTTGGTGCCGTCGTAGTTCGGGCGGAAGGGCACCGTGGACTGATCGATTTCGGTCAGGATCTCGTCCGACAGGCGGGCCAGGCGGCATTCGGTGTAGCGCATCGCCGCGGCGCTGTCGCCGTCGAGCGATCCGAAGTTGCCGGAGCCGTCGACGCACGTCGCCGTGCGGGTGGTAGCTCCCCATCACGTCGCCGACGACCTTCGCGCACTTGCGGTGCTTCACGTCGGCCGTCAGGTTCTGCTGCCACATCGTGAACAGAATGCGGCGCTGGACGGGCTTCAGCCCGTCGCGGACGTCCGGCAGGGCGCGCGACGTGATGACGGAGAGCGCGTAGTTGAGATAGCGGGTCTGCGCCGCTTCGTGCAGCGGGACGTGCTCGTCATGGGGGCCTGATGGGGGGTCGAAGTCGGTTGGATTGTCGAATAGAGTCGCGGACTTCTGCTTACGCTTCGCCATCTGCGTCTAAGAATAGCGCAGTCACGGCCGCCGGCTCATGCCGGGGCACGTCCGGTCAGTCACTGTAGGCCGATCGCCGTTCGCGTTCCTCGAAGCACGTACTTCTGGATCTTGCCGGTCGAGGTTTTCGGCAGCTCGGGGATGAACGTGACGGACTTCGGCGCCTTGTAGTGCGCCAGGTGATCGCGGGCGAACTGGCGGACGTCCTCTTCGCTGGCCGTCGCGCCGGATCGCAGGACGACGAAGGCGTGCGGCGCTTCGCCCCAGCGCGGGTCGGGCAGCCCGACGACCGCCGCTTCCTGGACGGCCGGATGGCGCAGCAGCACGCCTTCCACTTCGACGGACGAGATGTTCTCGCCGCCGCTGATGATGACGTCCTTCAAGCGATCGCGGATCTCCACGTACCGGTCGGGATGGACGACCGCGCCGTCGCCGGTCCGGAACCAGCCGTCTCCCATCGCACGCGTGGTTGCGTCCGGATCGTTGTAGTAGCCGGCCATGACGACGTTGCCGCGCACGACGATTTCGCCGATCGTGGCGCCGTCGGGCGGCACCTGCCGTCCCGTCTCGTCGATCACGCGGAGCTCGCCGGATGTGATGAGCTCCACCCCCTGCCGCGCCTTGATCGTCGCGCGGTCGGCGAGCGGCAGCGCCGTGTGTTCCGGCCGCGGCTCGCAGATGGTGATGAAGGGCGCGGTCTCCGTGAGTCCGTAGACCTGGGTCACGACCCAGCCCAGATCCTGCTCCAGACGCTCGATCGTCGCGGCGGCCGGCGGGGCGCCGGCGGTGAGGACCCGGACGCCTTTCGGGGCTCGTGCCCTCGCGTCCGCTGGGCTGTTCGCGAGGGCGATCAGCACGGTTGGCGCCGCGCACAGCATGGTGATGCCCTCGTCGCCGATGAGGCCGAAGATCGCGGCCGGATCGATCTTCGGCAGGCAGACATGGCATGCGCCGGCGGCGGTCACCGTCCAGGGGTAGGTCCAGCCGTTCGCGTGAAACATCGGAAGCGTCCAGAGGTAGCGATCGGCGACGCTCATCGGCACGTGCACCAGCATGCCGACGGAGTTCATCCAGGCGTTCCGATGGGTGATCATCACGCCTTTGGGCCGCGACGTGGTGCCGCTGGTGTAGTTGATCGTCAGCAGGTCGCGCTCGTCGATGGCAACGGGCGTGAAATCCGCCGCCGAGCCTGCCACCAGGGCCTCATAGTCCAGCCATCCGGCCCGCGAGCCGGTCAGGGCGACAAAGTGATCGACGTCAGGAAGATCCCCGCGGATACCGTCGAGGCACTCGAGGTAGTCCGCATGCGCGCAGACGATCTTCGATCCGCTGTGCGTGATGAGATACCGGAAGTCGTCGGCAATCAAACGGAAGTTCAACGGCACCAGCACCGCGCCGATTTGCGGCACAGCGTAAAAGGACTCGAGCTGCGCGTGGGTGTTCGGGGAGATGTAGGCGACCCGATCGCCCGTGACCACGCCCACTGACTGCAGCCACGCCGACCACCGGTCGCACCGGTCGCCGAGCTGCTGATAGGTGAGACGGAGGTCCCCGTCGACCACGGCGGGCCGCTCCGCGTAGAGCCGGCGGGCCCGGCGGAAGAAGTCGAGTGGCGTGAGAGGGACTTCCATGTGCGAGGGCACGATAGCGGATCGACAAGGGAGTTGCCAATCGATAATTGGCAATCGCCACCCCGTGCATCGCCAATCTACAATCGCCAGTCGCCAATGCGTACATACCGCTACCTCCACTACGACGTCTTCACCGACGCCCCGTTCGAGGGCAATCAGCTCGCCGTGTTCCCGGAGCCGGCCGGCCTCTCGACGGAGGAAATGCAGACCATCACGCGCGAGATGAACTTCTCCGAGTGCACGTTCATCTTTCCGCCGGACCCGCCGCAAGTTACCTCTGGAACGCCGCAACAGGCCGGCGCGGAGCCAATTGACATCCGCATGAGGATCTTCACGCCCGGCGAAGAGCTGCCGATGGCGGGGCACCCCACGATCGGAAGCACCTTCGCGCTGGTGAAGGAGGGCGTCATCAAACCCGGACGGGACGGCGTCGTCTTCGGGCTCGGCGTGGGCCCGACGCCCGTGTCGCTCGAGTGGAAAGGCGCGACGCTGGACTTTGCCTGGATGACGCAGAAGAACCCGCAATTCGGCGCCGCGATCAAGGACCGGACGGGATTCGCGCGCGCTCTGGGCGTGGAGCCGGAGGATCTCGCGGAGGCGGCGCCGCAGCAGGTGTCGTGCGGGGTGCCGTTCCTGTTCGCCGCGCTCCGGTCGCGCGCCGCGGTCGACAGGGTGTCTCTCGAGGTGAAGGGTTTCGCCGCATCGTGCCGCGCGTCGGGGCTCGAGGAGCTTCCGCTCTTCATCTTCGCGATAAATGACGGGGACGCCGCAAGGTTACCGGCAGGTGGCCGCAGTCCTGCCGCCCGCGAGACCGATAATGCCGCGATCTACAGCCGCATGCTCGCCCCGGGCCTTGGCGTCGCCGAGGATCCGGCGACGGGAGGCGCGAGCGGACCCTTGGGATGTTATCTGTTCAGGTATCGACTCGTCCCGCGCGAGAGACTCACGCACATCATCAGCCTGCAGGGTGTGAAGATGCGACGGCCGAGCCGCGTCCACATCTCGATCGACGCGACAGGTGAAGAGATCACGCGCGTGCGCGTCGGGGGACGCAGCGTGCTGGTGGGCGAAGGCACGCTGACGTTCTGAGGCTATTCGATGCGGATACCAACGCCGAACTGAAACACGTACGGTCCGATCCCGTTCCAGCCCGAGGCGCCGCCCACGGGTCGCCGAATCCAACGCAGCCGGAACGTCGGCGTGAGCGCCACCCGAGAGGACACGGGGAGCGTCGCGTCCAGCCCGCCTGTGATAGTGAACGCGTGGAGGGTCGTTGACAGGTCCGGCAGCTGGGTCGGGCCGTAGACAGGCGTCGGCGGCACCGAGGTAGAGACCCCGGAGGCCTCCCGCGCAGTGGTTACCGCCAACCCACTGCCGGCCACGATTTGAAGCTTCCCGCCGCCGCCCGGCCGATACCTGACCAGTTCGTTGAGGAGAACGTCGCGATTCTGCGCGATGTAGTCCTCCGTGAAATAGTAACGCGTGAGAACGGGGCGACGCTGCTGCGGCGCGGACACCAGTCCGCCGTAAACGATCTCGCCCTCCAGGCCGATCGAACGACTGAGCCATCCCCCGGCGCCCGCGCTCAGCGTCCAGGCGTCGCCCCCGAGGCGCGCGTCGACGGGGGGGTATGTGTCGCCATTTGCGGGATGGTGGGAGACAAACAGGGACACCTGTCCGTAGGCGCGTCGAATGGGCGGCGACGGAGCAGGAGGCTGTCGCACCGCCAGGGCCGCGGATAACAGCAGCGGTCCGATGATCATGGTGCGATCGTATCTCCAGATCCGAGATCCAATCGCTGAGCTGGACGCGTCGCCCTTCAGTCGCGCCTGAGCGCGACGTCCGGGCCCTCGGCACGATGCCCGACAAGCGTCAGCGGTTCAGCGTCCGCTGATCGTGACCGGGCCGTTGCCGGTCGAGATACGGACGACGACCGGGTCGGCGCCGAGGCGCAGCGAGCGGGACCGGTCATCCCAGTCGCGGTTGCGGGTGCGGCACGCCGCCACCTGGCAACTCCACGGCGAGTGGAATGACGAGGAGATCTCGACGCCGGACGTGTAGTCGCCCGGCACACGCACGCTCAGCGGGCCGTTGTGGGCGCGCGCGTCGAGCCGGCCGTCCCAGCGGCTGCCGGCGAGCACGACGGAGATCGGGCCGTTCTGCGTCTCGACGTCGAAATCTCCCCCGCTGCCCTCGACATGAATGGGACCGTTCTGCGTACGCGCGCGGACGGTGCCTTCCACCCCGTTGACGCCGATCGGCCCGTTGCTCGCGCTCACGTCAAAGCGGCCCGAGACCCGGTCGAGCGAAATCGGCCCGTTCTGTGTGGCGACTACGACGTCGGCGTTGGCGGGAGCCGCGACCACGAGCTGCACGCTCCAGCTCTGGACGTAGGGCATGCCGGTGACGCGGATACGGTTGCCGTCGATCGCCAGCCGCACGCTGTCGGCGGCGTTTTGCGCCTCGGCGATCGTGCGGGCGCCGGCCCCGATGCAGGCGGTGATCGCGTAAGCCGACCCGGTGCCGCGCTCGATTTTGACGCCGCCGTTCGATTCCGGCTGGATGTCGAGCCGCCCCGCGGACAGCGGCACGGTCGCGTGCTGCTCGGCGCGGCCGACCTCGAAGTCGCCGTACATCGTGTTGACCTGCGAACAATCGGGGCCCTCAAGATTGATTCGACGGCCCTGGGCGGGGCGATCAGGGGAGAGTCCGAGGGCCAGGGCCACCAGACCGGCAAGCGCGGCAGTGCGGTACATCAGGAACCTCTCTTCCAGAAGCTTGGACGAGAGCCGGGGCGCTCAGGTTGGCTGCCCGTTTCGAGATTCGGTCCATGCCGGCGACGCCAAGGGCGTTCGCCGCCCTGGATCACGCCGTCGACGAGAAAAGGCGCCGGGAGCTCGGTCCCGGCGCCTTCTGACTCGTGATTCCTGACGTCTTACTTCACGAACAGCATCTCCCGATAGGTCGGGAGCGGCCAGAGATTCTGCGGCACGATGTTCTCGAGCGCGTCTCCGACTTCGCGCAGGGCGGTCATGGCCGGAACGACCTTGTCGCGGAAGTACTTCGCGTGCTTCCCCGCGTCGCCGTTTCCCTCGTGCTCGAGGAGCGCCTGCAGGCGGTCGACGCGCACGCTGGCCTCGTCGGTCAGCTTGCAGATATCGTCGAGCGCGTGGCGGGTTTGCTTCGCCGTCGCCCCCGCCGCCTTGACCGCCGCCACGGTGTTCGCGAGCTGCTCCTGGTGCTTGTACGCCGCCGGGAGGATGTAGCGGTTCGCCATCAGCACCATCAACTGCGCCTCGATGTTGATGGTCTTGTTGTACTGCTCGAGCGCGACCTCGTAGCGCGCGTGGATCTCGCGCTCGTTCAGGACGCCGTATTTCTCGAAGGCCTTCACCACCTCGGGCTTGATCACCTCGTCGTAGGCGTCCACCGACGTCCGATGGTTCAGGAGGCCGCGCTTCCCGGCTTCCTTCTGCCAGTCGTCGGAGTAGTTGTTGCCGTTGAAGATGATCCGCTTGTTCTCCTTGATCAGCTTCGTCAGCAGCTCCTTCACCGCGAGCGGCAGCTTCTTGCCGGCCTTCAGGCCTTTCTCGAGCTCGGTCGCCACGTAATCGAGCGACTCGGTGACGGCGACGTTCAGCGCCACGTTCGGGAGCGCGATGCTCTGGTTGGACGAGACCGCGCGGAACTCGAACTTGTTCCCGGTGAACGCGAACGGGCTGGTGCGGTTGCGATCGCCCGCGTCGCGCGGCAGCTTCGGCAGCACGTTCACGCCGATGTCCATGATCCCGCCGCTCTTGGTCGTCTTTGCGCTGCCCGCCTTCTCGATCTGCTGGAAGATGTCGGTCAGCATGTCGCCGAGGAAGATCGAGATGATCGCCGGCGGCGCTTCGTTCGCCCCCAGGCGATGATCGTTCCCCGCGCTCGCGATGCTGAACCGCAGCAGCCCCTGGAACTTGTTCACCGCGCGCAGCACTGTGGCCACGAAGACCAGGAACTGGATGTTGTCGTGCGGCGTCTCCCCCGGATTCAGCAGGTTGTTCCCGAGATCGTCGCTGATGCTCCAGTTGAGGTGTTTGCCCGAGCCGTTGACGCCCGCGAACGGCTTCTCGTGCAGCAGGCACGCCAAGCCGAACTTCGGCGCCGTCCGCCGCAGGATCTCCATCGTCATCATCTGATGATCGGTCGCGACGTTCGCGTTCTCGAAGATCGGCGCGACTTCGTACTGGCTCGGCGCGACCTCGTTGTGGCGCGTCTTGATCGGGACGCCGACCTTATAGAGCTCCCGCTCCGCTTCCATCATGAACGCCAGCACGCGATCGGGGATGGAGCCGAAGTAGTGGTCCTCCATCTCCTGGCCCTTCGGGGGCTTCGCGCCGAAGAGCGTGCGTCCCGCGTTGATCAGGTCGGGGCGGTTGAAGTAGAACTGCCGGTCGATCAGGAAGTACTCCTGCTCGGGCCCGCAGGTCGTCATCACGCGCTGCGCCTTGGATCCGAACAGCTTCAGGATCCGCACCGCCTGTTTGGACAGCGCCTCCTGCGAGCGCAGGAGGGGCGTCTTCTTGTCGAGCGCCTCGCCGGTCCAGCTGACGAACGCCGTCGGGATGACGAGCGTCGCCCCGTGGGACGACATCAGCAGCCAGGGAGGGCTCGTCGGATCCCATGCCGTGTAGCCGCGCGCCTCGAACGTGGATCGCATGCCGCCCGAGGGAAAACTCGAGGCATCCGGCTCGCCGCGGACCAGCTCCTTGCCGTTGAATTCCGCGACGGCGCGCCCGTCCGGCGTCGGCTGCAGAAACGAGTCGTGCTTCTCCGCCGTGATGCCGGTCATCGGCTGGAACCAGTGCGTGTAGTGGGTCGCGCCGTGCTCGACGGCCCAGTCCTTCAGCGCGCTGGCGACGATGTCGGCCACGTTGGGGTCGAGCGCTTCGCCATGGGCACTGGCGCGCCGGAGCGAGCGGAACACGTCCTTCGGCAGGCGGGCCCGCTGGACCTCCTCGTTGAACGTGAGCGATCCGAATTCGTCGCTCGCCTTGCGGTTGGGCGACAGGACCGTGTTGCGCAGCGACGTCCCGTATTCGTTGATGTTGCGGACGGCGTCATTCGAGGATGCGGAGCCCATGGATGGATTCGTCCTTTCGTAGACCGGGCCCGTCGGGCCCGACAACCTTCCGATTATGATCGGCGCGGCCGCCGGGCGCAAGACCAAAAATGGCGGTGGACCCTTGATATACTTAACGATGTGAAACAAATAGATGTCCGGGATTACTACGCGCCGATCGTCGGCGAGTTCGAGCACTTCGTGCTGCTGGCGCTGCTGCGGCTGGGCAACGGCGCCTACGGCGCGTCGATCCGGCGCGAGATTCGCGAGCGGACCGGACGGGATGCGTCGGTCGGCACGGTGTACATGACGCTCGGGCGGCTCGAGAAGAAGAAGATGATCGTGTCCTACGTCGGCATTCCCTCGGCGTACCGGGGGGGCCGCCGGCGGAAGCACTACCTGATTGATGCGGAAGGCCAGAAGGCGCTCGGCCGGGCGTACCGGGCATTCACCCGAATGGCGGAGGGGATTGAGGTGGAACTTGGCGGCCTGTAGCTATCTTAGAGAGAACGTTTGTCCCGTGCGGAGCACGGACGTCGCATACTTTTTTGTCCTTCGGGCCGAATGATCGGTTGAGCGAATCCTACATGCCCAACACCTGATGCGGCTGATATGGGTCTTCCAGCCGCGTGCGCTCCTCGTCCGTCAACTTGATCTCCAACGCACCGACCGCCTGGTCCAGCTGTTCCATCTTCGTCGCCCCGACTATCGGCGCGGTCACGCCGGGCTGGCGGAACAGCCAGGCAAGCGCGACCTGCGCGGGCGGCACGCCCTTCTCGGACGCGACTTCGACGAGCCGTTCGACGACGTCGTAGTCCGGGTCCGTGAAGTAGAGGCCATGCCCGAAGTCGTCTGACTTGTCCCGCGGCGTCACGGTACGGTCGCTGCCCCGCTTCCGGTTGCCGGCCAGGAACCCGCGCGCGAGCGGGCTCCATGGGAGCACGCCGATGCCCTCTTCGCGGCAGAGCGGCATCATCTCGCGCTCCTCCTCGCGGTACACCAGGTTGTAATGGTTCTGCATCGAGACGAACCTGGTCCAGCCATGCCGGTCCGCCAGGTACAGCGCCTTCGCGAACTGCCACGACATCATGCTCGACGCGCCGATGTAGCGCGCCTTGCCGCTACGGACGATGTCGTCGAGGGCGCGCAGTGTTTCCTCGATCGGCGTCTCGGAATCCCACCGGTGGATCTGATACAGGTCCACGTAATCCATCCCCAGCCGCCGCAGCGAGCCGTCGATCGACGACAGCAGGTGCCGCCGCGACAGGCCTCGATCGTTCGGGTCGGCGCTCATCTCGTAGTAGACCTTGGTCGCGACGACGACCTGGTCGCGCGGCACGAAGTCCTTCAACGCGCGGCCGAGAACCTCTTCGCTCTTGCCGTCCGAGTACATGTCGGCGGTGTCGAAGAAGTTGATGCCGTGCTCGAGCGCCCGCTGGATGAACGGGCGCGCGGCGTCCTCCGGGAGAACCCAGGAGCGCCACGCGGGATCGCCGTAGGTCATGGCGCCGAGGCAGATGCGGGAGACCTTCAGTCCGGCGGAGCCGAGACGCGCATATTCCATCGGACGAGAATATCAGGCAGGTCCCTTTTCCACTTCGTGCTTCCGGTTCGGGTGGATCTTGTGTGTGTAGGACCGCATCAGTCCGTCTCCTCGAGCTCGAAAATGTCTTCCACGGGCTGGTCGAAAATCCGCGCGATCTTCAGCGCGAGCGGCAGGCTCGGGTCGTACTTCCCAGTCTCGATCGCGTTGATCGCCTGGCGCGACACGCCGACGCGCAGCCCCAGTTCCATCTGCGACCAGTTGAGCTCGGCGCGCAGCACGCGCAGCCGGTTCTTCATCGGTAGAACCGCGGCGTGACGATCATCGTGATGAACCAGACGAACACCATCAGGGCCCACAGGCCCGTCGACGGAATCTGCGGAGTGAAGCCGGCCTGGGAGAGCAGGTCAGACACGTAGGAGAGGGCCGCGATGAAAGCAAACGCGATCGAGAGTGCGATGTAGTGGATCCGCTGGTTGAACTCGTCCTGCATGCGGATCGACTTCGCATAGAGGAAGATCACCGGCAGGAAGCCCCCTACTCCCACGACGACGAGCGCCAGGCGCATCGCGAAGCTGCCGGGGCGCCCGAACGACTCGTTCTTCGTCGCAACGAACGTCCCGGCCCAGAGGATGCTGGTAATCGCCGTTTGGCGGATGAGCTTTACATTGGCGTTTTGCTTGATCTTTTGTTCAGTCATACATGACATAATGCAAAGTATACTTTACATTATGTCAAGTGCGGATTTCTTACATGAGTCTATCTCTGGCGACAGGCAAGTGAAAATTGAGCTCGCCAGCCTGGATTCTTACTTGGAGCTTGTTTTCCTTGATCGGCAACGGGCAGGTCGCGAACTCCGTGAACGCGCACGGCGGGTTGTAAGCGCGATTGAAGTCCAGATCGACGATGCCGTTGTGCGGGAGCGCCGTGTGGAGGAAGCGTCCGGCTTCGTAGGTTTCGGTCCGGCTCGTCAGGTCTTTGAAGATGAAGAACAGATCCTCCCGCCTGGACGTCTCGTAGACCGGCTCGAGGCGATAGGGCTTTCCCTGGATGTTGAACTCGACGTAGCCGGGACTCTCCATCGAGACCAGCTGTCCGAGGACGTTGGGGACCGGCACCAATTTCGGCTTCTCGTAGGCCGTGAACTTCGCCCGCACGCGGTACGCGGGATTCAGCGGGAAGTGCTTCAGTCCCTTGAACCCGGTCCGGTTCGGACTTTCGGGATCGCGCATCCGGAGCCCGATCTTGTCGCCGCGGCGAATCGCGGCGAGCGACACGCCGGCCGTGGTGATCGAGGACTCCGCGCCGCGCCCGAACGTGTACGTCGTGATCGGCTTCCCGTCGGCCGTCACCGAGGCGCCAGGCTCCGCGGCGAATGAAATCTGTCCTTGGGCCAGCGTGAACACACCAAGGCGCTTCGCGGTGCGTGACGGCAGCCGTATCTCCGACGCGGGATCGCTGCCCGCGGTGTTGGCCCCCTCGTGCAGCCAGAACAATCCGCGCACGGCGAGCCACCCATCCGGAGCGGTCAGCTCAGCGATCCGATCGCGTCGATACTTCTCGATCTCCGCGCGATACGACGCGGGCGCGAGAACGAGCGCTGCCAACAGCCCGAGCGTGGCGAACACAGTGGAGATCATCTTCCGTCTTCCGTCTTCTTTTTTCCATCTCTCTCGTATGGAACGATGTGGTCCCATTCGTCCGCGCTGGACCTGGCGACGACCGCGACGACGGGCTCCGTGTCGCTCAGATTGAAGACTTCGTGGGGAACGCCCGGCGCGATGAAGATGAAGTCGCCCGCCGCGTGATCGACGCGCTCGGTGAGCCCGTCGCCGAACTCGTGCCGCACGCGCCCTTCGAGGATATACAGCATGACCTCGAAGTCCACGTGGATGTGCGCGCCGGCGACCCCACCTGGCGGGATCATCGCGACGTTCATCGACAAATCCTTCGCACCGACGTTCTTGCCCGACATGCCGAGCTTGTAGCGGATGCCGTTCCAGTCGCGGCACACGCCGCTTCCGCGGATCCACATCAGGCCATCGTGACCTTCGACCGTCGGCGGCTGGTCGTCGCGCATGCGCCCAGCTTACTCCCGGTCGCGCCGGACTCGGGGGCCGGGGGCTGGGGGCTGAGGCATAGGCTGGGGCTGAGACCCAACCTTCTGGGCGAACTCTGCCCGAAGGCTCTGACCCCGCCCCCGCCCCCTGTCCGTGGACGTAGACTGTCGGGACCGTGGTCGTTTCACCGGTCCGGAGGATCCTCCATGTTGATATGGACGCGTTCTACGCGTCCGTGGAGCAACGCGACCGGCCTGAGCTGCGCGGAAAGCCGGTGGCGGTCGGCGGCGATCCCAACAAGCGGGGCGTCGTCGCGGCCGCGAGCTACGAGGCCCGCGTGTTCGGTGTGCGGTCCGCGATCCCCATGGCGCGCGCGGTCCGGCTCTGCCCGCACCTGATCGTCGTCCGCGCCGATTTCCAGAAGTACCGCGATGCGTCCCGGCAGGTGTTCGAGATCTTCCGGTCGGTGACGCCGCTGGTCGAGCCGCTGTCGCTCGACGAGGCCTACCTGGACGTGACGGAGAACGCGTGGGGCGAGACGCTGGGGAAAGCCGTCGCGCAGCGGCTGAAGGTCGCGATCCGCGAGGCGACGGGACTCACCGCGTCGGCCGGGGTGGCGCCGAACAAGTTCCTCGCGAAGATCGCGTCCGCGTGGAAGAAGCCGGACGGGCTGACGGTGATCGCGCCGGAACGCGTCGAGCGCTTCCTGCAGAAGCTGCCGGTCGACGCGCTGTGGGGCGTCGGGCCGGTCACCGCGGCCAGGCTGCGCGAGCGCGGCATCGAGCGGCTGATCGACGTGCGGACGGCCGACGAGCAGGTGCTCCGCGAGGCGGTCGGCAGCTGGGCCGAGTGGCTTCGCCAGCTCGCGAACGGGATCGACGATCGCGAGGTCGAACCCAACCGCGAGACCAAGTCGTCAGGCAGCGAGAGCACCTACGCGCAGGACCTGACCGACATCAACGAGATCCGCCAGGCGATCGACGCGATGGCGCGCGACGCGGCGGAGTGGCTGGAGAAGACGCAGCTCCTCTGCCGTACCGTGACGATCAAGGTGCGCTACTCGGACTTCACCACCATCACGCGCAGCCATTCGAAGACACCTCCGACGCGCGAGGGCGAGGACATCGCGCAACGCGCCGTCCGGCTGCTGGATCGCACGGATGCGGCAGCTCGCCCGGTGCGCCTCCTGGGCGTCAGCGTGCACAATCTGGAGGATCCCTCGGCGCCGTTTGAACCTGAGGCGCCACTCTTGCCGTTCTGAACTTCAGAACTTTCGAACAGCTGTCGGAAAATTGAGGTCGGGGTACGCGGACTACGCCTCCACGGCGACCGGCTTCTTGCGCGGCGCGCGCGGCTTCGCGGGCTTCTTTTCTTTGGGGTCCCTGGCGGCCTTCTGCGCCCTGGGAGCGGCGGCGCGCTTGCGGCGCGGCCCTTTGGCGGAGGCGGCCTCCGATGCTTCCTCCGCGTCGAGCACCTGGGGCGTTTCGATCTCACGGACGACGTCTCCCTCGACGACCTCGGCCTCGCGCTCGCGCGCTTCCGCGGCGGCCATCTCCGCCTCCGCCTGGGCCGCCAGGCGTTCGGCGGCGGCGATGTCGGCGGCGTCGATCGAGCCCGACGAGATGCTCTCGGTTCCCTTCAGCACGTTCCCCTGGAAGAACCGCACGACGCCCTGGCGATCGCGCTCCATACGGAACAGGCCGTCTTTCTGGCAGCCGCGCAGCAGGTCGTTGAGGCTCGCGAACCCGAACTTCCGCTCGTCGAACGACGGGTCGACGCCGCGGAGGAACTGCTTCACCTGGCGGACATACATCGGCCAGCGCGGCGGGTTGGGCGCGGACTGGAACAGGCGCCGTACCTCGCGGATCGCCTCGACCATCCGCGGCGCCTCGGCTCCTGCCACCGGCGCGCCCTCCGTGGACGAATCCTCAGGCCGGGGTGTGGAGGACGGCGCGGGCCGATCCTGCTGCGCACGCCTGTGGTCCTGCTGCTGCGGGCGCGGCTCCTGCTCGCGCGGCGGGTGATGGCCGTCCTCCTTCAGCTCGACGAGGATGTTCCTCCCCGATTCGCGCAACGTGACGTAGCCGGCGGTCGCGAGCTTCTCCGCGAAGTCGCGGAAGCTGCCCACGCCGTAGGTGCGCTCTGAGAACGTCGAGTCGAGCTGCAGCAGCGTGCTCTTGAGAAGGCCGAGCTGGGGTGTGACCTCCCGGTCGGTCAGCATCTTGAGCGCGCGGCGCATGAGCGGCATGACCTGCTCCACGGGTGCCTGCGATCCCGCGGGGCCCGACGGCCCGCGCGCGCCGCGATCGCCGCGGCCGCGGCCGCCGATCAGGTTCTCGTACGCGATGAACTCGTGGCAGTTCCGCTGCATCACCTGGCTCGTGAACGACCGCCCGCCCACCACGAAGATCTGCTTGTCGTACTGTTTCAGCTTCTCGACGAGCGAGATGAAGTCGCTGTCGCCGCCCACGATCACGTACCCGCTGATGTGGGTGTGTGTGAACGCCATCTCGAGGGCGTCCAGCGCGAGGTTGATGTCCGCGCCGTTCTTGTCGCCGCCCGGCGTGAGGTTGCGCTGCACGAGCTTGGTGGCGTGCTGCGTCAGCGAGCGGCTGTAATCACCGGCGCGCGTCCAGTCGCCGTACGCGGTCTTCGAGACGACGTCGCCGCGTTCCTTGAGCGCCTCGAGCACAATCCCGATGTCGAACTGTGCGTTGAGGGTGTTCTTGACGCCGATCTCGATGTTGTCGAAATCGATGAAAACCGCAATCTTGAGACGTGCTTCTGCCAAAACCTTACTGATTCCCCTTCTGGCCGATGGGCCAACAGTCCATTATGGCCCGAAAGGGCCGCCTACCGCACGATCCGGACGCCGCGGATTCCGATCCGACTCATGGGGCTCTCGCCGTTGACCGGGCGGCTTCAATCTTCTCGAGGACGTTCAGGCCGTCCACGACGCGCCCGAAGACCGAGTGCTTGTTGTCGAGGTTCGCCGCACTCCGAGGACGACAAAGAACGACGTGGTCGCTCTGGCGGGATAAATCATGCCGCCGTACGCGCCTTCCCGCGTAGCCAGGAATTATACGACTGTCGCAAAGCGCTACTCAGCCTTCAGGACCGTCATTGAAGAGCCTGTGTTGTAA
>WNFM01094442.1_pt3 | contig 16028 bp, 15 predicted proteins | sample 5400271 | NCBI WGS metagenome assembly WNFM01 (sample SAMN13153352, study PRJNA577476) | soil metagenome | isolation source: 60 cm saprolite on Douglas fir-dominated hillslope | place: USA:California | collected 2013-09-17
TCAATGCCGCAGCTTTACGGGTGGTTGGCTATACCAAGGATACGCCGAACCCGCCGGGCGGCGAGATCATCCGCGATGCGGCCGGCAACCCGACCGGATTACTGCTGGCCAAGCCCAATGCCGGCATTCTCTATGCCACCCTGGCAAAGGGACCCAAGCTTCCCGTCGAGTATCAGCTCAACTCGACGCGCCATTTCATGCGCGAGCTCAATCGCCTGGGCGTCACGGGGGCGATCGATGCCGGCGGTGGCTTCCAGAATTATCCCGAGGATTACGCGGTGGTCGAAAAGCTGGCCGCCGATGGCCAACTGACAATCCGCATCGCCTATAATCTGTTCACCCAGAAGCCGAAAGGCGAGAAGGCGGATTTCCTGAACTGGACCAAGACCTCGACCTATAAGCAAGGTGATGAGTATTTCCGCCATAACGGTGCCGGCGAGATGCTGGTTTTCTCGGCGGCGGATTTCGAGGATTTCCGCCAGCCGCGCCCGGATATGGGGCCGGAGATGGAAGGCGAGCTTGAAGAGGTGGTCCGTATCCTGGCGGAAAACCGCTGGCCGTGGCGGATGCATGCGACCTATGACGAGACGATTGAGCGCGCGCTGGATGTCTTCGAGCGGGTCAATCGGGATATCCCGCTCGCCGGCCTGAATTGGTTCTTCGACCATGCCGAGACGATTTCCGAAAAGTCGATCGATCGGATTGCGGCTTTGGGCGGCGGCATCGCCGTCCAACATCGCATGGCCTATCAAGGCGATTATTTCGTCGAGCGCTATGGTGCCGGCGCCGCCGAAGCGACCCCGCCGGTCCCCCGCATCCTGCAAAGCGGCGTCAAGACCTCAGCCGGTACCGATGCGACCCGAGTTGCTTCCTACAATCCCTGGGTAGCACTGGCCTGGCTGATCACCGGCAAGACCATCAGCGGCCTCAACCTCTATCCGCGCCGCAACTGCCTCGACCGCGAGACGGCCTTGCGCATGTGGACGGAAAACGTCACCTGGTTCTCGAATGAACAAGGCAAGAAGGGGCGGATCGAAGTCGGGCAGCTCGCCGACCTGATCATGCCGGACCGCGATTTCTTCACCTGCGCCGAAAGCGAGATCGCCGACATCACCAGCGACCTCACCATTTTGGGCGGCAAGGTCGTCTATGGCGCCGGCGATTTCGCGCATCTCGATGAAACGCCGCCGCCGCCGGCCATGCCGGATTGGTCGCCGGTACGACGGTTTGGTGGCTATGCGGCCTGGGGTGCGCGTACCGCTGCCGATGGGACGACCGTTCACCGCGCGGCGCAAGAGGCCTGTGGCTGCGCCCATGGTTGTGGCATTCATGGCCATGATCATGCGACCGCCTGGTCAAGTCGCTTGCCGATCCGCGATCTCAAGAGCTTCTGGGGTGCGCTTGGCTGCGCCTGTTGGGCTGTTTGATGCGCGGATTCCCACCCACTGTTCTGGGTATACCGGCTTTGTATTGGTTTGCGTCGCTCGGACTCTGCAGCCCCTATCTGCAAGGCGGTCTGACCAAGGCCCTGAATTTCGATATGGCGCTTGCGGAAATGAGTCACTTTGGCTTGGCGCCGGCGGGACCGATCGCCATCGCCACCATCGCCCTCGAGCTCGGCGCGTCGCTGCTGATCCTGATCGGCGTCTGGCGTTGGCTTGCGGCCTTGGCACTTGCTGGCTTCACCCTGGCGGCGACCTTCCTCGCCAACCAATTCTGGGCGGCGGAGGCGGCGGAGCGGCTTGCCATGACCAATGCCTTTTTTGAGCATCTTGGTCTCGTTGGTGGCTTCCTGCTGGTTGCCTGGCATGACGTGCAACGCACATCATGATCGGAAACTTTCAGGCGTCAGGCCAATGAGGCCATCTGGCGACCAAAATCAACGAGCGCAGGCGGGTAATTTGCGATGATGGGAATTGGCAAGCTCCTGGATCGCCTTGCGGCGCTCGATGAGCGGCATGGTCCGCTCCCCATCCTGCTGCTTGGCCTGACCGTGCTGACGGGCATGGTCGACGCCATCAGTTATCTACGCTTGGGACATGTTTTCGTCGCCAACATGACTGGCAACGTGGTCTTTCTTGGTTTCGCTGCGGCCGGCGTCCAGGACTTTTCCATACCCTCCTCGCTCCTGGCGATCGCGGCATTCCTGGTCGGCGCCTATCTCGGCGGTCTGTTTGGTCGTTCGCAGCGCGGTCATCGCGGCTATCTGTTCTGGGTGGCAACGCTTCTGGAAACGGTGTTGGCGGGTGCTGCCCTGATCCTGGCGCAAAGCGACGCCATGGTGGCGCCGGATGCAGGGCATTATGGCCTGATCATTTTGCTCGGCACGATGATGGGCTTGCAGAATGCCGTCGTGCGGCGGCTGGCCGTCCCCGACCTCACCACCACCGTGCTGACTTTGACGCTGACGGGAGTGGCGGCCGATATGGCGCCCGCCCATAACAATATCCCGCGTCGCCTCGCATCAGTCGCAGCGATGTTCGCAGGTGCCGTGATCGGTGGTCTCCTGGTGCTGCTGATCGACATGACGGTAGCACTGGCCGCCATTTTTGCCCTGCTGGCCATTATATCCTTGATCGCCTATCACGGTCGTGGCTCGGATCGAGCCTGGACCGCCTTTCACTGAGCAGACCAGCGGCACCTGACCCGGGCGGCCTGCTGGGACGATCCGGAGGAGCAGATATCTCAGCTCAGTCGCTGACGGCGCAGGTACCAGGTGTGACCCCCCTGATGCGCGAGAAGACGCGGGTGAAATGGCTCTGATCCGCGAAGCCACAAGCCAAGGCGATCTCGCTCAGGCTGCCGCTTTGATCAAGCAGCCGGGCTTTTGCCTGTTCGATACGCTGCTCCAACAACCGCGAAATGCCAGCCCACGAGATGGAGGAGCATATGGCCGGGCCACCTGCGCCACAAAAGCAGTCATTCCTAGATGCCGATGGGTGGTCAGCGCTTTCGTTCAAGCGTCCAGAAGAAGACGACCGTCAAAGCGAGCACGATTAGCAGCAGTATGAAGGAGGCCGCCGAGCCTTCGTTCAAGGAGAGACCGAGAAAGGCCTGGCGATAGGCATAGAAACTCAGCACCTCGGTCGAAGTCCCGGGACCGCCCTTGGTCAGGACATAAGTGAGATCATACGTGCGGAATTCATTGATCAGCTGGATGATCACCGCAATAGCCGAGACCGGCCGCAACATGGGTAGCGTGATATACCAGAATTGCTGCAGGTGACTGGCGCCGTCGACATCGGCGGCCTCATAGGGATCGCGCGGTAGCGAGGCAAGACCGGCCGCCAGGATCAATACCACGAAAGACGTTTGTTGCCAGATGTCGATGCCGGCCATGGTCCAGAGCGCTAGATCCGCAGAGCCCAGCCAGTCGAGGCGCGGCAGGCCGATGCTCTCCATCAAATGATTGACGATGCCGAGATTAGGTTGCAGAAGCATGCGCCAGATCAGCGCGACGCTGACCGGCGACATTGCCATCGGAATGGTCAGGATGGCGAAATAGACGGACTTTAATCGCACCACCCGGTTGAGCATCAAGGCGATACCGAGGCCGAAGATGAATTCACCGGCGACAGTGACGATGGAATATTTGACCGTCAGCAACAATGCGCCCCAGAACCGGGGACTGCTCATCACATGGATGAAATTAGCAAGCCCTGTGAACGGTAGCAGCGATGGCCGCAACAGAGTCATCGACGAAACCGACATGAGCACCGCGTAGATCAGCGGAAAGCCCATGACGATCGCCAGCGTGAGAAGGCCCGGCAGTGAAAACGCCCAGCCGGTTCTCCAGGAGCGGTCGGCGGAGCGAAAGAATTGATCCAAGTTCTGTATCCTCTCGGCGCCCATCGTCGGTAAAATCAACCCGACGCGCCCCGCTTTGGTAAACGGAACGCGCCGGAAATATTTGATATTACTTCTTCAACAAGTCAGAAAGGCCATCGGCCGCCGCCTTGATCGCCGCATCCGGCTTAGTCTGGCCACCGGCCGCTTGCGACAGCTGGGTGCCAAGCACATCTTCATACTGCGCCGAATAGGCGAAGATCGGGAATGACTTGCCCGACGCCACGACATCCAGCGCCGCCTTGTAGAAGGGATACTTCTTCAGCACCTCGGCATCGGTATAGACATCACTGCTGACCGGCGCATGGCCCTGCAGCGCACGACCGACCGCCACTTTCTTGCTCTGGACCCATTTGATGAAAGTCCAGGCAGCCGCCTGGGATTCAGGCGAGCTGTTCTTGGGAATGCCCCAGCCCCAGCCACCGCTCTCGCCGTGGCCGCCCGGCATCACCGACAAGGCGACCTTGCCGGCCGCCTTCGGGCACTTCTCCGCATTGTCAATCTGCGGCAGCATCCACCAATAGGTCACCATGCTGAAAGCATCGCCGCTGCACATCAGACGCATGGTATCATCAAGGGTGGCTGACAAGGCGCCCTGCTGGGCAGCTTTCTGGATCGCATCGACATAGAGCTCAAGGGCCTTCTTGGCTTCCGGACTGTCGAGCGTCACCTTGCGGTCTGCGCTCATATAGGAACCGCCCGCTGAGAACAGATAGTTGGAGAATTCCATGCTGTTCGGGTCACCGCGCTGGCCCTGCATGGCGGCGCCAGCAACGCCGGCCTTGGCCTTCATGAATTTGGCGATCTGGACATAGTCTTCCAGACTGGTTGGCGCGGTCAGATCGGTTTTGTATTCGGCCTTATAGGCATCCTTGAGTTTCGCATCGGCCAGCAGGTCGGTGCGGTAGATCATGCCCATGGAATAATTGTACATGGGGATAAGGGGCACCGAGTCACCGGTCTTGCCGAGCAGCTCCAGAGTCGAGGGAATGAAGGAACTGAGGTCAATTTTATCCTTCTCGACTAACGGCTTCAGATCGATCAGCCAGCCGGCCGCTGGAAACTCACCGGCCCAGAGAAAGTCCACTTCCAGCACATTGTAATAGCTTTCCGGCGAGACCAGCTGGGTCGCCAGCTTGTCATGCATGTCGCCATAATTGACCTTCTCGAATTCGACCTTGATGCCGGTCTCCTTCTCAAAATCCGGCAGCATGCCTTCGATGATATGCGTCTCCGGCACATCCTCCATCAGCGCATGCAAGGTCACGGAATCCGCCTTCGCCCCATGCATGCTGGTCAGCAGGATGATGCTGATTCCGGCCATCAGAACATTTTTTCTACTTGTCATTTTTCTCTCCCATATGATCGTTGCGCATTGAACCCCTGTTTCGACGGTCCTCGCCGCTCGCGCACACAGCTATTTGACGCCGCCGAATGTCAGCCCCTGAACGATGAAGCGTTGAATGAAACGTGAGGCGATCACTAGTGGCAGGATCGCCAGAATGACGCCGGCAGCGACCTTGGCGATCTGCACGCCATTCGACGTCTGCAATGAAGCGAGCCCGACCGGGACCGTCGCTGTCGCCGGGCCGCTGAGCACCAGCGCAAAAAGGAACTCGTTCCAGGCAAGGATGAAGCCAAGCACGCCGGCGGCCGCGATACCGGGCAGCGATACCGGAATCACCACACGCCAGAAGGCACCCCAGGCGGTTGCCCCATCGGTCATCGCCGCCCATTCGAGATCAACGGGAATGCCTTCGAAGAAACCCATCAGGATCCAGATCAGGAAAGGCAAATTGAGGGCCGCATACGCAATGGTCAGGCCAAGCAGGGAATTGGTCAGACCAACCGACCGGAACAGCATGAAGGCCGGCAGGACGATAGCGACCGGTGGCAGCATCTGCGTCGCCAGCACCGTGAAGCGGGCGACACGGCCGCCCGTCTTGAAGCGGGCAAAGGCATAGCCGGTCATCGCGGCAAACGGCAAGGCGAGCAGGACGGACCCGGCCGAAACGACCAGGCTGTCAAAATAGAAAGTGCCGAAATGCTTCTGGACAAAAAGATCGACATAGTTCTGTAGCGTGACTGCCGGCAGTAGATCGGTTGAATAGGATATCGCCTCTGGCACCAGGCTGGTGCGCAATACCCAGAGCGGCGGCAGCACGATCGCGATCGACACGATGAGGAGACCGATATGAAGACCGAACCGTTGCATCTTCGTCCCTTCCCGCCTCCGATCGCAGCTAACGAGACCGCCGCCAGTGGTGGTCGCGCAAACACCTTGCCACTGTCCGGGTCGAAGAGATGCATCGGCAAAGCGTCGACATAAAGCCTGACTGTGGCACCGATCTCGGCGGTGAAATGCCGGCTCAACCGGGCGGAAATCTCGATCGGATGCTCACGTCCGATCTGGCCGATGACGATATTCTCGACGCCCAAAGCCTCGACGGCGACGACGGTGATCTCGATCGGCTGCCAATCGGGATTGGCCTGGGTCTCATAGATATCTTCCGGCCGGATACCGAGCAGGATGGGCCTGCCGGCAGCCGCGCCATAGGCCGTCAGATGACGCCGTGGCACCGTCAGACGCAAACCATCGGCCACAACATCGGGGCGATCGCCGCCGCCGGCCATGAGCTCGGCTGGCAGAAGATTCATCGGCGGTGTGGCCAGAAATTTGGCAACGAAGGTATCCGCTGGATTGGCATAGACCTCGAGCGGCCTACCCACCTGCACCATGCGGCCTTCGCGCATGATGCAGATGCGATCGCCCATGGTCATGGCCTCGACCTGGTCATGGGTGACGTGGATGATGGTGCGACCGAGCCGGCGATGCAGTTTAACTAGTTCGAGACGCATTTCCGCCCGCAACTGTGCATCGAGATTCGACAGCGGTTCATCCAGCAAAAAGGCGGCGGGTTCGCGCACGATGGCGCGACCTAAGGCGACACGCTGACGTTGGCCACCGGAAAGGGCGGCCGGCTTACGGTCAAGATAAGTCGTCAGGCCCAACAGGGTGGCCGCCTCATTGATCTTGCTGTCTATTACCGCGCGTGATGTTCCGCGCATCTTCAGGCCGAAGCCCATATTCTCCCGGACGGTCATATGCGGATAGAGCGCGTAGCTCTGAAAAACGACGGCGACATTGCGATCGCGTGGCGGCACATTCGTGACACTGTTGCCACCAATGCGCAGATCGCCCGAGGTAATGCTTTCCAGCCCGGCGATCATGCGGAGCGTGGTCGACTTGCCGCAACCGGAAGGCCCAAGGAAAATGACAAATTCGCCATCGGCGATGCTGAGATCGACATCGCGGACGCCATAAGCGCCGTTGGCGTAGAGCTTGGAAACATGTTCGAGGTCGATCGACGCCATCTGTCAGGTCCGATCCGCCAGCACGTCTGTGATCTGATATCGCATCTTTTGCCCCTGCTTCTCTCGCGCCGGGCGATGGCCCGACCTTTGATCGACCATCGCCGGCTTATTCAGCTCTCAGGTCGTGTAGACGCCGCCTGTCACATTGATGCCCTGGCCGGTCATGAAGCGAGCACCATTGGAGCACAGGAAGACCACGACATCGGCGACGTCTTCCGGTTCCTCAAGACGGCCGAGCGGCGTCTGCGCTACATAGTCTGCGATCACCCGCTCAGGCGTGACACCGCGCAGCTCCGCCTCCCAGATCACCTCGCGCGATTGCATCGACGTTTTGACGAAGCCGGGGCAGACGGCATTGACGCGAATATGATGCACCGCCAGTTCCCGTGCCAGCGCCTGGGTCCAGCCGAGGACAGCAAATTTGCTGGCCGAATAATGCGCCAGCAGCGGTGCACCAATCTTCGCGGCCAGCGAGGCGGTATTGACGATGACGCCCTGATTGCCGCTGGCGATGAAATGTCTCGCAGCGATCTGGTTGGTGAGGAAGACGCCGCGGGCATTAACGTCGAAATTGAAGTTCCATTCATCGTCGGTCAGATCGACGGCCTTATTCATGGTCGAGACGCCGGCATTGGCGATCAGGATGTCGAAGCCGTTCCAGGCCTGCATCACCTCGTTCAAGGCAGCCTCGACCGATTGCCGCTGGCGTACATCGATGGCGACGGCGCGGGCGTCCTTGCCGAGATCGGCGGCAACTTTCTCCGCCGTCGCATGGTCGAGATCAGCCACCGCGACGCGGACGCCATGTCGCGCCAAAGCTCTGGCGATGGCACGGCCGATGCCGGATCCGGCGCCGGTCACAATGGCGCGCTTGCCGGCCAATTCTTCCGCCAGCTTTCCCCCGGCCTTAGCTTGTCCGGCCACAGCTTGTTCCGTCATTTCCCCGCTCCCCGCTCACGCGTCCAACGTCTCAAGCGATCAGTGTCACGCAATCAACTTGTCACATAAACAAACATATTCACCCTTATTAGAACTTTGCAATACATTTTTATGTTTGAAATTGTTCGATTTCAGTTTTATGATCCGCCAATCGGGACACCAAACCAGAAGCAACGTGTGGCAATGTTCGACAGCGTTAACAGGGGAGAGAATCGACGCATGGACAATGATCCAACACTTGCGTCGGCGGAGCAGCGGCGCCTACCGGCACGCCTTCGCCACAACCATCTGATCGATACCGCGCGCAAGCGCGGCTTCGTCCATGTCACCGATGTGGCGGCCGAACTTGGCGTCTCGGAAATGACCATCCGCCGCGATCTGATCGAATTGGAACGCGAAGGCGCCCTCACGCGCACCCGCGGTGGTGCCATGCTCGATGCCGATGCGCCATCACCGGTGATCGACAGCGAGGAACCGGCTTTTGCCGCAAGACTGCGCAATCATCAGGAAGAGAAGCGTCGCATCGCTGCCACTGCTGCCGAACTGGTCGACCGACGCCTGAGCGTGGCGCTTGATGTCGGCACCACGACGCATCTCCTGGCTCAGGCTCTGACCGATCGCAGCAACGTCAAATTCTTCACCTCCAGCCTGCGCACCGCTTTGTTACTGGGCGAATCCAGCCGTGAGGTCTATGTGCCGGCCGGCCAGATCCGCGGCGAAGAGATGTCGATCTGTGGTCCAGCGGCGCGCGAGGAATTCGAACGCTATTGGTTCGACATTGTCTTCATTGGCGCGTCGGGAATCACCGTCGATGGGATGTTCGACTATTCGCTGGAAGACAGCGAATTGAAGCGTGTCTACCTGCGTCGCTCGGCCCGCAAGGTGCTGCTCTGCGACAGCTCGAAATTCCACCACATGTCGCTGATCAAGATTGCCGATCTCAGCGATATCGACCTGCTGATCTGCGATGCCGCCCCGCCGGCCGATATCGCGGCAGCGCTGACAGAGGCCAATGTCGCCGTGCAGATTGCGGCGCCAGCAGCCGGCGACTGACAGTCATTTTGACGACACATCATTACGAGAGCGAGGAACACCAGATGGTTTTCGATTTCTTCGGTACTAAGAAGAAGGCGGTCATTTCCATGATCCATATCGGCGCCCTGCCGGGGAGCCCGCTCTATGATGCGGATGGTGGGATCGACAAGCTGATCGCGGATGCCGCCCGCGATGCCGAGAAATTGCAGGCCGGCGGTGTCGATGCCGTGATGTTCGGCAATGAGAATGACCGCCCCTACGTGCTACAAGCGCCGATCGAGGGCATCTCGGCGATGACGGCAATCGTCCAGGCAATCAAGCCGTCGCTAACGATTCCCTTCGGCGTCAATTACCTGTGGGATCCCAAGGCTAGCATCGCTATCGCCGCTGCCACCGGTGCCAAATTCGTGCGAGAGATCTTCACCGGCGTCTTTGCCTCCGACATGGGTGTCTGGGCGCCCGATTGCGCGGGTGCGGCGCGGCTGAAGCGCAATCTTGGGCGACCCGATCTCAAATGCCTGTTTAACATCAACGCGGAATTCGCCCACTCCCTTGACAGCCGGCCGATCGAGTTGCGTGCCAAAAGCGCCGTCTTCTCGTCGCTCGCGGATGCCATCCTGGTCTCTGGTCCAATTACCGGTCAGCCGGCTGACCAGTCGGATCTGCGCAAAGTCTGCGAAACGATTCGCGACGTCCCGGTTTTCGCCAATACCGGCGTCAACATCAACAACGTCCATGATGTCCTCGGCGTTGCTTCTGGCGTTGTCATCGGTACTCATTTCAAGGTCGACGGCAATACCTGGAACCAGGTCGATGGTGAACGCGTGAAGCGATTCATGGATGTGGTGGAAGAGATCCGTAAGTCTTGAGCGGATCACCGGCGATGAATTGCGTCATTGGCCTCGATATCGGCACCACCTCGACCATCGGCATCCTGGTGAAATTGCCGGAGACCGTTCTCGGGATGGCCTCCCGTTCGGTCACGTTGATGTCGCGTGAGCCGGGCTGGGCCGAGGAAGATCCGGAGCAATGGTGGACCAATAGCTGCGCCATCATCCGACAGTTGATCGCCGACACTGGCATTGCGCCGGCAGAAATCAAGGGCATCGGTGTCACTGGCATGTTGCCAGCAGTCGTGCTGCTCGATGCCAAGGGTCGTCTGTTGCGTCCCAGCATCCAGCAGAGCGATGGGCGCTGCGCCACCGAGGTTGAAGAGCTGCGTGCCGAGATCGACGAAGCAGCTTTCGTGCGGCGTGCTGGCAATGGTGTTAATCAGCAACTGGTCGCCAGCAAATTGCGCTGGATCGAAAGGCACGAGCCGGCGACCTTCGCCAATATCGCTACCGTCTTCGGCTCCTATGACTATATCAACTGGCGACTCACCGGTGAGCGGCGGGTCGAACAGAATTGGGCTCTGGAAGCCGGGTTCATCGATCTTGCCCGGCATGAGATCGCCGCTGATCTCGTTGCCCATACGCATCTGTCGCCCGGCGCGATCCCGCCAAAGGCCATGTCGCATGAGGTCATCGGGCACGTCAGCGCCACAGCGGCCGGCGCAACCGGTTTGCCAGCCGGTATCCCGGTGGTGGCCGGCGCCGCTGATCTGATCGCCTCGGCCCTCGCCGCAGGCATCGTGCAGAACGGCCAGGTGCTGCTGAAATTCGGTGGCTCGATCGATATTCTAGTCGCCACCACCAAGGTGGCGCCGGATCCACGACTGTTCCTCGATTATCATCTGATCCCTGGTCTCTACATGCCGAATGGCTGCATGTCGACCGGTGGCTCAGGGCTTAATTGGTTGGCGAAGACTTTCGCTGGCGGCGAACAGGCGGCTGCCGATGCCGCCGGACTGACGCTGCATCAGCATCTCGATCGGCTTGCCGAAGCAATCCCGGCGGGTGCTGAGGGAGTCACCATCGTTCCCTATTTTCTCGGCGAGAAGACGCCGATCCATGATCCCTTTGCCCGCGGCACCATCACCGGCCTTAGCCTCAATCATACGATCGGCCATCTATGGCGCGCGTTACTGGAAGCCTATGGGTATGCGATCGCTCATCACATGGCGGTGCTACATGATATGGGACATCAGCCGCAGCGCTATCTCGCCTCCGATGGCGGTGCCAGCAGCCGGATCTGGATGCAAATCGTCGCCGATGTGCTGCAACAGCCAGTGCAACGCCTGCAGGGCCATCCCGGCTCCTGCCTGGGTGCTGCCTGGACGGCGGCGATCGGCACCGGTCTCGCCAGTAACTGGTCTGGCGTCGATCGCTTCGTGCAACAGGGCGATCTCATCACCCCGAATCCGGCTCATGCGGCAACCTATGCTGCCGGTTATCGCACCTTCGAACAGGTCTATCTCAGCCTCAAACACCTGCATCGGAATCCGTCATGAAGCCAGCGGCAATTGCCTGGGATATCGATGGCACCCTGGTCGACAGCGAGCCGCTCCATCATCGGGCCCTCCTTGCGGCGAGCCTTGGTTGGGGGTGTGATCTCTCCGATCTGCCGGACCAGGCCTTTCGCGGCGTGCATATGCATGATGTCTGGGACATCCTGCGTCCGCGCCTGCCGCAGCACCTTGACAAGGCCAGCTGGCTGCAAGCGATCGACGCGCATTACACAGCCAACACGCAGCATCTGCGGCCGATCGCCGATGCAGTCGCTGCCGTGAAGCAGCTTTCGACACTCGGCATCCCTCAGGTCTGCGTCTCCAATTCCGGCCGTTCTGTGGTCGATGCCAATCTGGCTGAACTCGGCATTGTTGACGACATCGCTTTCTCGATCAGCCTCGATGACGTGTGCCAGGGCAAGCCGCATCCGGAGCCTTATCTGTCGGCCTGCGCCCGCCTTGGCATCGAGTCCAGCTCGGTCGTCGCGATCGAGGACAGTCGCTCCGGCGCAATCTCGGCACGCCAAGCTGGCCTCTTTGTCGTCGGTTACGCGTCGACTGGTGGCGGATTCAATGACGTCGATTGTGTCATCGCTGACTTTTCACAGTTTCTGGATTTACTGCAGAATTGGCAGAACTGACAATTTTTTTGCTTCTAAGATCAAATAGGATGCGCAAGCGGAAACCAGTGGGTTCTAACCGGCTGCTTGGCGCCAAGAGCGGACAAACTATCACTCATTTTGATTTGCGGCCGTTATCTCACACGTCAGCCTTTCACGCTGCCGCTGGTGAGACCAGAGACGATTGACCGTTGCAGCAAGAGGCCGACGACAACCGGTGGAATTGCCGCGATGACGCCAGCTGCAGAGAGCAAGCCATAGTCCGAGACGCGGCCGCTGGCCAGATTGGCAATGACCACGGTAAGGGTCTGGGCACGGCTGTCGCTGGTAAAGAGCATCGCATAGAGAAACTCGTCCCACACGATCAGGGCTGAGAAGAGCAGCGTGGTGCCGATCACCGGCCGCGCCAGTGGCAGCGTGATGTCCCGAAGGATCTGCCACAGCCAGCCGCCATCGATCGCCCCCGCCTCCTCCAGATCGACCGGAATATTGTCCATGCCGCTTTTCAGGAGCCAAGTGGTGAAGGGCAGCACGATTGTGCTGTCGGCCACCATCAAGGCCCAGGGCGAATTGAGTAGGCTCAGCGACGAGAGAATGCGGTAAAGCGGCACCACGAACATGAGCGGCGGCAGCATATAGGTCGCGACAATGAGATAGAGCAGCCACTTAAGGTTTTGCCCGGCGCGGGAGAAGACCCAGGCGGCCGGGATCGAGAGGATAAAAGCAATGACTGTGGTTCCCGCTGCGACCCAGCAGGTATTGCGCAACGCATAGAGAAAGACCTCGCCATCGCTATTATGCGCCAAGGTCAGCAAGCGCTCGTAACGTGAGAAATCCAGTTCACTGGGAATCCAGGCAAGCGGGATGGTCGTAAGATCACGGGTCGGGCTGATGCTCATGATCAGCATCCAGCCGAGCGGGGCCAGAATCACCATCGCCACGAGGATGAGGACACCATAGGCAGCAAGATGACCGACACTCCGCTTGTTCATGACTTAGCTCATACTTTGCATACGCACGGCACGACTATAGGCGCCAATCAAGAGGACGGTCAGCGCCACGGATAGCATCGCCAACGACGCGCCATAGCCGGCATGACGGAACGAGAAGGCCTCTTGATAGACCAGGATACTGAGCGATTTTGTGCTGTCCAAGGGGCCACCGCGCGTCATCACCCAGATGATGTCGAACACCTTGACGGCTTCGATGATACGTAGCACGCAAGCGATGGTCAGTGGCGGCAGGATGACCGGCAGCACCACGGAGCGAAAGCGGCTGAACGGGCCGGCACCATCGATCTCGGCAGCCTCGCGCAGTTCACGCGGCACGCTCTGCAGGCCGGCCAGGGTAATCAGCGCGACCAGCGAGAAGGTCTTCCAGATGTCGGCGATACCGATCGCGATTAACGCCGTTGAGGTATCACCAAGCCAGCTGCGATATTGGTCGATAAAGCCGAGCTGGTACAAGAATGCGTCCAGCGCACCGAAATCCGGATTGTAGATGACCCGCCACGCCATGGCATTGACCACCGTTGGCAAGGCCCAGGGAACGATCAACAGGCCGCGCACGAATTTGCGGCCCCAAAGATCCATATCGAGCAGCAGGCCGACACCGAGGCCGAGCAGCATCTCCGCACCGACGGTAAGCACCGTAAAGAGCGCCGTCGCCCCAAGCGCGCGCTGGAAGGCCGGCGCCCGAAAGGCATGGAGATAGTTTGCCAAGCCGACGAAATCGCCGCTGGTACCGCCCAGCGCTGCATTGGTGAAACCGAGCCAGAAGGTATCGACCAGCGGCCAGCCGATCACCGCTATCAAGGCAACGAGCAGCGGCGTGAGAAGCAACAGTCGCCCGTTGAACGCCAAAATTGGTCCTTTCGGTCTGCAAGAGCTGGGATGGCAGCAGCAAATCAGAGAGGGATGCAACTGCCACGGTAACGGCGGCAGCACGTCACTGCCGCCGTTACCGATCAGCTGTCAGTTGTTCAGGTCAGCAGCCGCACCCTTCAACGCATCTTCCGCTGACGCCTTCTTCAACAAGGCTTGCTGCAAAGCCTGCTGCAGCCGCGCCGAGAATTGCTGATAATCGGGCACCTGCGGCCGGTTGAACAGCGCATTGAACGAGGTAGCCTGGGCGGCGATCAGGTCCGCGTTGGCGGGCTTGCTCTTGGCGGCATCCTCGTAAAATGATTTCCAGATCGGCGGGCTGCTATTGGCGTATTTCGCCTCGATCGCCGGCGAGGTCAGGAACTGGATATAGTCCCAGGCCGCATCCTTGTTCTTGCTGCCAGTCGGAATGCCGAGTCCCATCGCGCCATTGACCGTCGAGATCGTGCTCTTGCCAGCAACGCCCGGCGGCGGCATCACACCGACCTTGCCATTGATCTGCGATTCCTTGGCATTGTTGTTGGCCATCTCGTACATATAGGTCCAGTTCAAGGCGAATGCCGCCTTGCCGCTGGAAAAGACGCCACGCACGTCTTCTTCGAGATATTCGGTGGAATGCGGATTGGTAACGCCATCCGTCAGGCTGTCGACCATGAACTTCAAGGCATCCAGGCCGCCGCCGGTCTGGAAGACCGGCTTGCCGGCGGCATCCAGGAACTTGCCACCAAAGGCCTGCATCAAAATCGTGTAATCGCAGATCGCCGCTTCGTTCTGGCTCCAACTCCAGACAATCGGATAGTCGACGATACCCTTCTGCTTGATGATCTTGGCATCGGCGATGACGTCGGCCCAAGTCTTCGGCAAGGTGGTAATGCCGGCCTTTGCCAGCATGTCCTTGTTGTAGAAAAGATACTTGCTGTCGGCTGACCACGGCATGCCATAGGACTTGCCTTTGTAATCCACCGTGGTCCAGGCGCCGTCTTCAACAGCGCTGCGGGTCTTGGCATCGATCCGATCAGTGACATCGGCGATGATTTTGTTCTCGGCGAATTCCGCCGGCCAGATCACATCGTAAAGCACAACGTCATAGCCTTCGCCGGAACCAGCCGCGAGGGTGATCTTGTCGTGTAGAGCTTCATAAGGCACGAATTCTAGCTTCACCTGGACGTCGGGATGATTTTTCAAATAGGCATCTGTCATGGCACGAACATCCGATTCCGAATAGCCGGCCTGGGCCATGAACAAGGCATTGAGGGTCGTCTTTGCCTCAGCCGTTCCCGCCAGAGCAAAGAATACTGATAAACCTAAGGTTGTGTATAACGAGCGGCTAAGTCGCGCCATTTTGCCGATCTCCCCTGTTTCTTCCCGCCGAGGCGGCGATGAAATCGCGTTGCCGCCGCCCTTATTAATACAACGCTATTGTATTATTCGCCGATTTACCCGACAATTGTCAACAGGATTACCGTCCTTTCAGCCGGCCGGGTCAATTTGCGTGAGATAGACACCCAGAATTTCCAAAGCCGGATTTATCTGCTGGTGTGTTCTTTCGCTCGACGCCGGCATGTTCGCATTTAGCATGCCCGGCTGGACCAACAGGGCCAACGGCAAGGCCGCCGCCCCCAGCGCCGGCAGTTCCGCGGCATGTTCCGCCCGCATCAACCGCGGCAGACTGCTGGCATGGCGATGGATCATACTAGGCAACAGGGGTGTTGTGGCGGCGATCAAGCCCTCCATCAGCTCTGGCGGCAGCCCGCCACCGATCACCACGGTATCGGGATCGAAGATCGCCTCGATATTGCGGATGGCGATCTTGAGATATTGCCCGGCTTCCTGCTGCCAAGCGAGCAAGCGCGGATCACCGTTCTTGAGATATTCAACGAGCTCTTCCGCCGGCACTTCGTCCGGCGTCCGCGTGGGTCCGCAAACCGCCTCGGCCGCCGC
>WNFM01181717.1_pt1 | contig 16027 bp, 17 predicted proteins | sample 5400271 | NCBI WGS metagenome assembly WNFM01 (sample SAMN13153352, study PRJNA577476) | soil metagenome | isolation source: 60 cm saprolite on Douglas fir-dominated hillslope | place: USA:California | collected 2013-09-17
CGGCCCAGCGACTCTTTGCTGACGAGGCGCTTCAATTTGTTCAGTTCAGATTCGGGAACGCTCATGTCTCGCTCCAGCACTGCCCGCGTGTTCTCCAGGTCATCTTCGCTGCATTCGTCACACTTGTCTTCAAGATGATGATAGATCCCATTGACCAGTTGCGTATCGAACCCATTGATGTTTCCAATACTGATCGTGAGCTTGTGACCTTTCAGCCAGGGATGCTCCCCACTTCCCCTGGACCGCAGACGCAGCCGCTCTTCCGCTAGACTCTGCGCCTCAAATGGATAATGCAAGCCTTTAGTGGCCGCCCCTTTAAATGACTGCGCTTCGCTAAGGAGACTCGTTGCGTAGCGGCTGATAGGCATACCATCCAGCTTACTTTTGAGCTCAGTCTCGAGATGGGTTTGCAACTGGTCCTTGATGCGCTCAACCTGTGTCGCAAACTGTCTTTTCGCCTCCACATCCGCAAAATTTACGCTAGAGCTGCGGGTGCCCCACGTGTTTTCAAAAAGAGGTTGATTGTTTGAGGCTATGATCTTCGTCGCGACTGCACTTGCCACCTCATCAACGTTAACTGTCAAGCACGTGGGCGCTGCATGAAACATGCTTGAATTGTGCTTCAAGACTTCGAGGATCGCTTTCAGGAGGGGTTCATAGTGCACGCTGCCAAGAGCGTTGTCACTTTCTTCCAGTGTGTTCATGAATTGTATTGGGGGATGCCTTCTCTCCACATAGACCCGGCCTGTTAATAATGAGAGACTATAGACATCACGCTCCTTTCTTAATTTCGTATGCTGGCACAGGAAATGAGCTATATTGTTGCTGGTGTATTTCCAATGAGGTTTGTCGCACTTGTAACACTTGCAACACTTGCAACGCTTGCAACGCTTGCAACATTTGTATCATTTGTATCACTTGTATCACTTGTATCACTTGTGTCAGTTGTATCGCTGTGTTACCTCGTGCAGCAAAGGGGAGTTTTTCGAGAGATGCCTCCTATGCTCGAAATGGTCTCTTAATTTTGCACGAGGTAGAATCAGGTGCACCTGTTACATAAGATGCGTGAAATGCATGTGCGCGGCAGTATAATAACACAACGATAGAAATATAGATAGGTACTAGGAGTAATGGGGGTGATTTAAGAAGTTGAAGTCAAGGCCTTGTTTGGGGAGGTGAGGGGAGCGCACAGCGTACTACACTGCTTGACAGAGGGGATCCGGCCTGCTATGATTGGAATAGACGTTCTATCTTGAGAATCGATCAGCTCCTTATAAAGTCCTCTTTCGCAATATACAATAAAGGAGGATACGATTGTGAGACAGAGTGACGGCGCGGACCTCTTGGGCGCGAATCATCGCCGCAGTGCAGACATAGGCCTTATCTATGTAGCTCCCGCTGACGACAGGCAAAGTGTTTTAGCCGCCATTTCGACCCAGGATCAGCTCGGCCGCGAACAAATAGCAGTTGTATTGCCAGAACGCAACAGCGCTTTGCAACGCGCTGGAGATTTCGATGGACTCAAGAATATGCAGCGCGACTTGCAAGCGCAGCTTGTCTTCGTTGTGCCCGGAGGAGGCACAGGCCCCGCCGAGTTCGCGCGCCGGCGCCGTTTTCCTGTCTATCCTTCCCTGGAGGAATACGCGCAAACGCTCCTTGATGAATTTCAAGATCAGGATACCCCAGACACAGTGGGACGTGTTTTTGGGGGTAGACAAACACCTGCTCGATCTCCTGCTTCAACCGGCGCTGGCGAAAATGAAGAGCCCCAGCCACCTCGCGTTTTGCCGGTAAGCCCGCTTTCGAAACGTGCAATCGGTGCCGGTATGCAGCCCGAAGATCAGCGCACCACCAGTGATAGAGTTGATGAGGATCATGAAAGCGCATCTCCGCCAGCTATCCCGGCTCCTGTACCACAAACTGATGAGATCACCCAACCTGGAAACGTACCTCCACAGGAGGATGTGGCACCAATGCCAGTCAGTCCGGCTCCAAAAGGTGCAGGGGAGAACGATGTTGAAACAGACGATATCCATCCTCCTTCCCAGAGTGGACCTGCTGGCGGCTTGCCCGTACCCGTAGGTGTCTCTGCACTTGTGACACCACCGTATGCTGCTCATGCACTAAGGAGTTATCTTCTGGCCTCTTCTCTACGCAGAAGCCGGAGGCGATGGCTGATCGCTCTTCCGATCGTACTTGCGCTGCTTGTGATTGGTTATTTTGTCTACCAGCCACTCGTGAATCTCATTTTTGTCCCGGCTGCCACGGTAACGATTACCCCGGCCAGTAAAGACCTGAGGAATACCTACACCATCACCGCCGTGACCGGGACTCCTGATCCCGCTAAACACCAGGTGCAGGCGCGTTTGTTGTACGCTGCTTCTTCAGAACTGGCGAAGACGGTCAATGCGAGTGGTGCAGGGAACACGCCGGCCACAATAGCCACGGGAACGTTGACCTTTTATAATAGCTCTACTTCTCCAGTGACGATTCCTGCCGGTACGGTCTTCACTGATGCGAGCGGCGTAGAGATCGTCAATGCCAGAGATGCCAATATTCCGGCTGGAAACCCACCTACGGCAGCCCAAATCACCGTTCCTGCCCACGCGGTGCATGCTGGCGCGAGTGGCAACATCCCTGCATTCGATTTCAATAATATGCCGTGCTGTGCTAATGGCGTCTTCGTGCAGAATGGAGGAGCGTTTCGCGGCGGCCAGGATCAGCAGATCTATAGCTATGTGGAGCAGAGTGACATCGATAAGGCAGCAAGTGCCCTGGAGTCGTCCCTCATGCCAGGCGTACAGGCTGCGTTGCAGCAACAGATTCATGCGAATGAGCAACTGGTCAGCTCCACGCACTGTATACCTGATAGCAGTTTCGATCATGCAGCGGGTAAGCAGGCATCAAATGTCACAGTCACTGTGATGGTGGTATGTACGGGCGAAGCCTACGATCAGCGAGCGGCGCAAGCGATGGCTCAAGATTTGCTCGTAACCGACCCGGCGCGGAATCCCGGCAATGGATATGTACTGGTGGGTAACATTGCGACGACTATGACGAATACAACGGCAGATACAAAGGGTATCGTCTCCTTGCTTGTGCATGCAGAGGGGATATGGGTCTACCAGTTCAACAATGCGCAGAAGCAGATGCTGATGAAACTGATTGCGGGCAAAAGCCAGAAAGTGGCTCAATCCCTGCTCTTACAGCAGGAGGGCGTAGATAAAACCACGATCCACCTCTTTGGAGGCAATGGCAGTACGTTGCCTACCGATCAAAGTCAGATTACGCTGGCGGTGTTGAGCGTGCAGGGGTTACAGAGAAGTTTATCACAACCCTAAAAGAGTGCCCGAATTGCTTGACGCTGCACTACTCGCATGTTATGATAAGGCTGGGTTGGTGCTGTAGAAGTTTGTTCTGGCAGTAAAGGCGCTCAAATGCAGAAACCCTCGTCCTGGCGCGAACTCCTGGCCTCTATCATCAGCAACCCGGCTGAGCGAGAGCGGATTGCCGCTGGGGCTGGCGTCCGTCCAATTACGCTCACACGCTGGAGCAATGGTGAATCAAAGCCACGCCTGCAGAATCTGCACTCCCTAATCAAGGCACTGCCAACGCAGCACCAGGACCCATTCCGAGAGCTGATTGAGGGTGAGGAAAGTCTCTCGTCTTCTGTTCTCTCAGGAGAACGTGAACAGTTGGAAGAGATCCCCTACAAATTCATCAACGAGGTGCTTACTACCCGTGCGAGCGGTCCTGAGGTGCTCCTCTTTTGGGCTGTAAGCCACCTGATCTTGCAACACGCGCTCAGGCATCTCGATCCTGAGCCTGTTGGGATGTCGATTACCGTTGTGCAGTGTATGCCTCCCGTTTATGACGGCAAGATTCACAGCTTACGCGAGCGCACAGGGCTCGGCACTCCACCATGGCCTGGGGATCTGGAACACCAGGGCATGTTTTTGGGTGCGGAATCGCTGGCTGGCCACGTCGTCTCCACCGGACATTATGAACAGATACAAGACCTCAGGGAAGAGCATATGCTCCTCCCCGCTTATCAAGTCGAATATGAGGTGAGCGCTTCCGCCCATCCTATCATGTATACCGGGCGCATTGCTGGCTGCCTGCTGGTTTCAAGCACATTGCCCAACTATTTTCTTTCGCCGTCCCGCACCGCTCTCATCAATGGGTATGCCAACTTGTTGGCCCTGGCGTTCAAACCAGAGGAGTTCTATGAACTAGAGGTAGTCCAGCTTTCTCTGATGCCGCCCCTGGCTGTGCAGCGAGCACAATTTGCAGATTTTCGGCAGCGCGTTGCGAGGATTATGCAGCAGGCCCTGGCAGCGCAACAGCCCGTCAATAGTGTGCAGGCGGAACAGACCGCATGGCAGCAACTCGAAGAAGAATTGCGGCAGCTATCACTTCAGACCATGTAAAGAGTCAATGTTCACCTAGAAGGAGTCCTTCCATGGCAACTACACCCGAGTCATCCAAGCAGGAGAACACCTACTTTATCCAGGATAGTGGAGCTGAACTGGCGCGAGTCATCGAACTGGAGCGTGTCCTGACAAGGGGCATGGGCGGACTCTTGCCAGAGCATCCCGACCCATCAGCTTTGGTGGCCTCTTTCCATCGCGTTCTCGATGTCGCCTGTGGCCCAGGAGGATGGTCACTCGACCTGGTCCAGGCCTACCCTCACTTGCAAGTGGAAGGCTTCGATATTGACCAGCGGATGATCGATTATGCGAATTCTCAGGCGCGAGTAGCCGGACTCGACAACGCCAGTTTCCGGGTGATGAACGCAGCCGGTCCGCTCGATTATCCCAATAACTACTTTGACTTAGTCAATGCTCGCTGGTTAGCGGTTATTCCTACAGATGTCTATGAAAGAGCCGTGCGGGAACTCGTGCGGATTACACGGCCCGGCGGCATCATACGCTTGACTGAGAATGAGCAGTACAGCATCAGCAATGGTCCCGCATTTGAGAGATTAAGTGGGATGTTCCTGCAAGCGGTCAAACGTGCCGGGAACACACACTCTCCTGATGGGCGTAGTACTGGCCTTACGCCGCTATTGGGGCGCTTTCTGCGCAATGCGGGATGCCAGAACATCCAGATGAAGCCCTTTGTGATCGATTGGTCAGCGGGGGCAGCAGAGCACGAGCCAGTTTACCGTGTCCTCAGCGTGTTCATCCAATTGTTGCAGCCGTTCCTGATCAAAGTGGGAGTGACCACAAAGGAGGAATTTGAGCGCCTCTATAACGAAGCCGAGATAGAGATGCATTCGGATGATTTTCGCGCTCTCTGGTACTTTCTCACGGTTTGGGGCACAAAGTCCAATGCGTAGATGTGTCAGTTACCCTTAGAGTCGTACCACCTTGCTTTGAGCTTCACTTTAATAGTATCGCCAATGAGGAACGCAGCAGTAAAGACAGTCTTATCAATTGCTGGCCCCCTGCTCTCAGACTCCCTATGCTACGAGCATCGTTTTTCCCTTCCAGACGCCCCTGAAATCTGTTATGATTTGAGGGAAAAAGCTAGCAACTCTGGAAGCGAGAGAAAGGGACTTCCCCATGAAGATGGTCGCTCTCTATGATATCCACGGCAATCTGCCCGCGTTAGAGGCTGTCCTGAAAGAAGTTGAGCAGGAACATCCTGACCTGATCCTGGTGGGAGGAGATATCGTCCCGGGTCCCATGCCGCGCGCCGCGCTGGAGCGGCTGCTGGCGCTTGGGGATAACATACACTATATTCGTGGGAACTGCGAACGGGAGGTGGTCGCCGCGTTCGACGGCCTGCCGCCCCGTCCAGGCATGTCAGCAGAGGTGAGCGAGCGGATGCGCTGGACAGCAAAGCAACTGGAGCGCAGCCAGCGGGATGTTCTGGCTCAACTGCCGGAACAGGCATCTTTCAGCGTGGATGGGCTGGGTGAGGTGCTCTTTTGCCACGGCTCGCCACGCAGCGACGAGGAGATGATCACGGCGGCGACGCCAGAAGAGCGCCTGCGCGCTATGCTGGCCGGCATCAGGCAGCGGGTCGTTGTCTGTGGGCACACGCATATGCAGTTCGACCGCACCGTGGATGGCGTGCGCATTGTGAACGCGGGCAGCGTCGGCATGCCCTATGGGGATGCGGGAGCGTACTGGCTGCTGCTTGGGCCAGAGATCATGCTGCGGCGCACGCTCTACGATCTGCAGGACGCGGCAGCGCGTATCAGAGCGAGCGGCTATCCGCAGGCGCAGGATTTCGCCGATAACAACGTGCTCAAGCCGGAGACGGAGGCCGAGGCGATCGCGGTGTTCGAGCGCATGGCGCAGCAGCGCGCGCATGCGTCTTAATCGCGCGACGTTTCATCATCCAACAGGGATTCATACGACATGGGGTACATGACACAAATTTGTGAAATGAATTCACATCCAGGTAGGATCGCCCTACGGCCTGTCGGAGGGAGACCACGATAGGAACCGGTGTGGGTGCACCGGATGACCCAGCGCCAGACCGCCAGGTCTTCGGTGATCGCATGCAGCGCCACCCATGTCCATCATCGCGGCATCCCCGTCATATCCATGTGCCAGCGACCTGTGCATGCCATGTGGGACCCCATGCGACTTCTGATCCGATTGGCCTGACTCTGCGTCAGCTTGCCGTCTTTGACGAGCTGGGCAAGCACATCTTCCGCTGCGGCCAAGCTGTCTTTCTGCAGGGTGCTAACCGGGACGCCAAGACGCTTTGCGAGGTCCTGCTGGTATTGTTGGCAGTACGGATTCGTCGTCTTCGTCGTCGCTGTGGGCGCAGGGGTAGGGGCGGTCTTTGTCGGACCGCTCCGGGCTGATGCGAACAGCGGGCCAGCAAAGAACGCACCAAAGAGTAGGCAGAGTAATAGCAAGGCTGAACCGCCACCTATTAAGAGGGCTTTTTTCATATTTCTGAAAATCCTTTCAAATGAAAGCTCTTCCACACTGATTAACTGCTGTGTTATCACACAAGTAGTGTGATACTCGAGGGCATTTCCTCACTTAAAGGCCCAGCCAGCAGAGTTTCGGGCCACTCTCCAGCTAAGGTGCCTCGCCCTCTTTAGATCTACTATAAGGAGGAAGCGTCATGAAAGCGTCATGAGCTTCGTCATGGGGAGTGGCTGAAGCGCTGACCTGGAGAGGAGCAAGAACGCGCTGAGGAGAGTGTACCAGAGGAATGACGACACCCTTATGAGGGCATTTCATAACTGTGAATCCTCCAAAGATGAGCTAAGACGCGTTTGGGAGAACGGATCAGATCAGGACGGTGAGCCTGCCAAGCGGCCAAGGCGACCTATACAGTAGAAATAAGGCCGTCGGGGCAAAACTGACGCGAAGCGTTGCTTCGCGTCACGTGGCCAACAGTCTGATTACTCAGCTATTTGACGGTGATGTCCTGAATGTCGATGGTGATCGAGGCAACGCCGCGGTCGGCAGTGTTATCAGGATGTCGATAGTGGACGAGACGGTGGGTGGGGAACACAAAGCCGTCGAACGTCTTGAAGTCGCTAGAGTAGTGAGCAATCTCAACGCTGCCGTTGATATCGACGATGTAATCCATACGGCGTTGCATGCCTTCGGCATCGTAGTAGAAGGTTTGTTCCTGGCTGTGAGTGACGATCGTATCGGGAAAGGTGACCTTCAACCGACGCCAGGTCTGTCCCTCCTCCTGCCAGGGCTCGATCTCGTGGGCTTCTACACCTTGATAGGTGAACAGGAACGGTTCGGTGAGGTAGTTCCACGTGGCGTAGCTGCTGAAGTAGGCCACCTGCGCGGCGTCCCAGCGTGTGGAGTGATCGTATCCGTCGAACGACGCGCGGAGGTCGGTTCGGCTCTCGATGATGTGACCGTCGGTATCCAGGATGGTCAGGCGTTCGGGGTCGAAATCGAACACCGAGCGCCGGTCGGGGGCGGTGAACGGCGTGTAAACGAGGTGCTCGCGATGGGTGTCTATTTCGAGGGTCTGCTTGCTGAGCACCCCTGGCCAGCCTTTTGAGGCCCAAAATGGGCCGCCAAGCGATACGTGAGCAGTGAGCGTTTTAGTGTTTTGCCAGCGGTCCAGACCTCAGTGAGCGGCAAGTACAGAACATAACAACGTATCCAATTGATCTCGCTTTCTTTCTGGCAAACCTTGCACTCGGGCAAGGTCCGTGAAGTGTACGCTACGCGAGTTGTGACATGCTTGAGAGAGGAGGACCGTTGTCGGATCAGGTCCCTATCTCCCATGTTTCCCGCATTCAAGTGGACAACGGTTCGCAATCGCGAGCCATTGTTGTGGTAACCCCCCTGGCTTGTTTGATGGTTTCTGAGGGCATTTCCTAACTCAAAAGCCCAACCGACAGGGTTTCGGGCCACGACCCAGATGTGGCACCTCGCCCTCTCTCGTTCTAGTATAAGAAGGAAGCGTCATGAAAGCGTCATGAGCTTCGTCATGGCAGTGGCTGAAGCGCTGACCTGGAGAGGAGTAAGCTGACCTGGAGAGGAGCAATAAGAGGGCTTCATGCAAGGTCAAGGCGAGTGGAGGCAAAGAATAATCGGACGGCAAAGTGTAGCCACCCGAGACCCCCAACTCGGCGATAATCGGGATCCCTATTTCGCCCAGAGCCTGAATATCACGCTGAATCGTGCGCTTGGACACCTCAAAACGCTGGGCGATCTCCCCGGCGGTGCGTTTTCCTCCCTGGAGGAGCAAAAGAATCGCTGTCAGGCGGTCCATACGGTTCATCCTCTATCCTCCAATGGCTCTGCCCACAGGCTGCGCAACGAGATACCGCATGAGGAAAAAACCAGCAATGTGGCGACGGCTTGCTCACCTGACTTGTGCTCAAAGTGTCATGTTTGCAGAGAAGCAGCGATATGGTACACTCTGCTCAAATAAGCTTCTCTGAGAAAGGGGAGATCCATGAGCGAAAAAAAGGTATTTCAATACTCTCTTGCTGTCATTGCCGATATTCATGGGAATCGTTGGGCATTGGAAGCGGTCTTGCAGGATATTGATCGGAGAGGCATCCAACAGATCGTGAATCTGGGAGATCACCTGACCGGTCCGCTTGATCCAGCAGGAACAGCCAATCTCCTGATCGAGCGTGGCGTGCTGAGCATTTGCGGCAACGACGATCGCGTGCTGTTCTCTCCTGCCGAGGAGCTTTCCTCTTCCCAAAGGTATACACAAGAACGACTCACTCCGGCCCACCTCAATTGGCTGCGTACCTTACCGGCAACAACTGTGGTTGCCGATGAACTGTTTGTTTGCCACGGTGATTTGTTCGACGCGCCGTACTTGCTCGAACAAGTGGAAGCTTCCGGCGTCTGTTTGCGAAGCACGCGTGCGATCGAAGCCAGTGTGGCCGATATTGCCCACCCGGTCATCCTCTGTGGGCATAGCCATGTTCCTCGAACCGTCTTTCTTCCACAGGGAAAACTGATCGTGAATCCTGGCAGCGTCGGTCTGCCAGCCTACACGATGGAGGCGCCTATTTCCTATGCGATGGAGTCAGGAAGCCCTCACGCTCGCTATGCTCTTTTGCACTGGATGCGGAACGCATGGCAGGTGGAGCATGTGCAGGTGCCGTACTCCTCAGAGGACGCGGCCAGAGTAGCAGGCGACAATCAGCGCGCTGATTGGGCGCAGTGGTTGACCACGGGCCGTGCACGATGATCCGAAGCGGCGCACTGCAATTTTTAGCTACTGCCGCCCTGCTCTACAGCTTTGGCGGCAGCAGCCAGCTTGAACGCGGCGTTTTTGAGAATGAGCTGCTCAGCGCTTGCCTCTGCCCAGGTCTTGACCGCAACATCTTGCAGACGGCTCTGCACGATCTCAACGAGCGTTTGCTCTACCTGCACCGGCGCGAGCTGCGCTACCGCTTTGAGACGCAGCCGAATCTGAATAAAATGATTGTCGATGAAAACCAGCGTCGTGATAGCGAGGAGATTGAGGACCGGCTGCGCCAGGAATGTGGTAAGGCTATAGGAAACGAGCGAGGGGCGGTGGTCTGGCCGGAGGATACGCATGAAGTACGGGACCGTTTGCCTGAATTCCAGGTTGTCTACCTCTCGCCATTATGGTTGGATGCCCATCCTGACAAAGAGAAACAGGAACAGGGCATGCGCCGCTACATTAAGCAGTGTGGCAGCACGCCGCGCCATTACCGTAACGGATTGACATTAGCCGTGCCTGATCGACGCATAGTTGAGGCCGTCCGCAACGCGGTGCGCCTGATCCTGACACTGGAACTCCTGCAGAGCCAGAGTAAACAACGACAATTGACTCCGCAGCAGGATGCCGAGCTTGCGGAACGCAAACGCAATGCGGAGAACGAATTAAGGGGAGGTTTCTCACAGCTCTATCCTGTCGTCTACACGCCCCAATCCGTCGAATACGGCGGACAAACCTACGTATTTGATGCCCTGACCGTACAGAGCTACAGCCAGGCACCACAGGTACACACACGTATCAAAGAGGCGCTGCGTAACCGCGTTGTCTGGGATAGTGTACAGCCAAGCAAGCTGGTAACTTTGACACGTTTGAATGAACAGCAGCTAGTAGAGCGGCAATATTTCCCTGTCGCTGGTCTTGTCTCTTGTTTCTTCAGCTACTACAACTGGACGCATGTCTGGGACGAGAGAGTGGTACGCCAGGCGATCATAGTGGGGATCAAGAACCGCACCTTTGCCTATGTTGCCAATGCTCACAAGGATAACCAGGAAAACCTGGTGCTGAGCGGCCCGGCATCCGCTACTGTGCACTTTGGCAAAGATGTTCCTGCCCATGAAATCGATATGGGCGAGGGGGCGTTCCTGCTCTCTGCCGCCTTTGCACAGCAATTGTTGACACCGCCTGCACCACCAAAGATTGAGCCGGTACCAGTAGCGGATGTACCAGCATCCACGGATGAAGTGCAACCAGGCCAGCAGCCTCTCCAGGTATACATTCCGGCTGGCGAGGAAGGGAAGACAATGGTTAATGATTCACTCTCGCCAACGCTAGCAGCACCGGTGCCACCGCCTGCAAAACCGGTAGCTCCTGGTCAAGGTGGTCAGCGCTACCGGCTACGTATACGGATCAAGCCTGGAGATTTCTTCGAGGTCACAAAAGCTCTGGAGAGACTCAATGATCGTTCGGCCACGATAGATACGACGGTGATCGTGGTTGCAACGGCAAAACCTGGCCAACCGTTCAATGCGAATACCTTACATAACCTGGTGGTTGAGCCTATGGTCGAGGAGAGCGATGCAATCGTGCTTGAGGAGCAGGTAGAAGAGTAGAGATGAGCCTGGCGGGGGCTTGTCCCATAGGCGCGAACGGAAGCGTTTCAATGAGGTTGTCCCGCACCACCCTGGGGTGGGGGCAAGCCCACAGGGCAGGGGCAAGCCCTGCCCCTACTATAGACGGGCTTGGCAGGCCGATTCGTTGTATAGTAGGGGCGACTCTTGCGGTCGCCCTGGGACGGGGGCAAGGCCCTGCCAGGCCCATCTAGCTTGAACACCCGTTGATTATTCTCAATTCCCGACAAGCACGAATCCGTTCCCATCCTGGTCGTCGAACCAGGTTCCTTCGTTTCTATAAACAACACTTCTTTCGGCCTCTACTCCCCTGGTTGGCTTGGAAAGACGGCGGGCCGGTCACGTCCCAGTTGCAGCCATTGTTTCCATTGATAGCGCTGATGCAGACCAAGACTCACCAGGGAGGTGACGACTCCCGCACCGGTGGTCACCGCCAGGGGCAGCGTGAAGGCAGCAAGCAGCAGGCCCACAAAGCCTCCTGCCAGCACGCTCGTGATCACGGCCACCATGCCAGCCATCGAGAAAAAGACCTGCCACCTGGAGGGATGCATCACTCCCATGTCCTCCAATTTTCCTGCCGGATCATCATGAGATGAGAGAATGAAGTAGGACTGCATCTGAGGGGCATACTCCAAATAGAGATGGCGAATGCGGGTGATGCCGCGCGCATACATGAACTGGGTATTGCTCGATTCCAGCACGCGCTCGAACGTGATCAGCCCCATCAAAAAGAGGGCGACAATGACGACCAGACTAAACACGAAAAAGGCCGTTGCCAGGTGGGAAACCTGTCCCACAAAGGCGATAGCTATCAATCCGCTTGAGACGGCCCCAACAAAGAGGCTGGAGCGGCCAGTAATTTCTGAAGTACTCATCGAGAGCGCCATGCGCAAGTTGTAGTGTTCCGTCGTCATGATCGAGACGAGTTGCGAGGAAAGCTCCACCGTGTGGTATTCGTTGTTCTGTTGTTTCATCTGTCTTTGCTCCTTCCGAGCCAGGGTGATATAAAAGTCGTCTTCTTCCCCTCCCCACCCCTGGAAAAGGGGAAAAGGTGGGGACACCCCGCCAAGGGGCTGCAGCCCCTTGGATCCCTGCTTTGCTCAACTATTAAATAGCCCTGCTTCCCAGCTATGAGGTCTTGCCTTAACTACCGCAGAGGTCCTACTGCTGACAATTGTGACTGTCGAATACGGGGGGTGGTTCATGCTGTGTATTGTGCAGGGCCGCCAACCAACAACAGCGTTGCAGCAGGCGTTCTTCCGGGCTGGGCACGCGCATGCTGGTGATATAGCACCGTTCAGGGGCTGAACATCTTCGTAGAGCTAAGCATTTCCTCAGCATGCAAGTGCTGATTGTTTTCGTGGCGATCATGAGAACGATTTTGATCGGGACCGGATCCATCCTCTGCCTCCGTTCGGCGAGCATCTTCCATCGCTTTTCTCCAGCCGTATTTGGCCTGCACCAAAACATGGTTCATTCTCCTCACGAGGGACACGATGGAAGAGTTCAGAACGTTTCAACGCAGGTACGAATGATGTAAGTTACGACTTTATCCGGCTCTCCCGCATATTGATACTTTTGAAGACGTTGTGCCATATGCATAGCTTGTGCCATGATGGACAGATCCTCTCTTGTGCCAGAAGAGGCGTTATTTCCCGGCTAGTCGCGCCACGACGGGCGCGAACAGGTCTCGATACTCGTCGGTTACTTGAACATAGCTCAGTCCGTAGCGCGCACGCCGCTCGAGCAGTTCATCGATAATCTGCTCCCGACTGCCGATCACGGCATGAAAGTTCAGCGGAACATGGACGCTCCGATCGGTCATCTGCACATAAAAGAGGGTGTAGCCGAGTTCAAGCTGCCCGAAGCGTTCCCCCGCCGCCTGGCGTATCCAGGTAATTTTCTCTTCGACCTCCTCTGGCGCGGTGGGAGCAAGCTTTCCCTGCGCGTCTGCATAGCTCTGGAAACCAAGGCCCAGGCTATCGGCCAGACGGGCACCAAGAGAGAGCAGGCGTTTGCCCTGGCCTCCAAGAAAGATGGGAGGATAAGGCTGCTGGACCGGCTTGGGCAAACCGCGCAATCCGGTAATCGTATAATGCTGGCCTGAGAAATCGACCATCTCCTGAGTGAAGAACCGCTGGATAATCAACAGCGCCTCTTCGAGTCGGCTGACGCGCACAGCGGGTGGGTCAAAGGGAATACCCGTTTGGGTATAATCTTCAAGCTCATATCCCGCGCCCAGACCCAGTTCAAAACGTCCCTCCGAAAGCAGATCGAGCGTGGCTGCCTCGCGGGCGAGCAGCGCCGGATGCCTGAAATCGTTGTCGAACACCAAACTTCCGATGCGCAGGGTGCTGGTGGCCTCGGCGGCCACAGCGAGAGCCGCGATCGGGGCCAGGTCCGTGGTCACATGGTCGGGCATGAGGAGAATATCATAGCCAAGATCTTCCGCTAGACGCGCTTTGTCTCTCCAGGCAGTTCGCGAACTGCCTTTGCCGGTTGCGAGGCCAAAGCGAAATGGTTTCTGGTTCGTCATGGAAACTACTCCTTTCCGTTTCTATCTATTCATGTCGAGCTTACAACAGGACAATAGGATATCAGAGAGCACACTTCGTATGCCCTCGCGGACAAATAGTTCTGGTCCAAAGGAAAGAGCGGATGCGCTCCACCTGGTTTCAGCCCGTGAGCCAGCGCTCAATGTGCTGAATCATTTGTTCTGCACCACCTGGAACGGGCATGAAAAGGGATGTACCCAGACCCAGAATGAATGTCATCAAGATCGAAGCACCGATCTCTGGATCAAGGTCGGCGCGGAATTCTCCGGCCTCGATGCCCGCACGCAGCTGCTGCACCAGGAAACGATGCCAGGATGCCATAAAGGTCTGGCGTTGAAAGATTTCACGTAAAGCTGGCTCCTGGGGCGTGTAACGCGCCAATTCATAGAGTACCAGAAAGTGCGTTGGCTCTTCTCGCATATTGCGCTGCAGCATGCTCAAAAACTGGTGTAATCGTGCTGCCGGCGACCCCTCCTGCTGGTCACGTGGAATGTTCACGAGCAGTCCCTGGAAGACGGCATAATCAGCAACCGCTTCAATCAGCGCTACTTTCGTTGGAAAGTAGTAGTGCAGCGTCGAATGATTCAGCCCTACCTGCGCCGCGACCTCACGGGTACGCAGTCCTTTGAGACCGTGTTGAGCAATGCTCTGATATGCTGCCTGAACGAGTGCTTGACGCCGCTCATCCGCGTGTGCTGTTGGTCCGTTTGTTGTTCTAGCCATCTCCGTTTTCTCCTACCTCTCCCAGTGATATGTTTCAACCACTTGGTTGAAGTATACTACAGAAATGTATTGTTGTCAACCACTTGGTTGAAGAATGAGAGAAACGTGTAATTTGACACATATCTTCGCCGAAAAGGGGAGTTATGTGTCAGGAGAATAAAATGGGGAAGATATGTGCCAAATTCTAAAATGAGAAAGAGGTAGACATGGCGAAGTGGTCATATATTGCAAAGTAGACAGCAGCATGAAGTCATGAGTGTAAATACAAACTTTAAGCTGGGCAAAAATGCCCAGCTTAAAGTTTGTATTTACACGCGCTCTACTGTGTGGTGATGCGCCCAATCTTGTTCCCCTGGGACTCGGTGAACCATAGGTTGCCATCCGGCCCGGCGGCAATCCCCAACGGCTTGCAGCCAAATTTGAACCCACACCTCGTGGGCAGGGGGAACGCAGCGGCGCTGCCACCGGTGGTAATGCGCTCGATGCTGTTCCCAAAGGACAAGGTGACCCAGAGATTGCCATCTGGCCCGGTCGTGATGCCGAAAGGCCCACTACTGGCCGTGGCGACGTGGAACTCGGTGATGAGTCCTGCGGTGGTGATGCGCCCAATGGCGTTCCCACTCAAAGCGGTGAACCAGAGGTTGCCGTCCGGCTCGGTCGTGATGAACTGAGGCTCGCCCAAGGCCTGTGGGACAGGGAATCCGGTGACGCTGCCCGCGGTGGTGATGCGCCCGATGTCGGTCCCAGCGGTGAACCAGAGATTGCCATCCGGCCCGGTCGTGATGCCGACAGGGTCGCCGCTGCCCGTGGGGGTGGGGAACTCGGTGATAGTGCCGGCTTTGGCCCAGGCGGGAGCGCTACTCAGGCTCAACAGGCCGACACAGGCGATCAGGGCGGTAAGCAGAGCGGTCAGGTGCGACCGCCAACGAGAATGGTTCATGTTTCTTCCTCCTTCTAAATAATGTTGTGTCAAGAGGTGTTGTTCATTGGCATGCTGGCTTCTGAGCAGCGATCATTTCAGCATGGGTTGTTGCCGCCGCTGCCACAGAACACCAGCCGCCAGGAACCCGAAGCGACCGAGCTTTCGCGTCAACCACTGATCGACGGAGTAGTATCGACCGGCGGCGATTGCCAGCAGGACAGCAGGGAACGAGAAGGTCCTGCTTGATGTCCATGCATATCATCCGCAATTAAATACACATACGTAGGAGGGTTACATAAATAAACCCATCATGAAGTACATCATATAAGATATATAGTTGAGTTCCAGGAGCATCCACCCGTAGATGGGCATGACCGCTGAAAGCAAGGTGTTGAACCAAATCGTGGTAATTCCAACAAAACGTCGCAAAACAGCAAGCAAGAACCATGGGCAGCGCCGCGCAAATCCCAAGAAAAGGACTGTTTCTGAACGTGGAGAGCCCAAAGTTCGCGCGAGAATGGTATAATATATAGAAC